>JAALLR010000229.1_pt1 | contig 17018 bp, 14 predicted proteins | sample 7245931 | NCBI WGS metagenome assembly JAALLR01 (sample SAMN13049201, study PRJNA578106) | oil field metagenome | isolation source: filtered produced water from oil reservoir B9 | place: USA:offshore Texas | collected 2016 | reverse complement strand
AGAACAGCTGGTGGAACAGATGCTGCTAGATTGGCAAGATCGTTAAACGGAATTCCAGCTGGAGTTATATCTGTACCTTGTAGATATTTACATTCACCAAACACAATAATCAATTTAAAAGATTATGACGGTGTGTATAAAATAACTGAGAAATTGTTAATTGATGGGAGGATGATTGCAGAATGAAGGAATTAATTAAAAAAATTACCGAAATATATTCACCAAGTGGAAGAGAAGATGAAATAAGAGAATTCATAAAAAGCGAGATAAAAGATCATGTAGATGAAATAAAAATAGATAAGCTGGGTAATTTAATAGCTATAAAAAAAGGTACTTCAGATAAAACCGTTTTGTTCGATGGGCACATGGATGAAATTGGACTTGTAGTAACTCACATAACCGACAACGGATTTTTAAAAGTGGACGCAGTAGGAGGACAAAATCCTTTAAACTTAGTAGGGACTCAATTTCAATTCAACGGAAACATTGGTGTTGTAGGGATTGAAGGAGAAACAACTAAAGAATTGAGAGAAAATCATTCTCACCTAAACTTAGATGTACTTTTTGTAGATATTGGTGCAAAAACAAGAGAAGAAGCAGAAAAAATGGCTCCAATAGGAACATTTGGAACATACGCAACTGGATTTCACGATCTTGGAGACCATTTAGTGTCAAAAGCTATGGATGACAGAATAGCTTGTGCTACGATGATTCAATCTATAAAGGAAATGGACAAACCAAAAAACAACGTAATATTTGCCTTCACTGTTCAAGAAGAAGTTGGAATAGTTGGAGCTTCTGTTGCTTCATACGATTACGATGTGGATATGGCAATTGCAATTGACGTTACTAAGGCTTTGGATACCCCAAAAGCTATTAAAAGAATGAACATGAAACTTGGTGATGGCCCTTGTATAAAAATAAAAGACAACGCAACTATATCAGATAGAAATGTAGTGGAATTTATTAAAAATGCTGCAATTGAAGAAAAAATCCCTTATCAATTTGAAGTATTATTTGGTGGAGGAACAAATGCCATGGGGTATCAAAGAACAAAATCTGGTATTCCTGTATGTACAATATCAATTGCTACTCGATACATTCATTCACCTCACGAAATGGTCTCTTACGAAGACGTTAAAAATACAGTTAAAATGATTAAAGCAATATCAAACAAAGAGATGTAACCTATGGAAAATAAAAAAATTAGCGTAGCCCTAATAGCTCATGACAAGAAAAAACTTGATTTAGTGATGTTTGCAAGAGAGTGGAAAGAAGTTTTTCATAAGTGTAATTTACATGCAACAAAATCTACAGGAAAATTATTAAAAGAAAAAGTTGGTTTAGATATCAAAACTTATGAATCTGGACCAATGGGCGGAGACCTACAAATTGGTGCTTTACTGGTTACTGGAGAAATAGGCTTTGTAATTTTTTTGAGAGATCCTTTAACTGCCCAACCTCATGAACCAGATGTTTCAGCTTTTCTCAGAGTTTGTGATGTTCATAATGTACCTCTTGCCACAAATTTGGCGACTGCAGAAGCTTTAACAATAGAAATAGAAAAAAAATTAAATGAATAATAAAAAAAATTGGCATATTTAAATATGCCAATTTTTTTAATTTAAGAAGCTATTATTCAATAACAACAAAATTGAGGTGAAAAAATGAAAGTACTAATAACAGGGGCTAATGGGCAATTAGGGAAAGAATTTTCAAAATATTTTTTCATGGGAAAAATAGACTATCTTAGTACAAATAAATCTAATTTTGATATAACTAATTTAGAACAGATGAGAGAATTCTTAAAAAGTTACAAAGATATAACCCATATAATAAATTGTGCTGCATACACAAATGTTGATGAAGCAGAAAATAATTGGAATAAAGCTTACCTAATAAATTCTAAAGGGGTAAAAAATTTGGTAGAAATATCTAAAGAAATAAATTCCGAATTAATACATTTTTCAACAAATTACGTATTTTCAGGTGAAAAAGGAAATTATAGCACAAAAGATAATACTAATCCCATTAATAAGTACGGGGAAAGTAAAGCTCTTGGTGAAAAAGAATTAAAGGAAAACAAAAAAACTTTTTTAATAAGAACAAGTTGGCTATTTGGTCAGAACGGGGATAACTTTGTAAAAAAAGTTATTAGATGGGCTAAAAACAACGAAACTCTGAAAGTCGTAACAGACGAAAAGAGTTCTCCAACTTATACAAAAGATTTGGTAATCGCAACAATGAATTTACTTAAAACAAAAAAATATGGAATATACCACATAACAAATACATCCTGTACAAGATACGAGTGGGCTGAATATATATTAAAAGAGGTAGGTTGGAAAGGAGAATTGATTAAAGCAAAACAAAAAGACTTTGATCTCAAAGCGAAAAGGCCTAAGTCATCTGTCTTAGATATTTCAAAAGTTGAAAGAGTTACAGGAACAAAAATGCAATCTTGGCAAAACGCAACTGATAGATTTTTAAAAGAAGAAACATTTTAAAAACAAAATAACATAAAAACAATATATAAAAAAATAAAATGATTTTAGTATATAATGATAATATGTCAAAATAAAAATCAGGGGGATAATATGAAAAAAATATATTTAATCACTTTACTTTTTTTATCGTTAATCCTTGTAGGATGTATATTAAAACCAACAAATGTTACAGTAGATCAAAATGAATTGAATTTTGATGGATTGATATTTAGAGTTGGTGATAAATACATACAAAAATTAAATCAAAATACAGAGGAATTTGAAAACATATTTATTAATGCAGTTAACTTGGGTATAGCTTTGCCAGGCAAACAACCTGGTGAAACAGATATACCAAAAAAATATTATGATAGATGGTTCAAAATGTTGGGAGAAAATGGTGTAAACGTAGTAAGGATTTATACTCTACATATGCCACAATTTTATCAATCCCTTCAAGAATATAATTTGGAAAATCCAAATAATCCTATGTATGTTTTACATGGGGTCTGGTTGAATTATACAGGTGAAGTATCTCTTGATTCTCATGATGAACAATTCGAACAAGAGATAAGAGAAAATGTTCAGGCGATTCATGGCGATATAGAAATAGAACAGAGATATGGAAAGGCATGGGGAAATTATGAGTTCGACGTTTCACCTTGGATAATGGGTTGGATAATAGGTAGAGAAATAGACCCTTATGAATTGGAAGCTACAGATGGAGGAATGAACGCAGAAGAAGCCGTTGACTTGGTAAATTATGAAGGCGAATATTTTGCAATAAAAGATGTACCAAAATCAACCGCGTGGATAGTTGAAAAAATAGATTATTTGGCAGAATATGAAAAAGAAAATTACAACAACGAAAGACCTATCAGTTTTTCGAGTTGGCCAACTCTTGACCCTTTAAATCACCCTTCTGAAGTAACTGATGAAGATATTGCAGAGCTGCAGTTGTATAAAATTGAAAAAAGAAACACCCAAACTGGGTATTTTGCAAGTTATCATGCTTATCCTTATTACCCTGAATTTATTGATACGGATTTAAAATATGAGGATTATACAGACTCATATGGTCCAAATCCTTATATAGGATATTTAACAGAACTTAGGGATAAATATGGTTCAAATAAAATCCCTCTTTTCATAGCTGAATATGGGGTACCTTCAAGTTGGGGAAATGCTAAATACGCTGATTCTGGGATGAATCATGGTGGACATACAGAAGTAGAGCAAGGAGAATATGTTGTAAGAATGATAAATGACATATATGATTTAGGTCTTGCAGGAGGAGCATATTTTTCTCTTTTTGACGAATGGTGGAAAAAATGCTGGATAAATGAGCCGTTGACATTCCCTATAGATAGATACAAACTTTGGCATGATGTTACAAACCCAGAACAAAATTATGGCTTATTAACCTTTACCCCCAATACGTTGATAAAAGAGAAATTAAATATCACTAATTATGCAACATCAGATATAAAATATCTTAAAGAAGTATACGCTTCTGTGGATGCGCAGTATTTTTCTCTTGATATTTATCTTGAAAACGATTTTACAGAAACATTTTATATAGCTTTTGATACTTATAAAAAAGATGTAGGAGAATATGTTTTAAAAAATGATAAAGAAATAAGAATCGGATCAGAATTATTATTAGAAGTTGATCTTATTGCAAATGAAGCAAATTTATATGTAACTGAAGAATATGATCTTAAAGGTATTTGGTTTGAAGATCCAGAAATAATAACGAGAAAATGGCACACAGAAGACAGTACTGATGGAGGTTGGAACCTTGTAACTTGGCAAAATAGACAAGCTTATACAGTAGATTATGGTAATGAAAAAATAACTTATCCAGAAGAATTTCAAGAAATTGGGAAGTTAAGATTAAGAAATAATGCTGACGACCCCAGTAACTTAGATGCAGTTATAAAAGAATGGAAAAGAATTAAAGTAAGATTACCTTGGGTTTTGCTTCAATTTTCTGACCCAAGTAAAAGTAATATTTTATATGGATATGAAAGCGAATCAAGAGATATAATTACTAATAGAGTTTCAGATGGAATTTCTATGTCTTTTAATTTCTATGATGAATTGAGCGAAACAAATAAGTTCAAAATCCCAAATTGGGATATAATATCTTTTTATGAACTAGAAAAAAAGAAATCCTTTGATATATTTATGAGAAATGCAAGATCTTTACCTTTTATAATTAATTAACAAATGAAGCAGATTTGTTCTGCTTCATTTGTTATATTTCATTTTATACATCAAATTATCTACTATGTTTAGGTTTTCTTCAATAGTTAAATTTTTGTCTAACTCCAGCAATCCATAAGAAATAGAAAGTTTAAAATGAGAATTTTGAAGTTTTATGTTTATTCTGTCAATAATCTTTTTTGCTTCTGACAAACTTGTCTCGTTTAAAACTATTAAGAATTCGTCCCCACCATATCTTGCTAAAATGTCAGAATTTCTTATACAATTAAAAATTGTTTCTGCAAAGAAAACTAAGCATGTATCTCCATAATTGTGTCCATGTTTATCATTTATACTTTTAAAGCCGTCTATATCTACAAAAATCAAAACATATTTTTCACCATATCTTTTAGCTTTTTCCAGCGCATTTTCTAAGTATTCGCCTAAAAAAACCCTGTTGTAAGCATTAGTAAGCTTGTCTTTTATGGCGAGATCATATATTTTTTCTTTCTCGTTGTTCAAGTCTTCATACAACTTTGCAAACTTTAAAATGGATAAAATAGTATATGAGAGCTCTTCTAAAATTTTTATTTCAGGTTTTAAAAAGCTATCATAACCTTTTCTTTCAAATAAAATGGCCCCTTTTAAACCATTACCAACATCAAAAGGAATTCCAAATACCGAATAAACTTCTGGTTTTGAAGCGTGAAATATTTTAAATCCTTCCTGCATATCTATTTCTAAAGAATTTTTTATGTAGATACGTTGCTTTTGAGTACTAACATATCCAGTTAAAGAATATTTTGGCAAATATAAATCGGAAAGGTCATGAGCTTTTATTTTACCAAAATTAATGTGCATAAAGTCGTCATCTTCTAATGAAATAATAAAAGCATCCAGCATCATTTCTTTTTCTAAAATGGAAAAAATTTGATTAAAAACATCATAACTTTTAAAGTTTGAATTTGAAAGAATTTCAGTAGATAGTTTACTTATGTTTTTTAAAAGTTCAAAAAATTTGTTGTTCATAAGTTTAAGATTTTTATGAAGAGGTTTTAAAGTGAATACATTGTATTTTTCTCCGTTGTGTACAAAACCAGTATAAAAAAGTTCCAAATTACTTTTTAAAAGGGCCATCGTATGATGTGTCCTATCTTCATTATCATTTGAGTTGAATTTTTTATACTTTTCTAATAAGTTCTCTAAAAAAGAATATTTTTTATAAATTTGAAAATCTTGATTATAGTTTTCGTTGATATCCAACAAAGTCTTATAGGAAGCTTCTATTCCCATACTTTTAAGATAATTTTTAAAATTTTTATTAATATGCCTTACTTTATCATTTTTCAAGACTAACAGGCCTACATTCTTGCTCTGCATTATGTTTTGGAAAATTACGCCTATCTCTTCATTCGTCATAAAATAAAATCCTCTCTAAACTTTATACAGACCAAAAACATTATATCACAATTTACATTCAATTACAACAGTGTAAATCGTATAATTATTTTTATTATTAAACACATTAAAAATCTTAAAGTATTGTTTACAAAATTGAATTATATCCGATTAATAACAAATATGAAAAATCAGACCACTTATTTGCTATAATAGTAAAAAGAAAGTTAGGAGATGAAAAAATGAAAATAGATTTTTGCACATGTGAAGATTTTGACTGTCCAAATCACCCTTCAAACCATGATAAAGGTTGTACATTATGCATAAAAAAGAATTTAGAACTTAACGAAATACCAAGCTGTTTTTTCAAGAAGATAAATAAAGACTTATCAGATCAAGAAGATTTTACAATAGATGGTTTTGTGAAATTATATGATGAAAACAGAAGTGATAAATGAATGTTTAATATAAAAACTGATATTATCGATAATTATCTTTTGAAGAAAAATCTAAATGAATTATCAGAAAACAAAATATTTTATAAAATTATAGAAGGAAAATATATGAAAGATGAAGTCTCAAACCAAAATTATAATTCGATTAAAAAGCTCTATAATAGTACACGTGAAATATTAGATGATTTTAATCCCATTAATAATAATTTATGGAAAAGTCTTTATAAAGATTTTAATTTGAGGTTGGTAGATCTGTATTTAACAGTAGGCCTACCAAAGCCTTATGATGCAATTACAAGAAAAATAAATAATAAAAATTCTATTATATTAGATTTAAATAGATTTATTAGTTATAAAAAATCGTATAAAGAAACAATAGGAATTTTTAAAAGGATTCTCACTCATGAATTATCTCATATATTTAATTGGGAAATTTTTGATTATGATTTACCGTCAGTAAAAGATAAAATAAATTATTTATTAATGGATGAGGGTATAGCTCACTTTATATCATATCCTAATGTTTCAAATGAAAATTTTAATACACTAATATATAACCGAAGAATGGTGAGGAATATAAAGAATTTTTTTAATAAATATGAAAAAGTTAATGAAAACAATTTTTGGGATTTCATCCAAGAAGGTAACTCAGGAAGTTACTGGGATAAATATATTGCTATATCTGGTAAATTCGCCATAATAAATTATTATAAGCTGAATAACAATAGCTTATCAAATTTTATAGATGATTATAAAAAAGACAAAAACATATTATGGAAATATATGGAAAAATGTTTTATTTCATATAACAATAAATAATGATGTTATAATTTAAATAAAAAGGGGGTGATTTATATGGGATTAATTGAAGACTATATAATCTCTTTAGTTAATCTACAGGGCATTATTCAAAAAGACATGGTTATAAAAATATATAATCGCCAAAATGATGACAAAATAAAAAATATAAGCTTAACAGAAATGAAAGTAGATAATCAAAAACTAGATGAAGAATATCTTAAACAAAATAAAATAGAAGCAATAGATGATTATTTTGTGCATTATGTAGTAAATGATGCCGAAATATTTGAAAAATTGAAAGAAAATAAAGAAGAAGCTCCGTATTATATTCCTAAAAAAGAAATTCTACTCAAATATAAAGATGACAAATATTTTGAAGATTATGAAGAATATTATGATTTGAAAAATTATATAAAAGAAAATTACTTAGATGATGAAAAAAAGCTAAATGATGTAATGGCAATACTTCGTAATTTAGTAAAAATATACAAAAAAAATGATGATTTAGTAGAAACTTTTATCAATGAATTGAATATTGAAAATATAACTAAAAATTCTCTTACAACTTTATCAGAAAAATTATTAGAGTTTACTCTTCACACAAAATCTTGGTGGAGAAATGGTTATTCAACTGAAGAATTACTAATAATTATGAGAGAATCGAATGATAAATACAAAAAAAGCGAAAGTGAGATGAACGAAGTAGAAAAATACTTAATCGCTGCTGTAAATTTATATGGAACAATTCATAAAGATAAATTTATAGATATTTACAATCACTATCATAAAGATAATAAGATCATGAATTTGGATACTGAATATCTTTTAGCAGATGAAACTCCCATCAGTATGGATATATTAAAAGCAAATTTCATTGAACAGTACGATGATTACTTTGTAAACGACGCTCTAATAAACTACGAAGATACGGTGGAATACCTAAAAATGAAAAAAAATAAACCATATTACATACCAAATAAAACTGAATTTATAAAATATCTTGATTCATATTACTTTGAAAAAGATAAACATTACTACGAGCTACTGAATTTTGTAAAAAAAGAGATAGTAAAAGGTGACAAAGAATACGCAGAAGAAATATTAGACGATATACAAATAGGTTGTTCTATGTCGAACAAATTCAGCACAATAATGAACGAATTCCAAAGAAGGGGTATCATTTTTGATAGTGAAGATCAAGTAAGAAAATTATCCGAATTAGTCATAAAATTCTATAACAATACAAGAATGTGGGAAAACAACGGACACACTCCAAACGAAATAAGAAGATTATCAAATTTAAACAAACCAAAGAAAAAAGTTGGAAGAAACGATCCATGCCCTTGCGGTAGTGGCAAAAAATACAAAAAATGTTGTATGAATAAAGAGAAAAATTGAAAGAAATAAAAAATAAAACTAAGCATCCTTTAAAAGGATGCTTTTTATATAGATAATAACCAACACTTGCCAAAATGAAATCAATATTGGCAATTGTTGGATAAGAAAAATTATTATTGAATCTTTAGATAATAAAATTAACCTATCAACTGTTTAACTAATTAACATAGAATTGTTGTAGAATTTAAGTGAAGTTAGAAAATAAGGGGGATTTATTAATGGACTTAGGTTATCAATGGGTAGAAGCTCATAAGAAGATAGTGGATTACTTAAGTAAACACAAAAACGATCAAAAACATTTAATTGAATTATTAAAAAAAGCAGATATTAAAAATGGATTAGAAGATGAGGATGAAAATGCTAAAATACCTTTAGAAGTTATGGAGCCATTTACATTTTTAAGGTTATTTTATAAATACAGAGGTAATGCACACCATCACTTGAATAAAATTAGTGAAGATATAGGCTTTCAAAAAATTGAAAAAGAGCCAAAAGGTGTACCAACAACAAATCCAATGTCAGCATGGGTCTTCCCATTTGTAAAAGATAGAGAGGGCTATGAAATAGAACTTTTGAACAAGTTATTTGAAGAAGTTTTAAAAAATGATATAAAAGAAGACACATTTAATAAAGTATTGAAAATACGTGGTGTAGCTATAGGTAAATTAACAGAAGCCTTATATTTGGCAAATCCTGAGAAGTATTTCCCCTATGATGGTCCAACAAAAAAATATTTAAACGAGAATTTTGGAATAGCTATAAGTAGAAATGATTGTAAATCATATATGGAATTATTAGAAGAAATAAATGAGAGAATACCAGATAAAAAATATTATGAAATATCATATGATGCTTGGCATTATACTCAGAAAAAGACTAAAAAAATATTAACAGATGAAAAAGGTAAAAATTTAGATGATATTAAAAATGTGATAGATCTAAAAGAAACATTAAATGAGTATGAAATAGATTATAACAAAGAAAATAACTATTGGTGGTTAAATTCAAATCCATCAATATGGTCTGTAGATGAATTAAATATAGGCCAAGAAGTTAATTATGAAACTATAAATGAAAGAGGAAATAAAAGAAGAATATACAAACATTTTGAATCAGCAAAAGTTGGTGATCTTGTTTTTGCTTATGAATCATCGCCAACAAAAAAGATTAAAGGTTTATATAAAATATCAAAAGAACTTGAAAATAATAAGTTAACTTTTAAATTAATTAAAAAATACAAAAATATGCTTTCATATGAAGAATTAAAAAATATAAAAGAGTTAGAGAACTCAGAACCAATGAAAAATAATCAGGGCAGCTTATTTAAATTAACTAAAGAAGAATTTGAAATAATAAATGAAATTATAGAAGAAAGGAACAGTGAGCAAAAATCAAAACTACCATATGATTTCAATACTGATACAGACACACCTTTTATATCAAAAACAAAGTTTTTCAACATAATAGAAATGCTAAAAAGAAAGAAAAATATAATTTTACAAGGTCCTCCTGGGGTAGGAAAAACTTTTATAGCCAAAAAGATAGCCTATCAAATGATGGGTGAAAAAAATAACGAAAATATAGAAATGATCCAATTTCATCAATCATATAGTTATGAAGATTTTATTCAAGGTTACAGGCCAACAGAAGACGGCGGGTTTAATCTAAACAACGGAGTTTTTTATGAATTTTGTGAAAAAGCAAAGGGATTCCCAGAAGAAAAATTCTTTTTTATAATAGACGAAATAAACAGAGGAAACATGAGTAAAATATTTGGTGAGCTCATGATGCTTATAGAAGCAGACAAAAGAGGTACAGAAAACAAAATAAAACTAACATACAGTGATAATTATTTTTATATACCAGAAAATCTACACATAATAGGAACAATGAACACAGCAGACAGATCACTTGCAATAGTAGACTATGCTCTTAGAAGAAGGTTTGCCTTCATAGACATAGAACCAAATTTTGGCGATAAATTTATAGACTTTTTAATAAACGAAAAGGGGTTAGAAAGGAAATTTATTGAAGACAAAATAATTCAAAAAATTTATCATTTAAATTCAGAAATAGAAAATGACAACAACCTTGGAAAAGATTACAAAATAGGGCATAGTTACTTTTGTACTTACAATCCAACATCTAACAATCACAAAGAAAAATGGTTAAAAGAAGTATATGAATATGAAATATCCCCGTTATTAGAAGAAATGTGGTTTGATGATTTAGAAAAATGCCGAGAAGAAAAAAGAAAATTATTAGAAGGATTAGATCAACAATGAACTTCAAAGTACCTATAAAAAACATATATTTTATGCTTTGTTATTCTTGGGGATTCTTAGAACAACTGGATGAAACAAAGCTTGAAAGCATAGACAAACAAAACTTCTACGATTTTTTCACAGAAGTATTAATCAAATCTCTTCAACCGTTAATAAAAAAAGGATTTGACAGAAACTACATCCAAAAAAATGAAGAAATCAGAACAATAAAAGGCAAAATAGATTTTTCCAATACATTCAAAAAGATGGCTCTAAAAACTAAAGGAACGATATACTGTGAGTATGAAGAATACAGTTACAACGTTCTTCAAAATCAGATAATAAAAACCACAATCATAAATCTCTTAAAGATAAAAGATTTAGACAAAGATTTAAAGCAAAAACTCCACAAAATATCTTTATACTTCAAAGATATAGACGAAATAAAATTAGATCAGAAAATATTTAACAAAGTATTATTTCATAGGAACAACACAATATACAAATTCATAATAAACATATGCCAGCTCATATACGAAAACATGCTTTTAAACGACGAAAAAGGAGAGCATATATTCAGAACATTCGAAGAAAACGAAGAAAAGATGGCCAGACTATTCGAAGATTTTGTCAGAAAATATTACCAATATCATAAGCCAGAATTAAAAGCAAAAAAAGAACAAATACAATGGGACTTTCAAGGGGGAAATTTTGAAATGCTCCCAAAAATGGAAACAGATATATCTCTTTTGAATAAACAAACAAATACCAAATATATTATTGATACTAAATACTATAAAAATGCAACAAATGAATATTACAACAAAGACAAGTTTGTTTCAGCAAACCTATATCAATTATTTGCATATCTAAACAATTACAAAGATAAAGACAAATACAAAATGAAAGGCATATTATTATACCCAGAAAATGGACAAGAATTAGATGACAGTTATAAATATAAAGACATGGACATAGAAATAAAAACAATAAATCTAAACCAAGGCCATAAAGATATCAAAAAAAGATTAGAAAATATATTATATGATACCAACCTAAAAAGAAGCAATATAAATTTTTATTAATAAATTTATGATAAAATATATAAAAACAGAAGAAGGTACAAATATGTCATATAAATTATTTTCAGAAAGAGATTTGGAATTAGCTCCTATCCTTAAATGGGTTGGGGGTAAAAGGCAATTAATGGAAGAAATAATTAAATATATTCCCAATGAATATAACACCTATTATGAGCCGTTCATAGGTGGTGGTGCTGTTTTATTTTCGCTACAACCAGAAAATGCAGTTATAAATGATATTAACTCCGAACTCATTAATGTATACAGAGTGATAAAGAATAATTTAAATGAACTATTGGAAGATCTAAAAAAACATAAAAATAATGAACAATATTTTTATAAAATAAGAGGATTAGATAGGACTGAAGAATATAACCGTTTAAGCAATGTTGAGAAGGCTTCAAGGATAATATTTTTGAATAAAACTTGCTATAATGGCTTGTACAGAGTAAATAGCTCTGGGCATTTCAATGCCCCTTTTGGAAAGTATAAAAATCCTAACATAATAAATGAAAAAAGATTATTAGCAATACATGATTATTTTGTTAATAATAATATAAAAATACTAAATACGGATTATTATAACTCTTTAAAAGATATTTCTAAACATGATTTTGTATATTTTGATCCACCTTATCATCCAATTAGTGATAGTTCAAACTTCACCAATTATTCAAAAGATGGGTTTGATGAAAATGATCAAATAAAATTAAAAGAAGTTTGCGATGAATTAGATTCAAAAGGAATAAAGTTTTTACTTTCAAATTCAAATTCAGAATTTATTAAATCATTGTATAAAGAATATAAAATTGAATATGTGAGTGCCAAAAGAAATATCAACTCAAAAGCCTCAAAAAGAGGGGCAATAAAAGAAGTCCTGGTGAGAAACTATGATTAAAACCAAAAATGATAAAGCTTGGGAAAAGTTATTTGAAAAACAAAAAATACTTGATGAAATAAATAAAAAAGGCTATTTTGATATCGAATCATCAGTAATAAAAGAGTATAGAGAACCAAGGCTAATGACAAAGTTTGATCACAAAGTTAACTTGCCTCAAATCTTTCAAAAAAATAAACTTTCCATATTGCCTTTAACTAGACGTTCTTATAGAATAGGACATTATGATATCTTTAAAGAAATTAAAGATATAAACAAAAAGATAAAAAATTTTCAAATACCTAATAATATAAAAAGTATTGACCCAAAAAATTTATATTCTGAAACATCTGTATTACACTCTGCTTATGCAACAGGGATGCTCCATGATTTATTTAATATTGAAAATAATGATTTTCTAATTCCAACTATCTCTGGAAGAATGTCTTCCAAAAATTTTGAGTTTAACATAATAAATCAAAAATCTGGAAAAAAAGATAGAATTGAAGTAAATAATTCTCAAATAGAAATAGACGCTGGATACGAATCAAAAAATGAACTAATAATAATTGAAGCCAAAAATTTTAAGTCAGAAGATTTTGTTATAAGACAATTGTATTATCCGTATAGATTATGGAAATCCAAAATAGACAAAAAAGTAATTCCTGTTTTCCTAAATTATTCGAATGATATTTTTTCTTTTTATGTATACGAGTTTGAAACCTTAGAAGACTACAATTCATTAAAACTTATAGATTTAATGAGATACAAGATCTCTTCAAATGAAATATTAGAAAAAGATATAGTAAATATATTGAAAACAACAACTATTAAGCAAGAACCAAATATACCTTTTCCTCAGGCGAATGATTTTGAAAAGGTTGTAGATCTTTTAGGTTTTTTAAATGATTCGGAATTAGAGCAAGAAGAAATAACTTTGAACTTTAGCTTTGATCAAAGACAAGCTCATTATTATACTCGAGCTGCCAAATATTTAAATTTAGTTGAAAAGAAAAATAATAAATATCAATTAACGAAATTGGGTAATAAGATTATAAATAGTGATTTTAAAGATAAGTATTTATCAATTATATCTAAAATATTAGAACATGAAGTATTCAATATAACTTTAAAAAAATATTTTAATGATAATAATAATATTTCAAAAAATGATGTAATAAAAATAATGAAAAAATCACAGATTTATAATTCAAAAACCAAAAATTTTGAAAAACTTTCAGAATCCACAATTGAAAGACGTTCACAAACAGTTCTAAAATGGATAGAATGGATAGTAAAACAAATTTATAAAAATGATTAATAGATTAATTATTTTACAGAGAATTATTCATAAAAACAGGTAGTTAAATATAAAACAGCTAAAATATTTGATAACAAAAATCTAACAAGAATAAATTTACAGCCTCCTTTAAAAGGGGGCATTTTTTTAATTAATACAGTTTAATAAATAATATGAATTTATTAAAATGATTAATTTTTATAGACAACTAGTGTTAACATATAAGAAAAAATTACGCAACTTAAGATGTAGTATAATTATACTACAAAATATTGTAGTATATAAATACTACAAAATTAGGAGGGCTATATATGAATTATTTTGAAAGAATTCAGGACCTCGCAGAAGAAAAAGATATTAATAAAGTATTTGATCAAGTGATCAATTATTATGAAAAAATCCAAAAAGATGAACCGTATGAAAACAAAGAAAATGATAAAAAGATTTATGATTTTATAAAAGAAAGATATGATGAAATAGACCTTTTTGAGGTTTATAGAGAATATATAGAAGCGTATTTAAGAAGATATGATGGAGTTTCGCATAAAGCATATGCATATTACTCAAACTATATAAAAGAATTAACAAACCACAGCAAAATAAAAACAGCACTAATCTGTGACTCTTATGATTATTTAGAAATTATTCCAGAATTACTCACCAAATTCAAAAAAATAAACTTCACTTTACTCTCACAAAATAGTGATCTTCAAAAAATCACATTACTAATGCAAAATAAATATAAAAACATAGAAATAAAAGAATTAGAAAAATATGATTTAGTAATTTCAAATGTTCATGGATTAGCGTATAAAATAAGTAGTTCTCAAACTGATTATGAATTTGAAAAATATATTTCTGAAAAAAGAAAAAATATATCCAAAGAAATAATATGGAATTACCAAAAATCAAAGAAATACATAAACATATTAACAGAACCAACTATATTGAAAGACGAATATAACTTCACAACAAAAGAATTCATAAAAGAGAATTCAAGCATTCAAAAAATAATAGATTATTCTTACTGGAATGCTAACAATAATGTAAAAGAAAAAATGTTCTTTGAAATGACTACAGACCCTTCAGAACAAAATCAAGTGGATATTGGAAATTCTGCGAGAAGAACAGTAGCGATAGAATTTGATTCTTTATTAAATGATTATCATCTCTCCAAATACGACAATATAAGACCTATAACAAATTACGAAGAATACTTGAAAGAATTCGACAATGTAAAAAAATTAAAAGAAATAGCAGATATAAAAATCACATCAAAAAGAATATTTTTTGGTGCTAATGGTGACATAGAAATAAAAGTAATCCATCCACATAATATTAAAGATAAAAACGGTAGATTTGAATATTATTCATATAAAAATGAAAATGTACATAAAAAAATCTACGATAAATTGAATTTTGTAAAAAAAGGTGACATACTGATCCCAACATTTGGTAGATTACACAGGATAATAAAAATAAATGAAGATCACAAGAATTTGACCTGTTCACATTCATATGCAATACTAAGAATAAAAGACCAAAAAGCCATAAAACCAGATTATGTATATTCTTTTTTACAAACTGATATGATGACTAAAAAAATAAAAACACTCTCATATAACAGGTTGATGCCAACAATAAACCCAGAAGAACTAAACGAAATAAAAATACCTATAGTATCATTAGAAAAACAAGAAAAATTCACAAAAGAATTCTTGGAAAATAAGATAGAAAACAGAAAAACACAAGAAAAATTAGAAAGATTAGTCAGCAAACTAAAAGGAGCATAAAAATGAAAAACAAAACAACAAAAAAATTAAAAGACATTGCATATTTAAAAAGAGGATATAATATAATAACAAGAAATTTATACGATGATAATGGTGATTATTTCCTTGTTAATTTGGGGAACATAGATGATTTTGGGGATGTTGTGTACGATGGATTAAAAAGAATTACAATCCCAGAAAATAAATTGAAGAATTTTAAAGAAAAATATCTTTTAGAAAAAGATGATATACTTCTTACTTTGAGAGGTAGAGCAGGTAAAACAGCGTTTATAAAAGAAAATGTTGATAAATTAACAGTCTCCTACAACTTTTTAATTATCAAAGTAAAAAATACTGAAGAAATTCTGGTGAAATACTTATTTTATTATTTAAGAAAAGAAAAAAATGTTAATAGGATAAGAGATTTATCTACCAAAAAAATAATAGATGTTGTATCCACAAAAGATATTGAAAATTTTGAAATATCATATCCAGATATTGAAACACAGCAAAAATATGTGGAAGAAATAGAAAAAACAAAAAAAGAATATCTCAATTCAAAAGAAAAATATGAAAATCTAATAGAAAAAATATAAAAAAGGGGTGATCCTTTGATAACCTATGAAATACTTAATCCTCATCTGAGGAATGGCTATGATAGAATTGACAAAATATGTAGAGTAAAACACAATTTTGAAAAAATAGATACATTTTATATACTCTTTGCTGCAGTAGAAAAAAAGTATTTATACAATAAAATAAAATTTAATCCAAAAGTTTTTAACAAATTAGTTAATAACTTTTTATCCTTTGCGTTAAATGAAGACATAGAGGATAATAATATAAATAAAAATTTAGATAAATATATTTATCAATACATAAAAAAAGAGAAAAATAGAGAAGAAATAAGATTAGAAGATATATACTTTATATTAGAAAAATTTTCTGAATATTCTGGATATAATGTACATATATAT
>JAALLR010000268.1_pt1 | contig 17101 bp, 26 predicted proteins | sample 7245931 | NCBI WGS metagenome assembly JAALLR01 (sample SAMN13049201, study PRJNA578106) | oil field metagenome | isolation source: filtered produced water from oil reservoir B9 | place: USA:offshore Texas | collected 2016 | reverse complement strand
GTTAGATAGAACTAAATACCCTTTCTTTTTGAACTTCATTATTTTCACCTTCTTACGTTTAAGAGTTGCGTTAAAACCCCGTTAATCGCCGTTATTTTAATGTTAAAAATATTAAGTAGTGTATTAGATTGTCTAAGTATAAAATTTTGCTTAAAATCGATTTTAAAGGCTTACAGATGTATATTTGTATTGTAGCTTGGAAATAATAATAAGTTTACCTCGTTAAAACGGCTTAAAATCAACCGTTAAAAGATTTTTTGACTTTTTCATAAGCTTTTCTTAAAGGTTCAGGGTATTTTGATACATCTGGTTCCCATGCTCTTTTTGCTGGGTTTGCATCAAACCCCTTATCTGGTAAAAGAGGTCTCATTACTTGACCTTTAGGCTCTACCATTTTAGGTATTTCCTTTTCAACCTTTAGTCCTCTAGCTTTTACTTGCCTTTCTGACAGTGATATAACTCCACATCTGCACTTAAATCCATTTGGGGGATACCAGGTATCCCAAAACTTATGGTCAGCAGGGAATACCTTCCTGTCCATAGCTGCATGAGTTGGTCTAGTTTTCTTATCATTAACGGCATCATACATCCAGTAGGGTCTCATCTTTAGATTTTTAGGCTTTGTCATTTGCTTATAGTGCCCTACATTGTAGGCAGTTTGAATGTTAGTTCTAAAAATATTATCTGCTTGGTAGGGAGTAAGTCCTTCATAGCCTTTTCTCTCAAGGAAGTCATTCATTTTTTCTCTAAAATCCTTTATTGTCAGACCTTCATTCAAAACCTTCATGAGCTCTTCTTGAAACTTTCTTAAGATTTCTGCTGAGCTATAACCCGATACTGTAAAAGCTTTTGTTTTGTATTCGTTTGAAATCCTATAGTATTCCTTAGAGTCTATAGGGATCTTGCCTCCAAAATATTCGATAGCTTCTTCAAATTTGAGTGGCTCATTTATAATCTTATGAATGTTCAGCATCTTCTCTCATCCTTCCAAGAATATCTGCTGTAAACATCACTCTATGAAGAAGCTCCTCTAGCTCCTGGTTTTGCATATCCTTTAATAAAGATTCAAGAATTTTAGGATCCTCTAGTTTTTTCTTGATGTCCTCTAAGCTATCTGATTCATCCATCAACTTTTGTAGAGGCTTAAACATTTCCTGAAATAGTTTGATACTTTCTTCAGTGGCCACATCTGCCAGTTTGTCAGCTTCTTTCTGAAACTTTTTCGAGATTTCAATCTCACTTTTTGCAGATTTATTTGCAATAATTTCTGCTTCTTGATAAGTTTTATCCTGTTTTAATTGCATTTGAGGGAATGGGTTTAAAATCTTTTGTCCTGATTCAGGTTTTGGTATTCCAAATTTTTCGTATATGTGCTCCTCAGCTACTGGAAGTCCAATTTCTTTTATAAGTACCGAGTATGTTTTAGCGCTTTTTTCTAAGTCTTCAGGTGGTTCAGAGTGAAATTTTAAATGTGGTAACCTGTCAGTGATTCCAAAGTTAAAAAATACTAAAGGCCTTATTAAATCTCTTCTTATAGTCTGTGCTAATGCTTTACAATCTGCTTCTATTAAATCTTGTCTAACCCCATCATGGGTTTTTGATGCTGCATATGAGCCACTGCTTCCTATTTCGCTTGTAAGTGTTTGCCCGAGTATAGCTTTAGACATTTCCTTGTTGCAAAAGTCAGCTAGAGCCTCATAAACGTTGATTGATGTTGTTTTACTGGCTTCTATAAACTCAATATCGGTGCTATCTGGAATTATTCCAGCTGCGTCACTCCCAAGCATAACAAGTGCTTTCATCAATGCATCCTTATCATCCTCAGAAGTCCCTGCATTATACTTCCCAAGTCTTAAGGGCATTCCAAACACTTCGCAAAAGGATACCCAATCTTTTATGTCATAGTTTTTAAAAAGGTACATCCAGGCTATAACTCTTAATACTCCAGCTTTTGAAGGATGTCCACTTCTTGCCTTGTATTTATGAATTATAAATTTATTAGGTGGAAGTGGTATCCCAAAGGGTTCATCTTCCGTTATGACTTTCATGATGTCATTTTCATCCCAGAAAAATCTTTTTTGATGTCTATTTTTAATGTCGTCTATATAAACCTTGCCGTCTTTAACCTTCCACATTATTTCACTTACTGCAAAACCCTTTCCAATTGCATCAAGAAGATCTATAAATATATCTTCGATAGATTCCAAATTATATATTGCATCCGATACAAATTCAGCTACTTTCTTGTCTTTTTCATCATCCGAAAAGGGCAGTATCTCAAAATCAAGCCCAACAACTGCATTTTTTCTTGTTTGGAGTTGCGAGAATAGATGAGGATCTTTACCTTCCATCTCTTCAAATAGCTCCATCTGCCTATATACATCCCCAGTGTCAGCTTCTTTGAAGATTGCAGCCAGCTTCCTAGGTGTTAGTCCGTCGGAAGGGTAGGTGCTGTATTTGTCATATATAGTTGACACTGCGATTTCCCTTTGTATTGGTTTTTTGCTGCTTATCTTTTTGCCATTTTGGTCTACTATCAAACTCTACACCTCCCTTAATATGCTCCTTTTCTAAAACCTAATGCTCGTTTTAATACTGATTTATAGTTTGTATTTTGACTTGAAGCCACTTTTTCAGCTAGTTTGACTGCCATCTCAAGTGCATCGGGGCCATCGTCATTTGCTCCCATAGGATATTCTTTCAACTGCTTTAGCAATGTCTTGTGCTTTGGATTGAACTTTATGTATTTATTCTTTATATAGGGCTGCAAACTCTCAATTCTCATCTTCTTATCTGAAGTACTTTGTATTTCTTCGATTGGAAGATATTCATTTTCTTTAGCACTTTCTTTAGCAAGCGTGTCTTTGAAAAAGTGCTGGAATTGGTTGGTCTCGACTCCGATTTTTGTATATCCTCTACCAGTTTCTCTTTTAAGTCTTTTTTGGCTCTCGATACTATCTGTGATAATTACATCAGGATGTCTTTTTTCAAGGCTAGCTTCGTAAACATACATATATCCAGCTTTAGTATCTTTGGCCAATATAAGTATCGTTGAGTAGTCGCTCTTTTTGTTTTTGCCAAGGGATGGATCTATTGCTCCAATAAATGCAAACCTTCTGTCAGTAAAATCTATTTCTACTTCGTTGTAGTAATCAAACCATTCTTCGTTAAAAGTACAGTTTGAAGGGTCGATAGGTTCATTCTGAATCTCACTATTGAAAGATGCTTCTCCTTCAGATACTTTAATAATCATCAGGTCATAATACGAAAGCTTTTCTTCCCATAAAACCTCTGTGCCCTCTAGCATTTCTTCTTTGTTATCTTCAAAGAACTGTAGAGCATCTTCTTCTCTTTGAGGATTTTCAAGGTCGGTATATATGCTTTCCCATGCATCCCATAAATGTTTATTCTTAGCTTCGCTTATGATGCCTCTGTACTTCACACACTTATATGATGGATTGCTAAGTACTTTAGCGAGTAAACTATCATAATGAAGTAGAGTTCCTATATAAACTATGTCTGTGTAGGTATCACCTGATTTGCTGACTGCTTTATAGTACCAGTTGGCTAGCTTTTTTCTTTGCTCAGGTGTATTAACATTCTCATCATTCTCAACATCATCTAGTATGATAAGGTCTGGTCGCCAGTTTCTATGTCTACGGCCTCTTATTTTCTTCCCTGAGCCAATAGCATCTACTTTGATATTAGTTGCAGTTGTAAAGCTACTATCAGTCCATTTCTTGCCTTTGAGCCTTCCAAAATCTTCGACAATATATCTATTTTCTTCAAGCTCAATCTTTATGTCCCCCAAAAATCCTTCAGCTTGCTCCGATGAATCCGAAAGGATGATGATGTAGTTCTTGTATTCATATAAAATAGCATGCATTGCATTTTTAAATGTAAAGGTTGTTGATTTTGCATGGCCACGAGGAGCTGCTATTCCTCGCCTACATCCTTTCATTCGACTAATCTTTTTTCTTGTCTTTGTTTTGATTGGATTAAGCCCTTTGAGAACTCCGTCACTCCAAATTTGATTGAGTTCTCTATGGAAGTCAGGAGACTTTCTAACAAAATAATGACTTAAGTAAGCTCTACCGAAATATTCAAGGTCTATTGCTGCAAGCTTTTTTCTTAAGCCATCTTCTCCTGATAGGGGAGTTCCAGCTTCAAAGTCTTTATAAAGCTTTTTTCTGTACTCCGAAAATTTGTCACTTTTCTTTACATACTCTATAAAGAGATTTTTCTGATACTCCTCCGACTCTATCTGTTCTAAATCTTCCTCGATATCCAATTCTCTTATATATCTGTCAATATTAATCCCCATCGTTCATCATCCTAGCCTTAGCCTTTTCTAGTATCTCTTTCAGCTCCTTAGCAAGTGCTGGGTCTCCTTTTATGGTTGAAAATATTTCTTCCTCTAGTTTTTCAAATGCAAGGTCGACTTTTTCTTTCATTTCCTGCTTGACCTTATCTTTGTATGCTTTAGTTCTGCTAAGAGAAACAATGAGTCTTCCAGCTTTATCTAGGGGCATTGCATCGAACTCTTCTTGGGCCGTTGCTATTTTTTCTGTAAGTCCACTCATAAGCATCTGCATAGTTGCCTCTGTGTAGTCTATATCAGGGTTATTCTTAACTACATTCACAAGAGCTTTAGCTTGTTGCTGAGCCTCCAAAAGTCTTTTAGTTGCATTGTTTGTTCTGAGTGCATATCTACCAACTGCACTTTTAGAGACATCATAACCTTGCTCCTTGAGCCAATCTGATATGTCTAAATATGTGTAACTTGTATCTGCCAGCAGGTCATCAACTTTGCTTTTGATTTCTTCTGGCAGCTCGTCAATTTTACTTCTTACTCTATGCTTTTTCCCCATTAGAGCATCACACTCGTGTCATCCAGGTCTCCCTCAAGGAGCTTGGTTCCTTTTGTTGTTATCTCGATAAGGTCATCTGCTCTTACGGTTTTATCTAAGCCATCTTTTATTCTGATATAGCCTGCATCTTCAAGGTATTTCAGATGCCCTTCAAGCTCTGCTATGGAATTTATCCCTCTAGTAATAAGAGCAACCTTTAAATCACATACCATAATAGGATCTGGATAAAAGATTGCTAGGGTTCTCATGATCTGGCCACGGGTCTTTTTGTTTCTCATAGCCTGAGCTACATCCACATTTCCTAATCCCATAATCATTCTCCTTTCTCTACGACTCGGTCATAAATCTTGTCTAGTTTTTTATCCATATTAGTAATAGCTCTTATGAACTCATCTTTCTGGACATACCTCATAGCCACAGTTTCTTTATAGTTATTAAACTTTTCTTCTAAGTTGTCAATCTTTTCAGCATTAGCATCAATACTTTTGGTATTTTGTTCTATTCTACCTTCAATGCTTTTTTTAAGGTCTTTGATAAAATATCCTAGGGTTCCAATGCCGAGCATCGTAATCGTCTGTATGATCCACGTTTTGTCCATCTTGTATCAGCTATCCTTTAACCTTTACATCTCTGACTTTTTCTTCGATTGTATTTAAGATGTAAGTTCTGGCATCGCCCAGGCTTTCTTCAATGACCTTTCTATAATCTGGTTCTAATGTTTTTAAAATCTCTTCGTAAGCATCTACTGCTAAGTCCTCAAGTTCTTTTCTGTCAACTTTACCATCCTTAACGGCCTTTCTAATATTTTTTGCAGTAGTTTGTTCAATCTTGTTAACTGTCTTTTCTGCAACTTCTTCCATTCGTTTTAGTGCTCTATCGAGTAGAGTTTTTTGTCTTTCATCCTCAATCTTTGTCATTTCTAACCTTATTTTTTCTGTGGCCTTCTTGATGTAATATGTAGCATAAGCTCCCCCCAGAGCAATGAGCGCTAAAACTACACTTGTAAGTACTTCGATTGCACTACTTTGAATTTGTTCTACCAACTTCGTCACCCCTTTTTAAGAAATAAAAAAAATCTCAGTGCAAAATTACTTCACACTGAGATTTTATATCTTTTTGTATTCGGTTTCTCCCAAAGGGCTTGATTACTTAATTTGAGTAAAAATCCTACTTAAATTTTGTCAAACATATTAATTTGCATGAATCTTCGATTGTGCTCTTCATTTATTATCTCTCTAATTCTCGTTTCTGACAAGTTGTATTTTTTGGCAATTTCTCTGTAGTTGCTTCCATTGAACTCATTGTATATCATTTGATTTCTGCTATCTCTAAATAATGATTCAAATTTAGGGAAGTAGTGCCTTGTGCCACCAAGTTCCTTTGCTATCATTAAGGTGTTTTCTAATCCAATGAGGGCAAATATTGTTTGATATGGTTCAGGAAGCTCGTCGACCTTTATTTTGGATTTTAAGTCTTTGACTTCTTCCTTTATAGTTTCTGGTTTTACCTTATCACTCAAAGACTTCACCACCTTTATATTATTTTATTTATCAATATCGTTCAACCCCTTTTCGAGCATATCTACAGTTTTTACTACAACTGCTGCAAGTTCAGCCCATGTTACATTATCTGTCGGTTTATGCTCTCCAGTAACTATGTTCAAATCTTTAAGTTTTTGGATATATGGTGCTCCCCAATGTTTTTGAGGTTTTGGCTCTTCAAGTATTTTGTTCAATATCTTTACAATGTCATAACCATACCCTTTACCCGGCCATGCCCATCCAGCTCCATTCGGATTATCTTTGTAACCTAACCATTCAACATACTTTGAACTACCTCGTTTGACAAGATGGAATCTTGGGTCAATGCATTCTTGTTTTAGTGGTTCGGTAGAACCATAAGCTTTTAGATGTTGTATCTGAGCTCTAGCTCCAAGTCTAGGACTCTCAAAGCTTGCTGCTTGACCTTTGCTATTGCCGTTAAGTGCACCAATACCTGCATAATTGTTTTGATTAGGGAGCACTATGCCACCATACCTAAAATATCCTGTTTCCTTAAGACTTTGAGCCCAAGCAACATCAGCTCTAACTCCTTCAATTTCAGCTTCCTCTATAAAATATTTAGCAAGTTCTTCTATTGAGCAGTAAGGTAGAGAAGGAGTCTTGTTTCCCTTCAGGGCAAAGGATACCATTTGCTCAATAGTAGTTTCTGTTTTGCCCATGATTGGTGTTAAAGTCATATTTGACTCTGTAACGAGTTTTATAAATTCGCTCCAGCCATTAGTTCTCGAGCGTATTAGTCTAGGGCAGTTTTTTCCTGTCCAATAGTTGTGTTGAACCACCTTTGTAATAGGTATGTCATACTTCCACATCAAATATGCAATTAATTCAGCCGCTAATCTTTCGGCTTTTGCTCTATCAATATCACTATTCATGCAAATTTCAATTCCTATAGATTTTCTGTTTCCAGTACCATACCTACCATCCCCAGCATGCCATCCGTTTTCATTTAATGGCAGGTGTTGGACAACTCTTTCATCATCAACGGTAAAATGCCAACTTGCACCAGTAGTTGGATTCTTAACATATTTAGCATGCATTAGAGCATTCGCTCCTTTATTTGCATTGCCAGTATCGTGAATCGTTATGTATTCTGGTTCCATTTTATATCCTGGTCTATTCCCATTAGTTGTCGGTATTAAATCAATAATAATCTTTTTTTCAATATCAAACATTTTAAAGCCTCCCATCAAATATTATAATTATATTTCCTTTATCTTCCCAAAACTCACAATTATTTTTAAGATTTTCTCCCAGCCAATTCGGCTTGTCCTTATGACATTCATATAGTTTTATACCATCTTTTTTCCTAGTGCCTATACATCTGCAATGAATACAACTTTTACAAGTCATGTGAATGCACCTTCTTTAATTAATCAGGATTTTCATTGCAATTATCCCTTGATGCAACCAAGAGAGCTAGCAATAAAAAACCACATGTACCTCCTAAAAACAGACCTATAAGTAAACCTCCCACAAAATCCAAGCTGCATCTTCCCCTTTCATTGATTTTTCTTTTTCATCTCTTCAAGTGCTATCTTTGCAAAAATCCTTCTGATTTCTCTTATCATTTCTTCTTCAGTAAAACCTTTTGCAAATAAAGTTGCGAAAATCTCTCTCATCTTATTAAAATCTTTCTCCATTATTTCAACCTCTTCTTTATCTTTGTTCTCAAATCGCAATAGTAAGATGTATATTGAGCTTCAGATTCTTTCTTTTTCTTAGCTTTGTCCTTCATAAACTTAGTGACAAACTCTTCTTTAGAAAGTTTTCTGCTCACTGCATCACTTCCTCAAATTCAACTGCAACCAAATATTCAGAGTGTTTTTGATAAAACTCATTGACATGCTCCGTGCACATTTTTCGCTTTATTCTTTTGTCTCCAAGGTCTATAGTAACCTTGAACTTACTCCTATTTCTGCAACCTTTAGTGCAGCAGATTCCTAATAAAGATTTTACTTTACCTCTTAAATTATTTAGCATTGGACATCCCCCTTATAACCTTTTATTACTTGAACCAATGTTCTTCCAGCCAAAAACTCTTCTTTGCCTTTTTTTAATCTTTCACATGTTTTGTGATACCTTGGATCTTCTTTAGCAAGTTTTGAGTAGTGCTCCAGGAGCTCGTGATAAAATTTTTCTCTGCTTTTTAACACTTGGTCGTTTATTGATCTTTTAGTCATGCTATACGGCCACCTTTTGGAGATCCTTTCTTATTTTCATAACGATTAGCCTGTCTACTAATTGTGATTGTTTAATAGTTTCTGCATGTAGGCATCCAAGAGATACTACCATTTTGTCGAGCTTGTCTTTTTCTTTCATGAGCTTTTCATCTATGCTTATACAGCCTTGCATATTCAATCCCCCTTTACTCTAGAAATCATCTTCTTTAAGCTCTCAATGAGCTTCACTGCATCTTCAAATTTTAACCACTCAAGTTTTTCTACTTTGTAATATTTTTTTAAAAAGCCTTCAAGCCTTCGAGGGTTATCATCCCATCCAAGCTCCTTTTCAAGTCTTCGTATCTTATAAATTTGTTCTTCAGTGGCCATTCCTGGCCTATCTCTGTGTCTTTCTTTCATTTTGATGAGTACTGCAATAACCCTGTTGAGCTCTCTAGTTGTAAGTTTTCTCATGCTATCCTTGCCCGTTTCTCGCATTATTATAGAGTAGAGGGTATCATCATCAAGGTTTAACTCCTTTGATTTAGCAAGACCCCAGATACTTTTTATCTGGGGTCTGTTTTTTTTTTCTTCCTTGTCATATCATTCACTCCTAGGCCTTTAATTTTTCTTTGTCGACTTCATACCAGAAAACATCTTGAACCTTCTTTGTAGCCCCGACCTTTGCTATCTCTTCATCAGAGTACTTTTTAAGGACTTCCTTGTTGATGCTCTCTTTAATCTTAATGCAATCATTCATTCCAAAGGCTTTAAGGTTTTTAATGATTTTGGCAACTCCTCTTGTAACTATCTTTGTACTTTTTCTAAAGCCTGTTTTCCCAAAGTTTAAAACCTTTGACTTGCCATCTAGTTCAGACTTATTCATTTCCACAAATTCTTTAATCTGTATTTCAAGCTTTTTAATTCTCTCTTTGTGAGGTTTAGCCTCCATTTCAGCTTCAAGCTTTATGTCAGATATCTTGGCATTCATATCTGCCTCAATTCTTTCAATCTCCATCTGACATTCTCCAATTTCTTTCATGTTTAAATTTACATCATCCCAGCATTTTAAAGCTGGTTCATCTGGTATTCTTACTCTTGCCATTTTACATCGCCCCCTCGTCTATATTATCTTCTTGCCAATAATACTTTCTTGGCTCTTGAAAATTATCCAATCCTTCAATCCCAGCAAATTTTACTTCGCCATCTTCGCAGCGAAAACATATCATGTTTACTTCATACATTCTCACTGCATTCTCTAAAGTAATATTATTTAGCTCCTTCATGTTCCTGACCCCTTTCCATTTTTTGAAGAGCTTCCTTTAGGTCTCCAAGCTTGACATATTCTTTTTCCACAAAGTTCACAATCTTATCCACTGTTTCTGACTTAGATTCGAGACCTTCATTAAAACAATTGATTGCTAGGCTTACAACTTCCCTAAGTCCTAAAACTTCCATTGTATTCACCCCTTAAAGCATCATCATTCTACTAGCTTTATCTATAGCTTTAACGTCTATCTTGCCACCTTCTCCTACTAGCCTTAAAACATTATTTAATGTCCTGTTTAGAAGTCTAAAGCAGCCAGTGTTTGGATTAGTCGCCCTAATGATTAGCTCTTCCTTTGCTTTGTCAGTTACATCATATGGAGCCAGGTAGTCAACAACTTCCTCTCTAGATAATCCTTTTAGAGATATGAAGAAATCAACCCTATTTGCAAATCTTGCAATATACCCTTTAATCATACTTTCAAGCTTCGGTTCTCCAGCTATCACAATGCCAACATCCGATTGGTCAAATATAGTCCTTAAGATTTCCATTTTCTTTTGAGTGTACTTAGTAATTAACTTGTCAGCTTCATCAATTATAAGCAAGTATCCTTTGTTTATGTTAAAAAACTCTTTTATACCTTTGACTCTCTTCCAGATGGAGCCATACCCACTTGGTATTCCTAGAGCCGACTCTATAGCTTCAACTAAATCCCTTGAACCCATAGAGTCATCGCATTCTACATATGCCACTCTGTCAAGCTTGCTATATTCTTTTAAAGTGTGAGTCTTGCCATATCCAGTTTTACCAACTATAATTCCAAGTCCTTGATTTTCTTGGCAACTCTGGCAAATGGCCATCATATTATGAACATCATCAGTTACAAAAAACTCTCTGTCAGCTTTGCTTATAGCCTTATCAGTATTTGTTTGATTCTCATCCAAAAACTTTTCCATTGCCATTTCTAGCTCTATAGGATTCGCTTTGTAGTTTCCTGAAAGGTACTGTGAAACAGCAGTCCTTGAATAACCTATTGCTTTTGAAAAATCAGCTTTTGTCATTCCTGTCCTTTCTAAATACTCAGTCACTCTGTCAACTAAATCATTTTGTAGTACATACAATGACATACAATCTCCTCCTTTTATTATCCTAATTTTCTTAGTGCAGCAAGAGCTTTTGCTGCTTGTCTTTCAAAGTATTCATTCTTTTGCTTAGTAGTTGACTTTTTAGTCTTGCCTTTGATTTCATCTTTATATTGCTTATCTTCTGGTATAGAAGTGATTTTTTGCTTTTCTCCACTTAATTCTGGAGTAACAATCTTCTTATCAGCATTCTCAAGAAGTTCTTTCTCCCTTTGCAATCTCTCTTCATAAGACATTTGTCTGTACTTGATTCTGTCTTTTTCGTTCTTAAGTTGTCTTTTTTGGTCTTTGTTATGCTCGATAAATCCTTTTTCAGAGACCTTAGGAGCTATCCTTAGAAGCTCATAAGATACTGCCTCACAAATCTTGTTACCTTCCTTGTCATATACAAATATTTTAGTGATATCCTCAGGATGGTATCTGATATCGACTCTTTGATTGATATATACATCCAAGTCTTGATGTTGATAATATATTGGCTTTCCATCCCTTGTGATCTTGATGCCCATACTCGTAACTTTTCTTTCTTCGCTCTTCATTAGAAGACTTAAAGTGTAGTCTAGTGGAGGAGCTGCTTTGAAATATCTTTCAGCACTATTGAATACATCTATTGGTATTGGCGATTCTTCTCCTTGTTCTTTGAGTCCACCATGTTTTCTGGTATGGTAGTTTTCAGCAACCCACTCTTCAAACTTTTGAGAAAATTCTTCGATATCCATAAGCTCTCCATCTTCCAGCATACCCTTTATGTCCTTTTTTACCTTTGCCGAGGTTTTTTGCCCAGAAAGTGTACCTGTGTAACTATTCATTCTTTTAGAAAACTTCTGGCATACAGTTCCAAAAAATCTCTCAACCTGTGCCTTCGACCAAGGTTGGAAGGGAAGACTTCTCATATCATCTTCAATGCCTATACTTCTATAAAATCCTTTGGTGTCAGCATCCAGTGTTACTCTTACCTTTCTTGGTCTTCCTGTCAGAGCTTCAGCAGTATATTCTTTCCCGTTATCTATCAGCAAGTACTTAGGTACCCCATAGGGTAGAGCCTTATTTTTCTTAGGATAGATAACATTTATCAGGCTTTTCTTTATAATCTGCGAGTCTGGATGCTCAGCTATGGCCCATCCTACCAGAGTCCTTGACCTCATGTCCATCCAAGCAACCAATGCAGGTCTTATAGCTTGCATCTTGCCATTAGGTCTTTTTACTGCTACCCAACAGTCAAAGCTATGGACATCCCCTTGCAATACTTCCATAACCTTAAGGTTTCCTGTGTCTCTTTTTCTTTTCATCATGTATTGATTCTTCCATTGTCTTGTGCCTTTGCCTAGTAAAACACTAGCACCTTCGCCATCTTCCTTGATGATCTGTTTTACATATCTCCAAACCGTGTCATAGCTTGGTATCTCCACATCCTCTAGCTTAGCCATATACTCCAGTTCTTCATAAAGGTTAGTGATTGGCTGATTGTTTTCTTGAAAGCCTTTACTATAAAAAATGTTATCTACCATCGCTTTGACTTCATCTGTCATTGAAGGGAAAGTATTCTTTTCCCTTGGTTTTCTACAAAGAGCTAGTATTTTAAAGTAGTCATAATTCTTATTTGAAGCTTCTTGCATTTTATTCGCCCAGGCTCCAGCTTCTATGTATTCCTTAACTCTTACTAAGAATGTTCTGCTTGAGATACCACATTTTTTTGCAAGTTTTTTTGCGAGAGCAGTCTTGCCTTTGCCTTCAAAATCGATGTATTCTTCTACATATTTTGAGAGTTCTATAGCTTCATAAAAATATTTTTTGTAGCTTTCCTTGTACCAGTTAAAATCACATCCAACATACCAAGGGGCATTTTCTTCATCTATTACCTCATTTTGTGCTTTGTATGTTCTCCGAGCTTTTTTACTTAGAGACTCAACTGAAACCAAGAGCCTATCTTTGCCACCGTTTTCGGAAGGGATTGTTTTAGTTTTGTATTCTTCTTGATTTCTTTGGATTTTCATATAGAGTGTCATATACTTCACACCTTCAAGCTTTGCAGCTTCATCGATAGTGATATACGATTCCAATAATATCCCCCCTTTACCATTTGGCATTTAGGTGCTATAATAAAGGGGAATAGGTCTTTAAAAAGCCTATTCAGCATACAATGACATGCAGGTGTCCTCTGGCACCTGTCATTTTTTTGCCTTTTCCCCTTCATCATTGCTCCTTTCATGCCGTTTTACTTAACTTCTTTTTTTTAGATTCGATTACAGACTTAATCTTGTCTATATAATCATGTCCTGGTCTTATCCCGTAAAGGATGTTAGATAGGAACCTTTCATCAATACCGACTTCTTCACTCAAACTTCTTTGAGTCATTCCGATTTCAAGAAGGCTTTTCTTTACCCATTTACCAAACTCTGTCATAGTGTTTTTTCTCATTTGCTCACCTTCCTTCTTTAATCCCTTATCACAAATACGGTTGCAGGCCCCCATTCTTTTATCCTGGATCCATTACCTTTAACTTGATATTGTTGGTCGTCTCTGATTTTTAGAACACTTACTCCATGCCTTTTCACAAGCTCTTTGATTAGTTCTTCATCTTTATAGTCCTTAAGCTTTTTACCTAGACCAAACATCTTATCACTTCCTTTGCTGATTTTATCTTCATATCCAATCTCAGTAGCAGTTCCTAAAAGTGTGCTCCCAAGATATACTTTTATGTGATGCTTATCCTGTAGCTCCACTAGAACCTGCTTTCCTTGATGTTCATCCATGAAGTCAGCCCAATACTTTTTAGTCTTATATTTAACACCTGTTTTGGTGATGTTTCGCTTATCCACTCGATCCCTCCTTAAGTTGTAACTCAATACCCAATAATGATAAAATTATTTTAGAGGGGCATGATTTAAGGGGGTTATACTATGAAGATAAAATGTAAGGTTTGTAACAAAGAATTCGAGGTAACTCCACAGCCAATAACTAGATGTGGAACCTTGATTACATCAAAAGAATCTAAAGCAGTTTCTGTTGTAGACTCTACTTGTCCAGAGTGTAAGTCTAAATCAGACAAAGCTAAAGAATAGATGATATTCATGCCCCTCCTTTGGAGTACTACTTACTTTCTACAATCTCTGTTAGCTTGTTAACTCTATCTACAAGCTTTTCGATAGCATTTTCGATTTTGTTCATCTTTTCTGCATCGAATGTAGTACCTTCTTTCAAGACATTGTTTTCAGTGTCTTTTATTTCATCTTCCCACTCCGTCTTGTCGTAAGTAAGCTTTTCCATTCCTCCAACAGTCTCATTCAGTACATCGTAAAAGAGATCAAGTGCATCTTCATATGTCATGTGGTGCTCATCAGCAAAGGACTTGATTGCCTTAAATGCATCTTCCCTTAAAACCTTCTTCTTAAGAACCATCCTTCTCACCACCTTTCTATATTAAATTTTCAAAGAACAATTTTATTCTAGGCTCTTATTAGTTTTCTTATCTTAGGATCAAGAGCCAGAAAGAACAAAACATTTAAACTGTTAGTGTCTGGTCTACAAGGAACTCTTTGTCCTTTGTATCTTATATATAGACCATCCTTGTCCTCGTGGAGGACTCTTTCATGCCTTTTGTGAGAAATGTAGACTGTAACCTTTTTACCAATCATGTTTCTCACTTGCTCTTTGTGCCTGGTTGTCATGGTTGCTTTCATCTGTAGCACCCCTTTCAGGCAATTTGATATAATTAAAGTGACGGCAAGAGAATTGATATGAATAAAGAAAGCACTTTTAAAAATAGTATTAGAGTTTCCGTCGCCTCAACGACAGAGAAGCCTCAACCTAGTAAAAACAAATCTTCAATCCGAAAGCATCGTTGTTTTAAGTGTGATCACCCACTTAAAACAACTACAATCAGAAAAACAATAATTTGCCCTAATTGTGGGACTAAAAACCTTATAGAATAGAGGAGGTGATATCTCTTGCCGTCTTATTAGCTCCTCTATTCGACAAAACTTGTCCTTTTTTACTCGCATAAAATACTGTTTTACGAGTGTCAAATTGTGATACAATGTTAGAAAGTTCTATCAAGGTTACTTTTATTATAAATGACAATTGAGTCAACGTCAAGTGTCAAATTGTGATACAATGTTAGAAAGTTCTATCAAGGTAGGTTACTTTTATTATAAATGACAATTGAGTCAACGTCAAGTGTCAAATTGTGATACAATGTTAGAAAGTTCTATCAAGGTTACTTTTATTATAAATGACAATTGAGTCAACGTCAAGTAATGGATGAGCTTGATATTTCTAATCTCAGTAGATATGAAAACGACGAAAGAAAACCTAGTGTCAATACCGTTATAGTTTTGGCTAACTTTTACAACGTTTCGATTCACTGGCTTTTAACAGGAGAGGAAGACCATTTATGGAGAGAGCACGTTCCTGGACTGGGAAAAAGAATTAAATTTTTAAGAGAGTCAAAAGGTCTGAGCGTGCAAGAGTTGGAGAAAGCACTCAATATTTTTGATTTAGATAAGTTTGAATCAGAAAACTGGACTCCTGGTATGGTGGTTATTTCAAAGCTGGCTAACTATTTTGATGTTTCGGTTGATTGGCTACTCACTGGAGAAGGTGAAGCAAGTAAAAATATGCCTCGTGCTTTTAGCGACAATTTCAAGCATGATGACAAAAGACATCTGGATTACTCAGATAAAATTGGCAAGAAGATTAAACATTTGAGGACGGAAGAATTAAAGTTATCTCTAGAAGAATTTGCTGAAGCTATCAAGGTTTCAGTCCAGGAGCTTGAAAATTACGAATCAGGGGAGAAGATTATACCAAGCTACATAATATATAGGATTATCAGTACTTTCAATGTATATCCTCAATTTTTACTAGACCCAGATGAGCCAGTAGTATTTGAGTATAAAGTATTAGAAGATGAGGATGAGAAGGAGAGGCTTAAAAATAAATTAAAACATTCTTTGGCAATAGGCAAGAAGATTTTACAAGTTAGGATGAATCAGCAGCTCATGGACAAAAAAGAGTTTGCCCAGGCCATAGATATAAGCGAGGAAGACTTAGAAAAGTATGAGTCAGGCACAATGGTTATTCCTGCATATGTACTGCATAGGATATCGCAAGTGTTTGATATTAATCCGTCATACCTCCTTGATCCAGAGGAGAAAACTATGGAAAGAATTAAAGTTCAAGAAACTGGAGATCTTACCGAGTTTGAAAGTGGTTTCCTTCATTTTTTAAAAAAGCTTCCTGAAGATGAAAAGGAAGAGATAAGTCAGATCTTAATGATGAAGTATAAAAAGCTCTCTAAAAAGGGACGATTATTGACATCCGACAATGGAGAAGACGAACAAGCAGCCGCTAAAGAATTGGCTTAATTTTTTATCTGTCGTGTTAGAACATTCTAACATTATTTTTATTAATATTTGTTAGAACTCTCTAACATAAAAAGCCGATTTTTTGTAAAATTGCTTTTTGGTGAATTCGAGACCTGAAACACCCTTCAAACACGCATAAATACTTCATTTTTACAAGAAATATCAAAATTATTGATTTTGTAAAATTGATTTTAACATTTTTAGTGCATTTTCAAAGCAAAAATTTGAGGTTTTTAACGGGGTCGTTAATAAACGTTAAATCTTGTAACGGTTGATTTAACTAGCTTTTAGTAGTTGCTTCATTTTTCATTAACGACTTATTAACGTTTTTATTAACGTTTTGAATGTAAGCACCATTTTGTAAAATTGCTTTTTGAACTAAGAAATAGTAAAAAAAGCACTTAATCCTAGTTATATCAATGGATTGAGTGCTTTTAATTTCCCTTTTTTAAAAACTTTCTCATCTTAATCTGCAAAAACTTCTTTTATTCATCTTTTCGTTTCCGTTCACACCTCTCAACGTCTCTGTTTATCCCGTTTCTTCCCATCTCATCCCGTCATTTCCCACCTAGTCTTATACTATTTATCTATTGCAGGTTTTCTTACAAATCTACAGTTAGATAGAACTAAATACCCTTTCTTTTTGAACTTCATTATTTTCACCTTCTTACGTTTAAGAGTTGCGTTAAAACCCCGTTAATCGCCGTTATTTTAATGTTAAAAATATTAAGTAG
>JAALLR010000225.1_pt1 | contig 17650 bp, 24 predicted proteins | sample 7245931 | NCBI WGS metagenome assembly JAALLR01 (sample SAMN13049201, study PRJNA578106) | oil field metagenome | isolation source: filtered produced water from oil reservoir B9 | place: USA:offshore Texas | collected 2016 | reverse complement strand
CTTTTTGTGTGGTGAAATCCCGGTCACATACAGGACAGTGAACGGTTTTTTCATACAATTCATTATTCATTTCTTACACCTCATATCTTATTTACTGTATAATATGTAGCTTCGCAACTTTTTCTGCAAAATTTCGCAACTTTTTCTGCAAAAATTTTGCTATGTTTTTACGATTTTTTGCCTTTTTTCTTTGCCTTTCTTTAGCACAAAATCACTAAACATTTTTTTCTTCAAACTATAGCTATTAAATTGTTTCATGATTCCTAAATATGATTGAACTGTAGCATTGACATCTTTTAAATCAACTTCTCCTCGTTTATAGGCTTTTGCTAGGTATTTAAGTCTTTTCTTCATCTTTTTAGCAGACTTTTTCTTCATTTTTCTGTGTGTAGACCATATCCTGAACCCTACAAAAGTAATACCTAATGATATTGGTCTTATCGCCGTTTTATTGTTCAAGTGTAACTTGAGTTCTCGGTTTAGAAATTTTTCTATTTCTCTTTTTAAATAATGAAGATGTTTTTTATCTGGGTGTAATATTATTATATCATCCATATACCTGATGTATCTTCTTATTTTTAGTTTGTGTTTTGCATATTGATCTAACTCGTTCAAGTATATATTAGCAAACAATTGACTTGTCAAGTTGCCAATAGGCATCCCTACATCTGGCATTCTTTCTTTGCATTCTCCTGGTTCTATTCCCAAAGGCAGCCCAAACTTCATATCACCACTTTTGATTATTGTTTTTAGGAGCCACAGAAGCCTTTCATCTTTAATCTTTTTACTCAGTATGTCTATTAATACCTTATGATTAACTCTATAAAAATACTTTGATATGTCTAATTTTAAATAATGCCACTTTTGAGGGTTCCTGTCTGCTTTTCTGAGCCAATATTGCAATCTGTCGGCAGCTGCATGTGTCCCTTTTCCAACTCTACAAGCATAAGAATCCGATATAAAAGTCTTATCGTAAATAGGATTTAAAATTCTATATATAGCCCATTGAACTATCCTGTCTTTAAACGAAAGAGCCATTATCAATCGTTTTTTAGGTTCATAGACATAAAATTCTCTATATTTGCCCACTTCGTAAGTTTGCCAAATTAATTCATTTTGTATTTGAATGAGATTTTCCTCTAAATTAGCCGTAAATTCAAGGACGTCTTGCCTATATCTTTTGCACTTCCTGGCTAATAAATAAGCTTGGTAGAGGCTTTCAAAATCATATATTTTGGGATATAAATTACCATATCTCTTCAATTTATCACCTCTTTTGTTTTTTCATGCTATATGTGGCACCCTTCGCTTCAAGCTACTAACTGCCTCTATAGCAATTTAATTTTTTGCCTTATAGGCAGGGAAATGAGCCCCTTTTCCTCATGCTCTGTAGGAAGCCCCTTGAGGCTTTCCTCTTCTGGCGTATGAGGTAGAGCAGAACGGAAGCCAATGTTGTTACTCGAGTTGGAACGGCGATTGTTCAAGTTCAAAGCAAACACCCCAGCACTAGAGCCATTGTTCCAGTTGCCACCACGAATCGGCTTGAACGACTCATTCCCCGTCTTTTTTTATTTAGAGCTTTTTATCCATCCACCTAACATCCTTCCAATCTCATTCAACATTTTGCTCCAATTTTCATATTTCTTAACTGAAAGGTATTTTAATTGTGGATCTGCCGCAAGTCTTATCAAGGCTCTTAATGTATCTAATTCTATGTCTAATTCCTGAAGTGTTGTCTTTTTATAGTATTTTTTATTAGCTCTAATTATTAGTTTCAATAAATTGTACATACCCTTTCTTATATCTGCTGCTAAAACATATCTTTCGTGCTTTGGGAACTGTTTTAAGCAAACGTTGCCGTATAAAATCATATCATAAGTCTTTTGTAAAATTTTGAAATCCTGATTCAATAATAATACCTCCAGTTGTCAAAATCATAGCCCTGCTATCGCAGGGCATTCAGATTTCCAGTTTTCAGATTCCAGATTACAATACAAAAGCAGAACGGAAGCCAAAGTCGTAACCCGAGGTGGAACGGCGAATGTCCAAGTTCAAAGCAAACACCCCAGCACTAGAGCCATTGTTGCAGTTGCCGCCACGAATCGGCAGTCTTTCACCATAGTTTCTAGCCCATACATTATCGCCTTCATATCCTGTTTCTGCTGGAAATATAGCAAGCCATTTTAATAAATCAGGAACTGTGAAGCCGTCTTTAGCTGTTAATAGTTCAAAGTTTGTACTGCCGTAACCATAATGTTCATCTGTAGAAGAATCATCGGTATACATAGGATTAGTTGATGTATCGCTAAGAACTAAATCTCCACCTACATCGCTACTTTCCTGAGTGTTGTTACCAGCAGTAGAATTGTCAATATATACACCAGTATCTATCCAGCCAGTTGTATCTCTATAATCGTTTTGTTTTTCAAAATCATTGTCATCAATTACCCATATTTTACCGTCAATCAATCTTAACCCGTGAACCCATTCCCACACGTTTCCATTGAGATCGAATATACCTTCGTTTGTACCATCATGGCTCCATGTAGCAGGGCCAGAGCCAGTTGCGACTCTTCCGTCATATTCTGTTTCTCCACTTGTGTATTTGTAGGTAACTACACCTTTCTCATGAGGAGCACTATGATCTTTGCCGTAACTATTGTTCCCCCTTGGCATGGTTCCGTTTTTCTTTGCCCAGAGTGCAATAGCAGCCCACTCAGCATTAGTTAAAAGATGCCATCCTTGCCCTTTAGCTTGACAGTATTGCATAGCTTGGTCAAATGTTGTGTATACTTTTGGGTCTTGCATTGGAAGCGAGTATGCTCTTCCATCATGAACTATATTTTGATACTTAGATATATAGATAACATCTTTGACTTCGCCATTAATTTTGAAGGCTGGATGTGGCTCGTGAGGAGCTCCATCTATAACCTCATCTAAGTAAAACATAGGTACTGCTACCATTATTGAAGGGTAGCCTTTATCGTCGTAAATAACAGTGTTTTTGCCTCCAGTTTGAGCTTCAACTGCTGCTCTATAACTATCTTTTATACTATACACAAAACTCATTATTCAATCCCTCCGTTTTCAGTAGTTTCTATTTTATGACCTTCAGGAAGATTCCACAGTGTCAACTCCACATTTTCAACAAATAATGGGAGTTTAATTTCTTCCTTTATAGGGTCGCCTTGCTCATTCACCTCTCCAGTATCAACCATTCCATATTCAGCAGGTGGAATGACTACATTAGCAACATACCTCTCGCCAACACCTTTTATTAAGTTTCTATTCTTATCAAAAGATATATCAATTACATTTTCAACTTCCTTCTGGCTTGAATCCAAATCAACTATAACTTCATTCTCGCCATCTATGAAAGTTATAGTTTTGTTAGTCCCATCTACAACATAATCAATTTTCTTGCCTTTATTCATTTCCTTTACTATCATTTAAATTCCCTCCTTAAACATCAGGATTAACAAGCGACCATCTTATTTTGGCATAAGGTGCTGACCCTGTGTAGCTTATCTTGAATCCATTTGAAGCTTTATCATAAACTTTTATATCGCCAATGAGCCCTGGATCTCCATCAACTATCTCAGTAAGCACAGAGTAGTTGGGTGTATCTATTTGAGTGTAGCCTTCAAGAGCTACTAAAGCATAAGGGTCATTTGTCCTAAAATAATTATTATTGTCTGAGTTAGTTATCTCAACTTCTCCTTCTTGAATTCTCTGTTTTTTCCATTTATCAAGTTCCGTATGATTACTTCTTGCAAGTCTTCCTATTTCAGCAATAAATGCATTAAATACATTCAGAAGGTCAATTCCTGCCTCCATGCGATTCATATTCACTTCATCATATAGTGTCCCTTCTTGTAGAACTTCTCCATTTTGGTCTTTTACTTCATCTTGCCATACTATAGGGTAATAATCTTGATTGTATTCCAATTTAGCTCACCTCACTTATCGAATAATCAAAGGCTACTAATAAACCTTGTTTAGCTGGCTTTTCCTTTATGTCAGTTTGCTCATCAATAACAAGACCTTTGTCATCAATAAGCTCTACTTTTGTTATTGTTTCAGCATTATCGCTTGCTGGAAGATATAAAAACACTCTAATTTGGTTGCCTGAGCTTTCAACCTTCCTTATGTCCACAGTCTTTTCAACACCATCTACAGTAAATCTTCCTGACTCTAAGATACTTTCAATAGATTCAACAATCCTACTGATTCCATAAGTATTCATTAAATAACCCTCCTAAACTTGAGCTCTTTACTACATACCAAAGGTTTTGATAATCCTTTAATATTAGTTTTAGAAACGCTCAAATCTTTTGATTCTAAGTATCCAGTTGAAATATATTTATTGCTCTTGCTTGTTTTATTTAAACTGCTTAATTCAGTGATATTGCTAGTGCTAATATTCAAAGAGGCCTTTTTTTTGTATCCAAGATTCTTAATATATTCATTTCCACCACAAACTAATGTCCCAGTCTCTTTTCTTTGAGTTGATAAACCTTCGATATATTTTGTTCTAATTTTTATTTGACTATAATGAGTAAGAACATAGACTGGAAGGGAGCTAGCTTGCTTTACCTTCTTTACTTCCTTTTGTACTATTTCATAATTACCTAGTTGGTCTATAAGTTCTTTATCTAAGAATACATAGAACTCGGCCCATCTTTCAGCATCTTCTAAATATAGTGGTCTTACTTCAGCATTATCATATCCAAGACTAATAACTGTTTTCACAATACCCCTGTAAGTTCCTGCCATTCTAGCATTTTCGTATTTAGCAAGGAGTCTTTTTCGATACTGCTCATCAGTCTCGCCAGCAAACCTCTTAAGTTTTCTTCCTATACCGTGTTTATCAAGTGCTTTTCCAGTAGCAGTGGCAATAAGTGCTTGTCTCCTGATTAGAAATATTTTTTCCTTCGCTTTATCTAGTATTTTACCAGTTGCTTTGAATAGTGTATAAACATCACTTTCTTCAGGAGATAATAGTTTTAATGGTCTATGTGTTAAGTACCACAGATATTCTGCAAACTTCATAATTAACTACTCTCCTTTATAATGTTTACAGTTACATTACCTGGCATCAGGAGCTTTTTGATATCTAAAATTACATCTTCAGCAGGAGTGTTGACAATTACATTGGTCACATTTTCAATATTCATTAATTCATAGTTTATTTTAGCTCTATATAATTTGTTGCCTGGATTATTGTCGCTTACTTGGAATAAGTTGTTTATTGTATTGATAGCTTCATTTTCAATGACAGATTCATCACCATATATATCATCTATATATATTGTTACATCTACATCTTGATAAACTGCTTCTGGGCCGTACACTAAAACATTGTCATAGGGCCCTTTTATTTCTTCAACCTTTTCCCTAACCGTGTTAAGAAGTGTTTCGGTAGGAAGTCCAGCAACTCCAGTTACTATTATGTCGATAGTTCCTTGTCCTCTTGGATGCTCGTCATCTACTAATACAACCAAGACTCCTTCAATACCAGATATGATAGACTGATAAGCATGGCAAGTAAAATTAGTTGATAGCTCATCCCAGGCATTCTCACACCTTTTTCTCAAAGAGTCATCACTCTCGGTATCTGTCCCTTCTTTTTTAAGCCAATCGACTTCATTAGTAATGTAATCAATTCCAGGTATATGCTGAGTGGAGTGTTTAATCATATTTTGTGCCACGTTATATATCTCTCCTGGAAATTCTGCTACAACTGGGACATAAACTTTTAACTGGTCACTTTCCATAACCACATTCTCTTTTGCTATGTATCTAAGCTCATTGCCTTCACTATCAATATCTGTCTTAAATATTGTGCCTTTAGCAATCATTTTCGGCTTTCCATCAGTCGAGTATCTGCCAACTGCAACCTCTCCTTCAGATTTAGTAGCTTGCTTTCTTTCTTTCCCATACTCTTTTGCTTTCATATCTAGCCAAAAGCCTTGTGCATCGGTTACAAATACCATTGCAACAACTTGAAGGAGTAACTTGTAAAGCTCGTTGACTGCTTTTAAAAAAACCATTTCGAGAGTTTTGAAAATCTTCCCAGTTCTAAAATTCCTTATCCTAAAACCGTCTTCCTCAAGCTCCTTTTCTACTTCGCTGCTCATTTCATCCAGAGTAGGAACTGGAAGTATTTCTTTTAAATCTTTTTCATCCATTACGCACTCACCACCTCGACCTCAACTCTGTCAGTTACAGTTATGGCCATTTCAATTTCTTTGTCTGCTACTTTAAAAATCACTCTGGTTTTTATAACTTTTAAATCCCATTCACTTACATTTACTTTCACCGAATCAGCTTTAACGAGCTCCTGTCTTGAAAGTTTTGTTTTTATCCTTTGTGTAAACTCAAGTCTGTTAATTTCATTGTTTTCTTTTTGAATAAATTCAAGTAATCCATATCCGTATTCAGTATCATAGAAAAGGTCTCCTGGCTCTGTATTCATCTCATTTTTAATCTCTTGAATTAAACACTCAAATCCCGAAACTACATCTATATCTCCGTCTGGAGCCATTTTAAAATTCCCTTTATCGTCAATAGCAATGTCTGAGCCTATCAATTCATCTACCATATTACTCAACCTTTCTTTCTATATAAGGCATACTCAAATCGTTATAATAAAATCCAACCCTTACAATTTCTCCAACTTGATATAATATTTTTCCTTGTATTTTAAGCTTATCAGGGAAGTGTATAACTCTTGTTTGTTCTGGGCTTACATCCTTGTAAACAATATTTATTTCCTCGTCTTCGATAACAACCTCATCTATGTTAAATAAATAATTTGTCTTGACTCTAGGTATCTCTGGTATGCTTTCATCTATATTCCCGTTTTTATCTAACACTTTTATGTCTACATAACTGCCGTCCTCATGAACTTTAGTTATTACTGCTTTCACAGGGTAATGTATTGATTGCAAGTCAGGATGCTCCTCTTTTAAAACCTTCTTCACAACTTTAATAATCATATCGTAAAGATTGATGATATCACCCCTCAGCTTTAAAATATATTTTAGTTCTCGGAAAACCTTTTGAATTTACAGAATAGTGCACTTTATAAACCTCAAAAGAGCCACTCATCTTTGGGTGATTAACGTTTATTTTATGCGAATGTCTGATAAATGGAGCCGATATAGTCTCTATTATCCAGAACCCATTTTCAAATGTCATAGATATAATGTTTTCTCCGTATAAAAAGTCATATACTTTAGATTGTTCTGGCTTCTCGCCCCAATAAAAAGTTTTATCAGTAGAAAAGAAAAAATGTTTCTTTATCCCCCATAGCCTATGAACTTCATTTATTAACTGTATAATGTTTCTTTGTGATACAGGAATTGCAGATTTTTTTGCAAAAGTTTCTTGATTTAGTTTATATTTAACTATTCCTGCTTTATCTAATCCAATCTTTATAATTTCTTGTGGCCCTGTATTTAAAAAAGTATCTGTAATAGTTGTTTCTTCGAGTTTAACCATTTCATCCTTGGCAATAATTTCATCATTCGAGGTTTTACCTGTATTTACTGTCCTTCTTACATATCCCTCGAACACAATCTCATTTTCATCCGAATAACCAAGCTCAATCTTAACTGGCTCCATTTTTTTAAATGTAATAGCTTCTACTACTTTGTCAGTAAATTTAATCTTTGCCCAATCAAAATAACTCTCTTTTGAAGAATAGACATCAAACATAACTCCTGCATTTAATGAATAAGAGCCAATTTGAACATTCATAGTAGGGTAGAAAAAATCAGTATTCAACATAATATCCACCCCTTATATAATTACTTGCATCGTCATCAATCGCAGCAGTCTTTTGGGTTTTATCTATTCTTTGGCTTCGTGTTTCTAAATATGCCTCGTATTCATCAGTTAGATTAGGTTGAATACTACTTTTTGTTGTTGAGCTAGTAATACTTGTATTTTTAGTAGCTTGTATAGTTATAGGGATGTATTCCCAAAATTCACATGTAACCCTTAGAATGTTACTTTTGTTGTCTTCTTTAGTAGTTAACTTTTTGAATATTACTTTATCTATACCTCTTGTGTTTAAGTGCCTGTTGAATATCTGGTACACATTAGGTTTTTCTTGCCCTGGCTTTTTAAATATGTTCTGTATTTTAGAAAGCTGAGTGTATTCATCTTCCTTATTATTAGCTCTTAAATTTATAACCAATTTTATTTTTGCATCTTCATATCCAGTAGCTTGCTTAGGTTTTACTGATTTTCCTTTGACATCAACCTCATCAACTTTAACATCAGCTTCTATTTCCATCTTTTCAAAAGTTCCAGGAAGAAGAGTTCCTCCTACTTTAACCAAACCAGAATCACCTATTTCAACAATCATTTCTCTTCATCTCCATTAGACTCAACTTGATCTTCCAGTCCTTTAATTAGATTCATAAAATCAGTAAACTCTTTTATATTTTCAACTTTAAGCTCAAGGTGTTCTATAACTATCTTGCCATCCGAGCCCTTATATGCCTGACCAACTTTTTCAACGTTACTTTCTTTAGTTACTTCTTTTAAGCTGACCTTGCTATATTTTTTCTCCTGAAGCCTAGTATTGAATTTAGGTTTATCCTGTTGAATATCCATAACAGGGGCATTTATCATACCAGCAAAGGCAAGATTTGTTGTTCTTTGCAGTATCGGAGCTTCCATATTCATGCCAGCTGCGAGTGTTTGGAATACTTTCCTGCCACTTAAAGTAAGTTGTGATAACGGCCCCTCCTTAGCATCAGAGAAAGGTAACATCTTTCTGATTTTACTAAGGCCACCCTTAATTGCATTTACTGGTGCCATAACTGCCGATTTAATCCCAGCTCCAAGGGTCTCCATAATTTTCTTTCCTGAGTCCTTAAAAATATTTAATTTTTCTATTATTGCATTTTTAATTCTTGTAGGAAGAGTGGCAAAAAAGTTTACAACACCGTCTATAAGTCCACCAAAAAAGTTTGTTATACCTTCCCAATTTTGTATTATCATCATTGGAATACTTATAAATGGAAACATTGATGCTAAGAGAACTTTAAAACCTTCAGGAAGAGCTTCAATCTTTCCTCTTACCCAGTTGAATAAGTTTCCTACAAAATTTATCGCTCCATTGAAAACTCCTGATACAAAACTAGATACTTTGTCGAAGTGTTTCCAAAGTAAGTATAGCCCAGCGACCAATGCAATTATTCCAACAACAATCCAAGTTATCGGGTTTGCTAAAAGTGCAGCAGTAAAAGACCATACACTAGCAATCAGACCAGGTAGTGCTTGAACTCCTGTTATTATCGCTTGTCTTGCCATATTATATAAACCAACTGCAAAATTCTTGATTCCAACTGCTGCCGTTTTGACCATTTGAAGTCCCATCCGTGCAACACTTTTACTATAGTTAAGAATCCATTTGGCTCCAGTTTTCAAATGTGGCCCTAACTTTCCAAGTGTTTCTTTGAACTTTAGAAAATTAGTTATGGAGCTTGTTACTACCATGCCACCTACTCCAAATACTGCTAGAAAACCTCCGAAAATTGTAATTAATACACCTATTACAAGTACAGTCTTCATAATAATAGTAGTTAATTTTTCATGTTCACTCACCCAAGCTGTAATCTTTTCTACATGTTCAAGCCCAATCTGCATCAAATCAACAACCGTTGGTAATAGAGAGTTGCCTAGCTCCTCTTTAAGATTATGAGCTTGTTGTTTTAAAAGCTCGTATTGGCTTCCAGGATCTTCATTCATAACCTCAGCCATTTCAGTTGCTACCTTAGTTCCTTCTGCCATAGAACTATGCATACTAATTATGTTATTTTGAAGGTCTCCTGTTTTGCTATAAAGCAGATCTATCAAAGCAACTGCTTCTTCAGTTCCAAATGCTTTTTGTAGCTCCATTTTCTCGGCTGCATCCAACGTCTCCCCAAACTCTCCTTTTAAAACACCTAGTATTTCAGGCATGGATAAGAGTTGGTTATTGGCATCAATGAAAGATAACCCTAGCTCGTCTCCTGCTTTAGCTGCACTCTTTAAAAAAGCTCTGTACTTAGTACCAGCTTCACCACCAGACATTGTGGCTTGTAACATTCCAAGTATAGAAAGTTGCTCTTCGAGTGGTATTTGAGCAGATGTAGCTGAAGCTCCTAGCGTTTGGATAGCCTGGGCCATTTTACTACCGTCAGTTTTAAATTGCTGAACCGACTTTGCAATGCCAGCACTAAACATCTCTCCAAACTCTATATCGCTCATATCAGAATAAAAATCTTTATAAGTACCGTAACCAGTAGCAAAAAGAGATGTCATTTCTGCAACTGTTGATTTTGTAGCTTTGCCAGTTAATGCAGCTAATTTTGTATATTCGGCAACCCCCTCATCCGTTAATGATGATATCCCAGATTTAATATCATAAGCTGCACTTATGAATTCAGCTTTCGTTGTGCCTGACCAAGTATTCGAAAACTCTATAGCTGCATTCTCTAATGCTTCCATATTTTCAATACCTACACTAGCAAGTTCTCCGAGAGCTTTTTTAGTCGCAAAGGTGGCTTCAACAGGGGAGAGTACACTTTTTGTAATTCCAGCACCAGCTGCACTCATAACAGTTCCAGTTTTAGCCATGTTAGAAAAACTCTGCTGCATATTATTGACTCTGCTCGTGGTTTCATCTAGAGCTGAATTGACTTGCCTTGATGGCCCAGTTATATTGTCAATCATATTTACGAATATTGATAATTTAAAAATTGATTCTAATCCACCTATTTCAGCCACCTCCTTTTTTCTTGTTAAATATTGTTAAATAGGATATACTAAAGGTAAATATTAACTGTGTAGGAGGGTTTGATATGCCTATTATCAGTTTTGCACTTTACCTTGTTTTTGGTATTTTGTGTATTACCGTTGGAGTTATAGTTCCTTTCTTTATAGTTGCTGCGATATTTTGTGCTCCTTATTGGCTTTACCTTGGATGCTACAAACATGACAACAATCTCCCAGATGACTTTAGAAAGACTGGTTCAATGCTTAAAGAGGTAAAGTATGCTGCAAAGTTTTACTGGGATCTACTTCATTTAAGGAAACCGACTTTTTAAGAGTCGGTTCCTTTTTTATCCTTCTTCTCCAAACACATTTGATATTGCTCTTGATATCATATCTTCTTCGATGCTTTGGATGATTCTTGCCTTTGCTATTGCCTCGATGAAATCATCGATATTCATGTTTCCAACATCTTTTATTCCTAAAAACCTATAGATGAGAATCTCTCCATATTTAATAAAGCTGTTTTTTATTTCATCGATTTTCCCATCTATAAAATCGTCAAATTTGTTGTATCGCTAAGCCCCATTAATCTTAAGTACTCTTTAGCAATTGAAGATGCAGCTGCTGGATATTCATCGAGTGTTTTGCTAAGCCTCTCTCTATCTTCCTCAACTACACCTGAAACAATAAGGTTTTTGAAAGCTTGAGAAGGTTTTTTTGATGCATCTTTAATGAATCTATCATAGTCTTTAACTCCTGGCTTCCCAAAAGCAAAATCGATATCTTTGTCTTCGCCTGCTTCATCAACAACAGTGGTAGTAATAATATACACAGTTCCGTATTTTGCTTTTAATTCTTGTTTTCTTTTTTTATCCACTTAAATCTCCTCCTTGTTTTTGCAATTTATTTTGCGAATTTATATTGCTTTAACACCATTCCAATTGATCACACCAGCAACCAACAAGTCTAAATCCACTTTAAGACTTTTATCTCCTTGAGCTGCTTTTGCAGATGTCTTTGTTACTGACACTCGAGGCAATACATCTGTTTGAGTTGGATAGTTGTCATTAGCATAAGATACAACTATTTTAGGTATCTCTAGTTTGTAAAGTGGTACATCTTTCTTTTGGCAATAATCAAGAAGCTTATTAAATTCCTCTCTTGACATTGACAATTTAGCAGTAGGCTTGTAATTGCCTGTGCCATACCCATTAGGTCTTGAACCTTTCCCGTATTGTAGCTCTTTTTCAAGCTCATCATCGTAACTAATTTCTAGTATTTCAATGTTCAGTCCAGGAAGATGTATGTCCACATCTGACCAATCATACCTTTTGCCATTTATTTTCATATAATCACCTCGTTTCTATCTAAATGGGTTTTCCATTCCAAATTCAATTTCAATTTCTCTCATAATTGCCATCGGAACCACTCTGGCTTTAACCTTTATTTTTGATGTGCCAAGAATATCTTGGTCTTCTGGAATAATGATTTCTCCTGATACAATTTCTTTATCATCAGCCATTCTTTCGAGTGGTACTTGTATAAACTCTTTAAATAACTTAATGCTTCCTTCAGTATCACTCGGATCTAGTTGCATTTGCATGTTAAAGAGTGCTTGTTTTCTTATTTCTCTAACTGCTTTATTCATTGTCCTAACAGTCTCTGCATACTGGTAATCAGAACCGTCTGGAGCAAACATTCTTGCATTTGTCACGTAGCGCCCTTCAAGACCTATATATTTTCTAAAAGTTACAAACCCAGCTTGGTCTAAAGTTTCAATATGCGATTCAATTCCTTCAGGAAGAAGCTTTAAAACATTATTTAAAGGAAACTCTGATACTTCTCCAATGGATTGTGAAACCTTCGATTTAGAATATAGGCCAGTCACATCTCCAGCACCATTAGTATCTCTTATTTTTCCATCCATAGCTGCAATTTCTCCTCTAGCAGCTACTACCTGGAGTCTGTAGTTGCTTACAACTTGTCTTGCTGTGAGTAGGCTTTGTACGTATTCATCTAGAGACTCATCGTCTGTTTTTTGTCTAGCTTCACACATGGCAAACACAGGCTTAAAATACGAGGAAAATAATGTATCAACCTCAGTTGCAACTGCTGCCCACATAGGAGAATCTGATTCTCCAACTACATGAATTAGCTCAAATTCAAAATTTGCATCCTTTAATATGGCTATAGCATCAAGCACTTCTTGGTTTGACATTTTAGGAGCAGTAGTTTTAAACTCATAAGTGTCTCCTTCTTTGAAAGAATCCTCTGGTGTCGCTGCTTCAGCGAACGTAATCTTAACCCCAGTGCCTTCAATCACTACTTCACCATCAGTAGGCATAGTCTTTTCCCCAGTAAAATTATCTCCACCATCTATGGAATACCTATAAGTTGCATCATTAAGTGCCCCATCTTTCAGTATTTCAATTACTATTTCATAAGCATTGTTCGGAGAACCACTCGTTGTATGTGTAGCTCCACCAGTTCCTACATGTGTAACATCGCCAATAGTTCCTGATATAGTTCCTTCGGTAGGGATGCAATATATTGTGCTTGCTCCCATCTGGATACTATCCATTACTGCATCAGCCAAAGGGCTATGTCCTAACTTTTCTTTGATTTCATCAGCCTTCAAAGATGGACTTATAGTCAGTAGTTGGTTTTTAGGTGCAGTTGACACACCAATCTTCACATGGAGCCCATCACTACTTCCACTAGATACTCCAAGACCTCCATCGACAACTTTTACTCTAACGTCATTTAAAGCCATCTACTTTTTCACCTCCTTATTATCAATTGGAGCTCCAAGAAACTCCTCAATTCCTTTTTCAAACTCTTTTTCAGTCACTTTTTTACCTTCTGCCCATCTTTTATAAGCTTTTAACCCTGCAAATACAGAAGCTTTTATTTTGCGTTTTTCTTTTAGCTCTTCAATTGTAAAAAGTTCTTCTTTTTTTACTGGAGTTTTGGACACCTCAGTCTTTTTAGTCGCCATTTACTCAACTCCTTTCGATTTCAACATCAGTAATCTCAATTTCATTAACTTTAACAAATGATACATCCTCATACACGCCACCAACAAACTCGATCATGAGTTGAACGGCTATTTTGCTTCTTAAAATGCTATCCTTGTCATCCACCCAATCACAATCAAGTATTCTTATCTCAACAAAATTACCTTCTCCATCATCAATACCTTCATCAATTAACTTAAGAAAGTTGTTGAATGTTGTCTCGCACTTCGTTTCGTCATAATCTCCGATTACAACAGATAACTTTGTGATTCTTCTGAACTTCTTAACCCTTTTGACTTTAGTGCCGTCTTCTTCGACATAGATTTTTTTAGAACCATCCTTTTCAAACTTCTCATCTTCAAAAAGGACTGCCCCAAGGTGAGTAGCTCCTGAAGCTTTCATGTCCTTAAGGGTCTTGAAGACCTTGCTTTTTACTCCTGACTCCTTGAGTTTTTGTTCTAAATACTCTTTGTATAAACTAATCATTTATATTTCCCCTTACAAAATCTTCTAAAGTTGCTTTAATTTCCTGCATATCTTCCTTAGAAATACCCAAAAATTCTCTTTTAGGCATGTCAACTGTAACTTGTTTCTTGCTAATCCATTTGCCTTTGTATTTGAACCTCAAATAAGGAGCATTCTTAGCTCTTATTGTGAAGGTTCCACCTTTTTGGTGTGTACCAGCATATATCTTGTTAGTGCCAACAACAAAACCTTCTTCGCTTGCTTTGCTTTTTATTGAGTTCTTTAAGTCAGATTTATTAGTAAGTGTCTGCCCACCTTCTTCAGTTGCTCTAATAGATTTTTTCCACTTCTTACCTTGAGGATCTTCCTCGTCTTTAAATCTTTCAACGGTGCTAGTTCTGTTTGCTTCACCTAACACTTGGCTCACTACTAAGAAGTCCATGTCCCCAAGATCTCTAATTGTAGATATTAGGTTTTGTATATCTCCTTCTATTCTTATTCCTGGCATTTTACATCCCTCTCATGCTATCTCTTGAGAAAAGCCTATCATTTGAGTTTATTTTGAAACCACTAGCAGCTTTTTTATCTGGCCTTTCAATACCTATGTCTATCAGTCCTTTTGCAACATTTTCTAAAAACTTAATTGCATTTTTGTATCTAGTTAAAAGAGTTCCTTCTCTTCCATCTTCATCAATCCCAATCCTTGAATATATGTTGTAAATTGCTATATCTTTTGAGAATTTGTTAATTACCTTCGGAATAGGGGAGGAGAGAGGAGTGGAGTACCTTTTGTTTAGGTAACCATCAATCTCTCCATCTGCATCCCTTATTGCTTCCTCAATGATTGGAGTGATGAGTGTTTCTCTCTGTGTTTCGTCCTCGATATACTCGTCAAGACCTAGAATGTTACTAATATTTTCATCTTTGATCATCTCTCTGACTTCATTAACAGAAGAATAACTCATCTAATCAGCTCCTTAGCTTTGTGACGGAGTTGCTTCTCCAGTAGAACCATATGCTAGCTGCCATAATCCATAACCAGCATTATCTCTGCTGTCAGCTCCATAAATGAACTCCTTATTAAAGAATACATTGTCATCATTCAAACTATCTTTAGCAACAAATTGAGGTTTCTTTCTCTGTTGGAATATAAGAGGTTTAATTGGCTTTGTAGTATCTAAAAGGAACCAAGCCGTTGGATTTCCTGCAAGCTCTGGAGCAACAAGTAGCTTTGCTGAATCCTTGTAAATATTAGTTGTTCCATCAATCTGCTCTGCCATCAAAATCTTTCTAGCCATTCCTTCAAGTTGTGGAGGCACAACAAGAAGATTAGGAGTAACTTTCATAGGATTTCCTTGATCATCTTTTAAGCTCATCATTGCAGCTCTAGCTTCCCCATAAGTATCAGGTGTTAATATATAAGTTCCTTTATTGCTTTGTGATGGGCTTTTACCTTCCTTGTGATTAGTCGCAAAGAACGTCTTTCCGTCATAACATTTGTTCTCAAATCCCTTAGCAAGTAGTTCAAATACAAGCTCATCTGGATGCATTGCAGCCGATTGGCCTATTGATTGAACCAAAGGATTGTAGATGCCTATAGTATCGTCTTCTATGTCATTCCTATCTACTGCTACAGTTACCTCAAAATCCTTATTTTTAATTTCATATCCATAGGCTGAAAGGTTTTGAATTGTTCTTTCACCAACCCATTCTCGCATCCTAGGAATTTTCCCAAGCCATTTATACTCCTCGCCCTTCGTGCTAGAAGGTACTACGGTTGAGATTTTGGTATACAGTGGCTTAGCCTCTAGAAAAGCTTTATTGAAAATAGTTTTAAAACCTTTGTAAATAGATTGTAATGTCTGCTGATTAATAATCATTTTTATCCCTCCTATAAAATTTCAACCCATACACCGTCTGCTTCAACGGCTATTACTTTTCCTGCTACAGACCTTGTATTTGTAGCATGGGAAGAAGATACAGTTTCATCATCTACTATGTAGCAATCACTTAAAACGTGTGATTGATCCACAGGGTCAGTAGTGTCATTTCCAAACTTAAAACAACCTCTCCTTACTGTTATGCTTAAATCTCCATCCTGCCCAGTAGAATTATCAATAAATTCCTCAGCTCTTCCAGCAGCTATCAATCCTGTAGCTTCAGCTCCTGGCTTTGCATATCCAGTATCTAAAACAACTAAACCTCCTTCATATATCTTCGCACCTGCTGCTACTGGTAAATAAAGAATCTCAGCATTTCTTTTGGGAGTATTTCTTGGTGCTGAAAGTGCCATTATTCATCATCCTTTCCGTATTTTTCAATATCTTCCTTGGTTATTCCAAGTTGCTTATTTACGCTCATTTCAATTTCAGAATCAATCTTTACTTCTTTTTTGGACGGTTTGATTTCATCGAGTGGTACAACTTGAGGAGCAGTTTCAACAAACTTTTTGAACCCAACAGGATCCTTTAGTGCCATTTCTTCTGCCCATTCTTTTTGTGCTGGTGTGATTTTACCTTCGCTAAGAGCCATTTGCACTAGATCATCACTTTCTTTCTTCTGAATCTTGTTTTTAAGCTTGTTGAACTCTTCAACAGAAACATATCCAGCAGGATTCTTAAGTGATATAATTTTCCCTTTTACATCTTCAACAGTTGCATCTTCTTTTAATCCAAGTGCTTCTAATATTTCCTTGTTGGCAACAGTTTCTGTCTCTTCGCCTTCCTTTGCTTTTTGACTTGAAGCTTCATTAAGCTTTTTAATAGCTTCAGTTACTTCTTCTTCTGTGGCTTCTTCTGAAAGTCCTAAAAGTTTTGCTATTTCCTTTAAAAATTCCATCTCAAATCCTCCTTCTAAATCATTGTTTAAACTATTTATAATTGGCTCCATACCATCTATTGCAGGAGTGTTGGTAAGTGCAACAGAGTGGAGCATTATAGCTCTGCCATCGGATTTTCTTTTGAATATAACAGGAGATAGATATCTATATTCCTTGTTGGCTAGATATCCTTTAGCTTTATTAGTCCATTCAACCTTTGCCATTACCCCTTCATTAGTTAATTCAATATCTTTTATCCATCCAGCAGCAGGAGCTTCGGTGCCTTCTAAAGTTTGATGCTCATAGTCAATTACTACATCAAGTTTTCTATCTTTAAAATGCTCAAGCATTACTTTGAAGCCTTCTTGGTCAACTTTAAACGGCCCTTTTCTTGACACCACATTGCCAAGAGGAAGTATTTTTATTACTTCTGGTACACCTTCAATATTCACTGTGTTAGATAGAACTAAATACCCTTTCTTTTTGAACTTCATTATTTTCACCTTCTTACGTTTAAGAGTTGCGTTAAAACCCCGTTAATCGCCGTTATTTTAATGTTAAAAATATTAAGTAG
>JAALLR010000222.1_pt1 | contig 17775 bp, 18 predicted proteins | sample 7245931 | NCBI WGS metagenome assembly JAALLR01 (sample SAMN13049201, study PRJNA578106) | oil field metagenome | isolation source: filtered produced water from oil reservoir B9 | place: USA:offshore Texas | collected 2016 | reverse complement strand
CTTGGCTATTCTATACCAGTTTTACTTTCTACCCTTGGCATATTTTTATCCCCTGGAATTTAGTATATCTTTTTTGCTGTTTTTAGGTAACCATAAGAACCGTCCCCTTGGTTATTAGTGCAAAACTCTATCAGTTTATAACTTGTGTACCAATTGTCCGTTAGACAATAAAACTTTTTTAAATTTGTTGGTTTGCTGAATCCTTTTATTAAATCTATTGCTATTTCATGTTTTGATTTAAATTCTTTATTAAGTTTTTTGCTGTTATCTTTGTCAAGATAGATTTCATAATCTACAGGTATAGATATATTGCCACATATAAAGTTTGAGCTTACAATACAGTGTGATTTTACGCTTTTATGCAATGTATGGGAATGATTAAAGCTTACACCTTCAATTTTCCTTGATTTTAGTTTAGGATTAACTGTATCATCTATAGCTAAAAACCCTATAGAATCAGATTTTTCATTGTTTTCTAGATAGTGATTTAAATACCCTATTCTATTTCTATTAATTAAATCATGGTTCCATTTATAGGTGCTTAAAAATCTACTTATAGAGCTGAAGTGTTTTGAGGTATATATTTCTTCTGAAATCCTTTTTAAAGATTTTGGTCCGTTTATATTAATGAGACCTTTTACACAATTATACAAGTGTATGAAATTTTGCTTACTTATTCCATAATTGACATCATTTAAGTAGTTGTATAAACTGTCATTTTCGGTTAAACTATGGTTGGGTAGCATTGTTGATCACCTCAACTATAGTTTAACTTACTAAAAGTTAAACTTAAATCAACAATTGCTGCCCTTTTTTCTATTTTTTGCTACTCTTTCCATTTTAGATTCTAAAAGTGCAAAACTAGAGTTTACAATTGACAATTGATAATTGACAATTATTATCTTTTCATTGTAAATTGTCAATTATTATGGCATTGTCAATTAAATTCATTATTCCTCTTTATTTGCCACAACCACATCATATATAATATTCTTTGTGAAATAAATACTTCCTAATATTTCTCCTACTATGCTTTTAATACTACTTTTGCTTTTCTTTCTTGCTGTTTTTGGCATATTTTTGTCACCCATTAGTTAGCATATAACTTATGCTGTTTTTGCATAACCACAAGAACCGTCCCTGTGGTCGTCCCTAAGAGGCACAGGAAATACTAGTTGGAGCAGACATTCTCATACCCATGCACACTTCGACTACTTCAATATCTAAGTTTACCAGTCCACCTTAGTAGCATCTTTGGCTTTTGAAGCATCAGCATAGCATGAGGCGATGTCGCCTATATGTTTTATAGTTATTCAAATTCAGTATATATTCATATACCATTTACTACAAAAACCTGTGTTATGTCATAATGCTTCTTCCTATTTTTTACTCGACATCGAAGCAAGTGAGTTCCTACATAACATAGTTCTCTGCTGAATGACAATAATCCATCAGTTTCATCTTTTCCCTTATAATATATCTCTTGATGATAAAAATCTTTATCTTGTCCTCCATTTGACACTTCCCATAAAACATCAAGTTTATCAAATGGTTCTATTAGCCCACCATATGTATCGATTGAAAATTTTAAAGTGCAACCAACATTGATATGCGCATTATTTTTTACTTCTTCTTTTTCTCCACCAGTATATTTTGTGCACTTAATTTTAAACCCAACTGTGGATGGTGCATTGGACTTATTTTTGAATCGAGCTGGAACAACTGTAAAATTCCCATCTTCATCAATATATCCCGACAGATGACCTTTAGAATATGTTGTATATACTTGAGCTTCACTGGTATGTGCTTTGTATAATTTTAAAGCATCTTTGTTAGGATGATGAGCAGAGTCATAATTGCCACAAGATATTAAAGTAACATCAGGACTGATTAATTCTATTGATTCAATATATGTAGTATCTGGATTCGCTTCAGCGTCAATACTATCATTCTCCTCATCCGTAAAAAAGGAGCGTGACCCATGATGACTAGCAATTAATATATTGCTTCTTAAAAAGTCTCCATCGTTAAAGTTGGGAACTATTTTATCTCTCCAACTTTTCCAATCCGAATCACCAGTCATAAGTAATTTCCGACCGCCATATTCTATTAGTAACACCATTGAATTTGTATGTTGAATTCTTGTTGAAGCTTCAAATAGACCTTTATTTATATAATCTCGGATAAAATCCTCTTCAGCAGCTAAACAGTAAACATCCGCTCCACCATAATTAATCATTGGGATATTGCTAGGGACAGGAACAAAAAGATTGTTAGGATTTTTTGCTTTCAAAGTACGTCGTAAATACATATAGTATTGGTAATCTGCACTACTGGTTGTTTCTCCAGATTGACCAGAATCCCAAATCGATTTTATTGGAAATCTGTTGTTAACTTTTTTCAGACCACGATAATGGTCTTCATCCCTATGTGAGTTTGCAAATATATGTATAGGCTTTTCATATTGTTGTTTGTCATGATTATATTCAACAGGTATAAATTTATCAAGAAATTCAAGGACTTCATCTTCATTATCATCTGTGACATTACAGTCAAATAACATAACTATGTTGTTGGGAAAAATGATTAATGTCATGAGCCCTTCCCCAACACTTAATAAATGAAACCTCAATGCATTTTCATCTGTATACCAACTCAACGGCTGTTCTAATGGCATTTCAATTCTCCTCTTAATAAACCTTCTTTTTCATACACAGGTCCCAAAATACCTATGTAACATTATGAATCCATCTAAAGCTATTTGTATATACCACGGCATTTAACAATTATTTATATCATGTGCTATTACATTTAGCACAAACCTTTCTGCTTTGTTTCTTGTAATTATAACCAATATTAGATATTCAAGAAAGAATATGAAAAAATAGAGTATATTTAAATCAATATTTAATAATTTTGCTATAACAAATAAAATTGAAAATATTATCATTAACGAAAAAGCTATTGATGTTAAGTCTCGAAATAATAAGAAATCTCTATGCGATTGTAAAATTGTTTCATCATCAGGATATTTTTTTAATATTTTATACCATAATTTATTTTGTAAATCAGGTTCTGTAGGTAAAGGTCCATATTTTTTCATTAGCTCACTGTAATCAATTCTTTGATCCTTTTTAGCTAATTCTGTAAATACTCTATGTCCAGGCAAATTGTTTTTTGTTTTCCAAAAAACTAAAATGTATTTATATTCAGATTTATAAAAACCATTCATTAGAAGTGTTAAGGTTGATGTCATTAGCAATCCTATGCCATTTTGCAAACCAATTTTAGTGAAATAAGTAATATAATCATTTTCAATACTGCTATTTATTAAATTAGGTACAAATATCAATAATACAAAATTAGTAAATACAAATTTTGTTAAAATGATATCATAATCTTTAATATTTCTACTCATACAGATACCCCTCATTATTTTAGAGATTTGGATTTATCATCTCTAGAGTTTGTCTATCTAGTTATCACTTTAGACAATTTTTTATATGACGTTTTCTGCTTTATCTGTATATTGTTGTTTTTCGGGTATCAATCCCTACAATATAAATCCCTTGTATATACCTTATCTTTAACATCCTCTAAATCTTCACACATCCTATTTGCTATTATTACATCGGATATTTTCTTGAATTCATCTAAATCTCTTATTACTCTAGAATTAAAGAAACTTTCTTCTTTTAGTACCGGTTCATATACTACTACTTCTATTCCTTTACCCTTAATCCTCTTCATAACACCTTGAATAGCAGATTGTCTAAAATTATCTGAATCTTTTTTCATTGTTAGTCTATACACTCCTACAATCTTAGGATTCTTTTTAATTATCATATCAGCTATGTGGTCTTTTCTTGTTCTATTAGCATCTACTATTGCTCTGATTATATTATTTGGAACATCTGCATAGTTTGCTAGCAATTGTTTTGTATCTTTTGGTAAACAATATCCACCATATCCAAATGAAGGGTTGTTATAGTGATTTCCTATTCTAGGGTCAAGACATACACCTTCAATTATTTGTTTAGTATCTAATCCCCTAACTTCTGCATATGTATCTAATTCATTAAAAAATGCTACTCTCATAGCTAAATATGTATTTGCAAACAATTTAATAGCCTCTGCTTCTGTTGAATTTGTAAATAAAACAGGAATATCTTTTTTAACTGCTCCTTGAACTAAAAGATTTGCAAATTTTTTTGCCCTTTCCGATTGTTCTCCTACAATAATTCTTGAAGGATAAAGATTATCATAAAGGGCTTTTCCTTCCCTTAAAAACTCTGGAGAAAAAATAATGTTATCTATATTGAACATCTCTTTTACTTTTTTCGTATATCCTACTGGTACTGTTGATTTAATAACCATTACTGCATCTGGATTTATTGCAAGTACTGTTGCTATAACACTTTCTACTGTCCTTGTATTAAAATAGTTCTTTTCTGGATCATAGTCTGTAGGAGTAGCTATAATAACAAACTCTGCATCTTTATAAGCCCTATAGTTATCTGTTGTTGCTACTAAGTTTAATTCCTTTGTAGTTAGAAATTCCTGAATTTCTTTATCCACTATTGGTGACTCTTTCCTATTCACCATATCTACTTTTTGTTGAATGATATCAAGAGCTATTACTTCATTATGCTGAGCTAATAAAACAGCCATAGATAATCCTACATACCCCATACCTGCTACGGCTATTTTCATATGAAACGCCCCCTTTAATTGATTAGATTTTATAATATTCCTTGTACCAATCTACAAATTTCCCCAATCCTTCTTCAATAGAAGTATTTGGTTTAAAGTTAATTACTTTTTCTAAATCAGAAACATCAGCATAAGTTTTTAACACATCACCTGGTTGCATGTCCATGTATATTTTATTTGCTTTTTTACCTATTTTTTCTTCAAGAATAGATATAAATGTTTCTAGTTTTACCGGTTGATTATTTCCTATATTATATATCTTGTATGGAGCAAAACTACTACTTATATCATCCTTTGTTTCATCCCAGTTTGGATTGGGTTTTGGAATAACATCTAATAGTTTATATATTCCTTCTACAATATCATCTATATAGGTAAAATCTCTTTCCATATTTCCATGGTTAAATACTTTAATAGGGTTTCCTTCTATAATATCTTTTGTAAATGAAAAATAAGCCATGTCAGGTCGTCCCCAAGGACCATATACTGTAAAAAATCTTAATCCAGTTGTAGGAATACCATATAGATGACTGTAAGTATGGGCCATTAACTCATTTGATTTCTTAGTCGCAGCATATAAACTTACTGGATGATCTACGTTATGATTCGTAGAAAATGGTGCAACTTTATTGCCTCCATATACAGAGCTTGAAGAAGCATAAAGCAAATGCTTCACTGGATAATTTCTACAAGCTTCAAGAATGTTCATAAAACCTACTAAGTTTGAATCCACATAAGCATAAGGATTTTTTATTGAATACCTTACCCCAGCTTGAGCTGCTAGATTGATGACATAATCTGGTTTATAGGTTTCAAATATTTTATCTACTTCTGCTTTGTCTTTAAGGTCTACTTTGTGGAATATAAAGTTATTGTTTTGTCCTAGTATTGCTAATCGGTCTTCTTTTAGTTTTGGATTATAATAGTCATTCAGATTATCAATCCCTATTACTTGATAGGATTTATCTAGTAATAAGGTGGATAGGTGAAAACCTATGAATCCGGCAGCGCCGGTGATAAGTATTTTCATCTCGTATTACCTCCATTCTTTCTATTTAAACCCCTATTATATTTCATAGAGTTCGGATTTTCTTGTCTACAATATAACACTAGCACGAACTAAACTTACTAAATAATTACATTCTTTTCAACAAATCTTTAATTAATACCTTTGCCTCATCTTTATAGAACAAATAATTAATCAAAATAATTGCTATATAATAAACAAATAATCCATTCCACCAATTTAAATAGTTACTTGTTATTAAAAATGTTATAAAGAAAATTATTAGATATAATTTTTCTTTTATATCAATTTTTAAATCGGGAAAATCTTTAGATGAATATAGATACCATATATAAAATGAAATTGTAGTAGCAATTGCTATCGAAAAATTACTTTTATAAATTAATATTGCAGCAAAGTTTAGTAAAGTTGTAACCAAAAGCATTTTAAAAACTGCAGAAGCATATTTTTTTTCACGTTTTTGAGCTTTATACAAATTTATATACAAAGCATTTATCACAATAATTGCTGGATATCCTGCAAATAATATAGAAATAACATTTAATGAAGGAATATATTTAGGTAAAAAATAATTTACTATAAATACAAAAACAAAATAGCCACCACTAGATAACGTCCCAATTATTAAAAAGTATTTTTTAATTTTATTAATCTTAAACTTATCTTGAGTACGTGCTAAATACGGATATAATGTCATAGTCACAGAATTAATTAAAACTTTTATGACTGCCATCATTGAAATAGCAAATGAATAAAATGCAAAATCTTCGATTGACAAAGTGAATTTAACAAACCATCTATCTATAGAATAAAAAAACTTAGAAGACAAATTTGCTATCATTATAAAACTGCCTATTTTAAAATGTTCCTTTATTTCTGTATAATCAATTGTATAAAAAATTCCTTCATATTTACTCAAAAAATATATTTCAAGACCGATAAATACAACATAATATGTAAGAATATGTCCTATAACAAAAGGCCAAAAATTATCAATTTTTAATATGAAAATATTAAATAAATTTACAAATAACAATAAGATTGGAGTCAATACCATGATCTTGGAATAAATATCAAACTCACCTAGAGCTTGATAAATAAACTTAAAAAAAGTTTGCATATTCATAGGTAAGATACAAATAGAAAAAGCAATCAAAATCTTATCATCTAAAACAAACCCCATGATACATGTAAATATAGTCACTATTAGCTGAAATACAATCAAAAACTTATGTTCACCTTTTAGTTTTTGATTGTCAATTTCATTTTCGAACTTTCCACCATATTTAAGATATATACCATCAATGAATCCAAAATGTATAATTCCAACATAACCTATATATAAAGTAAAGGTTTTTAAAAAGGCATATTGATCTAATGATAAAAATGCAGGAACTAAAAAACCTGTAATAATTCCAATGACTAAATTTATAAAATTTGAACTAAAGACTTTGAAAAGATCTTTTTTTAGCTGCATACTCTCTCAAATCTCCATTCTAAATCATAAACTTCAATTAATAAAACCTGCATGTTTTTTTATTAATTCAAACCTAATACGTTTATATATTTCTTTAGTGCATCTTTCCAATTTGGTAATCTGATAAAGCCTTTTAATTCCAATTTATCCTTTGATAGTTTTGAATATTTAGGTCTTACTGCCTTTGTCAGATATTCCTCACTCTTTATAGGTATTACCTTTACATCATCCATTCCTGCTACTTTAAAAATTTCACATGCAAATTCATACCAGCTACAGTATCCTTCATTTGTTGCATGGTATATTCCATACTTATCTGTTTGCATCATATCCCAAAGAAGTTTTGCTAAATCATAGGTATATGTTGGAGAACCTACTTGATCGTAAACAACCTTTATTTCCTTTCTTTCTTGTCCAAGTTTTAGCATTGTTTTAACAAAATTATTACCATTCTTTCCAAATACCCATGATGTTCTTACTATGAAAAACCTGTCTAAATTTTTTTGTACTTCCTGCTCTCCAAGATATTTTGTTAAGCCATAATAATTTATTGGATTTGTTGGATCTGTAACTTCATATGGTTCTTTTTTTTCTCCATCAAATACATAATCTGTACTTATATATACCATCTTTGCGTCCATTTCTTTACACGCCTGCACTATATTTCTAGTACCAAGTACATTTACTGCATAGCAAAGGTCTCTTTCATCTTCAGCTTTATCAACTGCAGTATATGCAGCACAATGTATAACCACATCTGGTTTATAGTTTAATATGAAACTCTTAACTTGTACTTCATTCGTCAAATCAAAATCTTGTCTATCAACACCTATATGTTCAATACTTAGTTTTTTTAACCTTTCTACAACATCATATCCAAGTTGTCCATTGGCTCCAGTAACTAGTACTTTCATTGCTTAACCCTCTCCCTATTAACATACATCTTCTCATAATATTCCATATACTCTCCACTTCTAATCTTTTCCCACCAATCTCTGTTATCAATATACCACTGAATAGTTTCTTCCATACCTTGCTCAAACGTATAGCTTGGTTTCCAGCCAAGTTCTGTAGTTATTTTTGTATTATCTATTGCATACCTTCTATCATGTCCAGGCCTGTCCTTTACATACTTAATTAACGATGTGGGTTTGCCAAGTTCTTCAAGTATTAACTTTACTATTTCTATATTTTTCTTTTCATTGTTTCCACCTATATTATAAACCTCGCCTATTCTACCTTTATGAAGTACAATATCTATAGCACTACAATGATCCTTTACATGCAGCCAATCTCTTACTTGTAATCCATCTCCATATACAGGTAAATCCTTGTCTTCTAAAGCATTGGATATCATTAAAGGTATTAGTTTCTCTGGAAACTGATACGGTCCATAATTATTAGAACATCTTGTAATATTTATAGGTAGTCCAAAAGTTTTATGATATGCTCTAACTAGCATATCAGCACTTGCTTTGCTTGCAGAATATGGACTGTTTGGTGTAAGAGGTGTTTCTTCTGTAAACATTCCTGTAGATCCTAATGCCCCATATACCTCATCTGTAGATATTTGAACATACTTTTTTACTCCATATTTTCTAGCTGCATCTAAAAGTACTTGTGTACCCATAACATTAGTTCTAACGAACACTCCCGGATCCTCTATACTTCTATCCACATGAGATTCTGCTGCAAAATTTACTACATAATCGAATTTTTCTTCTTCAAATAATTTATTTACAAGTTCCCTGTCAGCTATATCCCCTTTTACAAATTTATAGTTAAAGTTATCTTCTACATCTTGAGTAGCTGCAACTTCCTCATTTTCTAATTGATTACTATTTTTTAAATTATGTATATCTTTAAGGTTTTCTAAATTACCAGCATAAGTTAGTAAATCCAAGTTTACTATTTTATAATTTTCATACTTATTTAGTATATATCTTATAAAGTTACTTCCAATAAAACCTGCTCCACCAGTTACAAATATCTTCATAGTATTTCATCTCCTTTTCTAATATATGAAATTACAATCACTATCTCTTAATAATGGTGCTTTTTTATCCTTCTCTGAAAGTATAGGATTATCTATTTCCCAACGAATTCCTATTTCTGGGTCATCGAATCTTATACTTCTGTCATGTTCTTTAGAATAATATTCATCTACTTTGTACTGAACTTCTACGTTATCTGTTAGAGTTATAAAGCCATGGCCAAATCCCTTTGGTATTAATAGCTGTCTTTTATTCTCATCAGAAAGCTCAACAGCAACCCATTTTTTATACGTTGGAGAACCCTTCCTTAAGTCAACAGCCACATCTAATATTTTACCTCTTGTACATCTTACAAGCTTTGTCTGGGCCATAGGATCGTTCTGAAAATGTAATCCTCTTAACGTTCCTTTTGATGCCGAATATGAATGGTTATCTTGAACAAAATTTATACCTAATCCAATCTCTTTAAATACCTTATATGAATAGCTTTCCATAAACCAACCGCGGTTATCTCCAAAAACCTTAGGTTCTAATATATATACACCCTCTAATTCTGTTTTTATAAGATTCATTTATTCCACCTCTTAGTATTTAATCTTACCTTCTGCAACATTTTTTAAATGTTTTCCATATGGTGATTTTCCATATTTCTCAGCTGAAGTTAATAACTCTTCCATTGAAACCCAACCGTTTAAATATGCTATTTCTTCAGGTGCAGATATTATTATACCTTGTCTTTTTTGTATTGTTCTAACAAATTCTGATGCTTCAATTAAGGAATCCATAGTTCCCGTATCAAGCCATGCATATCCACGTCCTAAAAGTTTAACATCAAGCTTGCCCATTTCTAGATAAATTCTGTTCAAATCAGTTATCTCAAGCTCTCCTCTTGCACTTGGCTTTAATGTTTTTGCATATTTTGCTACATTTTTGTCATAGAAATATAGTCCTGTAACAGCATAGTTTGATTTTGGATTTTTAGGTTTTTCTTCTATAGATATTACTCTTCCATCATTATCAAATTCTACTACACCAAATCTTTCAGGATCATCTACGTAATATCCAAACACAGTAGCTCTACCTTTATTTCCTGCAGCTTCTCTTAATAACTTTGTTAAGCTATGACCATAGAAAATATTATCACCTAATATCATTGCACAATCATCATCACCAATAAAGTCTTCTCCTATTATAAATGCTTGAGCTAATCCATCTGGTGAAGGCTGCTCTGCATAGCTTAAATTGATTCCAAACTGACTTCCATCGCTTAAAAGTTCTTTAAATCTTGGCAAATCTTGTGGAGTTGAAATAATTAATATATCCTTTATGCCTGCAAGCATTAGTGTTGATAGTGGATAGTATATCATTGGCTTGTCATAGACTGGTAAGAGTTGCTTGCTTGTGACTAGTGTTAGTGGATATAATCGTGTTCCTGAGCCTCCTGCTAGAATTATTCCTTTCAATTTTAACACCTCAACATTAATTTTCTTATTTTTTAACTATTACTTTTTTGTTTTTAGCAACAAATTTAAATAAAAATAGAATTAATACAATTTGTATGATAGTAGTAATAGTAAAGACGTTTACTATAATCCTCTCATCAGTAACCTGGAAGACTAGATATCGAAACAAAAACACATAGAACAATATACCGAATTTCTCATTTTTATATAAATTATATTTATTTTTTAAGTAAATAACTGAATAGAAAATACCTGTGAAGAATTGGATTAAAATCATTCCTAAATATCCATAATCATTCAATAACCGTCTAAATGCTGTGTATATATTAGTACTATGAGGCATAGTCCCTAAATGAACAAATTCTAAAATCCTATCCCCTGTTAGCGTTATCTCAACCCCAAATATACGAAAAAAGTTAGTTACCCCATGAAGTGTTTCTGAACCGAAATTAGCAATATCATAATCAAAGTCAACTAGAAAACTATCTAAAGCAGCTATTGAAGACCCTGCATATAGGGAAATAATATTAAAAAAACTATCGTTATTACTTTTACCAGTAAGCATTCCAAGAAAATAGAATACTACAAAAAATAATAAAAAAAACAAAACTCCAATTCTAAAAAACTTTAGATTTAACGTATTTCGCCATCCGTACTTCTTTTTGTATAATATATAACTAACTGATAAACCCGATATTATTAAATATAGTACATCCATTCTTCCAGAAGATAATATCGACATTATAAAAAATAAAAGAACAGGTATTAAATATTTCATTTTCTTTATGCCTAAGTTTATATAGTTATCCAAAAATGCTAAAAGATAAAAATAGGCTATTGCTAAGCTACTTGTAATACCTAATCTTAATATTGGATTTATCGCTTTTTCTGCGCGTCTATATGCACCTAAAAGTGGTATATTAGTTTTTTGAAATAACATCGCTGTTGTATAAACATGGTGAAAGTACCATACTAAAATAACCAACATATATATAATTATTAGGTTTGTTGCTATCTTTTTGGGTTCTAAAACTTGACTAAAATATCCTTTGCTAACTGTTTTACTATGCTTCTTATGCTTATCAATAAAATAAGTTCTAGTTATCAATTCGCCTAAAAATAATGCGCAAATCCCTGTTAAAATAACAAAAAATGTTCTACTTTGAATGCTAATATTCCATGAATTTACATTAATAATTAAGAAACAATTACTGACAATGAATGGTAGAGTGAAGGCAATTGATGGCGAAAGAAGGTCATTTCCAAACATCAAAAAAAATATTAAAACTAGTAAAGTTAATGTGAATAGTAATAAATATATCAATTTTAATCCTCCAACGTTTAACTATTTTTCTATATTCACAAGCATGTTAGCCATTTATAAAGATAGTCATAAAGATTGATTAAAAAATCTTGCTAACCAGCTATCAAAATCATATTTATTAACAATTTCTTCTTCTACAACTTGATAAGGTGTATTAAGAAATTGAGGTAGATTTTCGATATCATCTTTTCCTAAGACAAAAATATTTTCTTTCCTATAAAAATCCCTGTTCACAATTGTTTTGTCATTAGTTATTAGCTTTTTTCTGAAAAAAAGAGCTTCTAGAGGTCTAAGAGTTAATCCACTTTGTTTTTCTGATACATAATCAAGAATAGCTTTGCTTTCCGAAATATAATCCAATACTTTTGTGTAGGAAATTCTTTCTTTATAAATCTCTTTATAAACTTCATGCTTTCTCCCAGTAGGAGTAATATGAAAATAACTTGAAATCCCTAAATTATCAAATTTCTGCTTTATGTCCACTAAATCTTTAATCCTACCTTTATCTCCACCAACAAAAAATACATCAAATTTATCTTGTGTTGTTTTTAATGATACATTGTTAAAATAATATTGCGTATTATACTTTAGTCCATATCTAGCACAATCTTCCTCATCAAAAGACCATATTTCACAATCGACATCCGAAAATTGATCTAAGCCTACACACTTGTCAACGGGATTCCAATACCACACAATAATTCTAACATCAGGATTTTTTCGTCTAATGAATTTTACCACAGGTGGTGTGATTTTAGATGCGTGAATAATTATGGTTTCATAATGCTTTATTTTTTTCTTCCAAGATGCTATCCAGGGAGAGAGCAATGGTATATTAAATTCTATTTGAATCCTTCTAATGGCTCGCATAGCAGTAGGAAGCTGTTTATATACTTGCGCTACTTCAATTCCACGCTTGGCCGCTTCCACAGCGTGAAACTCTTTATTATTTAGCCATAAAAATAGGCATTTATTTTTATTTAAACTAAATTTATCTTCCATATTTTCATCCTTCATAATAAAATTTTTACTACTTTCATTACTTTTATAAATTTAATTTTCTATTGAATTCTTAAAATCCATAAAAAACTTTTTCCTACGCTCTTCTATTATTACCTTATCATATTTCTTAGCTTCAGCATAGTTTCGTTTCGCCTGTGTACTCATAGTATATTTATTAAAAGATTGTAGAATATTACAAATTTCATCTATGTTTCTTCGTGTGTTAGAAAAAATATATTCTGGTTCTAGTAATTCAGGTATACCAGCAGTCTTTGCTCCAAAAGCTGGAAGACCTCTGCTCATCGCTTCGATTAATGCTCGTGGCAATCCTTCCTGTCTACTTGGTTGTACATATATATCTATAGTATCAAGCCAGTCAAAGACTTTATCATGTGGTATGGAACCTAAAAACTTAACTTGCTCTGTAACATTGTATTTTTCTGCTACCGATTTTAAATATGTTTGATCTCCCCCACCAACAAGTTGATATTCATAATTTGTGATACCTTGCTTTTTCAATTTACCTAAAGCTTCTATAACGAACTGTTGTCCTTTATATCTAACGTCGACTGCTGCAGTAGTACCTATAACTATTCTACTGTTACCTTTCATGTTATTAATTTTATTTAACCTGGCCTTAAGAACATTATCATCAAATTCTTTTAATGCTACATTGGAACAGTTTACACTTTTTCCTTTAGTTGGATATCTTCTTTGTAAAAATTTATTAGTTACATAAACCACATATTTTGCTTCATTTACAAGCTTTTTTGTCTTTAAGTACATATATTGTGCTATAATTTTCCCTTTTAAACTGTGATTCCAAAGCTCATCCCAAGAACATGCTACCACCTCTACTAAATAAGGTTTATTAAATTTTTTTGCATATTTTATAGCTATTGAACCAATTGAACTAGGAAGCCTAGCTATTAATAAATCACAATTTACAATCTCATTATTTATAATTTGTTCAGCTCTAAATAATTTATATATATTCCTAATAGATTTAAAATTTGGTATTTCCACAAATTCAACTCTTTCTGTAGAAGCAAGCGTAAGCTTATCATTATTTTCCATTAACTTTTTTTGTCTACTTATAACTATTACTTCATCAAAAACATTTGTATATCTCTCTAACATTTCTTTAGAAAGTCCACCAGTACTATAGTACTTATTATTATGTTTATAAAAGGTATGATCATGTGCAAATAATAGTTTCATATCTATTTCCTCTCCTTAATAGGTTTTGCAGGAACACCACCAACTATTGTATTTTTTTCTACTTCACCTTTTACAACAGCACCTGCAGCAACAATACTTCCCGAACGTATAGTAGCGCCTGCTAGTATCCTACACCCCGCACCAATCCAAACATTATTTTCTATTAGTGTCTCAATATATTTACAACCTTGGTCCTTTATATTAGTATTTATATCTGAATAAATATGCTCCTCTGACATAATAGTAGTATTATGAGCTATAGAAACATCACTGCCAATTTTTATACCTCCTAAAGCATTAATATAGCACAATGGATGTATACTTACATTGTCACCTATTTCTAAATTATGAATCCCATACAAATACACATTAGAAAATACTGCCACATTATTACCACAAGATTTGGCACAATTTTTAAGGCATATAAATCTAATGAACATTGCAATATAATTATCATGATGTCTAATTAACTTTAGTAAAAAAAGATACAAACTTTTAGGAAGTATTTTCGATATCTTAACGACTATGTTAATTATTCCTGACCATTTTTTAATTATTTCTCTTTTTCTTTTCATACAATCACCTTAAATTTAACATAAGTATAATAGTATACTATCTATAAACTCTCAATTTCTTCTACGTACTTACTTATAACAATCTGTCTATCAAATTCTTTTTCAACTTTCCTTCTTGCAGCTTGTCCCATCTGCCTTTTAGCTTCAAAGTCTAATTCCAAGAACTTTTCAACTGTATTTATTAAATCCTCAACATTTCCCACCTCGAAAAGATAACCTGCTACTTCATCTTTTACAACATCTTTTGAACCATTTATATTTGAAGCAATGCAAATTCTACCCATAGCCGCAGACTCTAAAAGTACATTTGGTACTCCTTCACCACCATGAGACGGTAGAATCGTACAATGGCACTTTTCAATCCATGACTTTATATCCTTTTGAAATCCAATATAATTAATAATTCCTTTTTCATGGTAATCGTCAATAATTTCTTTATATTTTTCTTCTTCAATAAATCCCGCAATATAAAAGTTAGTATTTGGATATTTAAGTTTAATTTGTTTTGCACATTCTAGGTACTCTTCAATGCCTTTAAGTTTCATAATTCTTCCTATAAATATAAAGTTAATTTGATCTATAGATGGTAAATCAATCAAAGTAAATTCTTCTAAATTCACACCAGAACCTGGAAGCATATTAAAATTATCTTTAACCATCTTATTTGCAACAAAGAAATCCCTGTCCCCTTTATTTTGAAAAAATACTTTGTATGACTTCTTAATTGAGATCTTATATAGAGTCTTTACAATCATACTAACTATATTATTTTTCAAAAATGTAGCACCTGTTCCAGTTATATTACTAATTTGCTTATTCTTTGTTAAATTGGATGCAATAGAACCATATATATTAGGCTTAATTGTATATGAAAAAATGATATCTGGCTTTACTTTTTTCATAATCTTGATGTAATTTATAATTAACCCAATATCCTTAATTGGATTAATTCCCCTACGGTCAACTGGAGTCTCAATAATTTTACATCCCATATCACTAAAAAAGGTATTTTCCTCAAATTTTGGCATTGATATAAAAACCTCATGTCCATCCTCAACTAATTTCTTAATTAGCTCTTTCCTGAAATTATATAACGTTATAAAATGATTTGATAAAATCAATACTCTCTTACCCACTTTAGAGTCACCTACTTTTTACTGTTTAGATACTGCTTTACTTCCCTTGCTATTCCAATTTCAAAAGATTCTGGATTATATCCAAAATCTTTTTTAGCATCATCATGTGAAAAACTTCTATCTTCACTCATTCTTTGTACCTTTTCAATGTAATCCACTTTACCAAAAGTTAATATTTTTAAAGTTCTAGCTAAAAATACTCCAAACCATAAAGGAAAACTAATAAAGATTGTCTTCTTACCTAAGTTGTCACTTATTAATTTAAAAGCATTAATCATTGTAGTAGGCTTGTCTCCAGATACAATATATTCTTTCTTTGCTTTATTACTATCTATCATAAGAACACTATAATAAGCTTTACCTAAATCTCTTGCGTTAACTGGTTGTATTAATCCTTTTCCATCGTTAATAACAGGAAAAATTCTAAACCTATCCACCATTTTAATAAATTTACTCATATTTCGATCACATAAATCACCATATATCATAGTAGGACGTAAGATAGTTACCTTGATTTCTGCATTTTTAATTATTTCTTGAAGTTTATTTTCTATAATTTTATATTCTTCCGAAGCAATTCTAAATTTTGAATAAATACCTGTCGTATGCACTAGTATTGCCCTCTTAACGTTATTTCGTATAGCAGCCTCAATAATGTTAAGTGAATAGCGTATATTAACAATATGAAAAATAGTGTCAACACCTTTCATACAGGCATCAACAAATTCTTTATCATTCAAATCTCCAATAACTTTTTCAATTTTTAATCCACTATTATCAAGCATAGATGTATCTGAATTTTTTCTTACAACACAACGTATAGTGTCATCATATTTATGTTTAATTAACTCTTGAAGAAAATATCTTCCTGTATGTCCTGTAATTCCTGTAACTAATAGCATTTTTAACCCCCATATCAAAAACAGATTGCTTCTTATTTATTAGAACTCATTTGAGCTTCACTAGCTCCCTCTTTAACTCCTTCACTCCTAAGCACACTAAATATGGTTTTAAAAAATATCTTCACATCAAATAAAAAACTCATCTTCTCAACATACTCTCCATCATATTTTGCTTTAATATCTATTGGTAATTCATCCCTGCCATTTATCTGAGCCCAACCTGTAAGTCCAGGGTATATATCATTAGCTCCATATTTATCTCTTTCTTCTATCAAATCATACTGATTCCATAATGCTGGACGTGGTCCAATAATACTCATTTCACCTTTTAGGATGTTGATAATTTGCGGTAATTCATCAAGACTTGTTTTTCTTAAGAGCTTACCTACTCTTGTAATAAACACTTCAGGGTTTTTCAGCATATGAGTTGGCATATCTTTAGGAGTATCTGTTCTCATTGTTCTAAACTTCAATATATAGAAATGTTTCTTATTCTTTCCTACACGTTTTTGTTTGAATAATACTGGTCCTTTAGAATCTAACTTAATAAGTACTGCAATAAGTAAAAAAACAGGCCAAAGTATAATCATTGCTAATAAAGATATGGTGAAATCAATTATTCGTTTTATATATTTTCTATACATTACTTAAAACCCCCAGTTTATACACTTGCTTCAAAACTGCTATAAACACATATCTAACCTAGCAACTCCAATACTTTCAATGTTCCTAATGTAGCAAAAATTAGTACATTCTTTTGTTCAACAAATCTCTCCAACCATTGAAATTACTGTGTTTTATCTTCTCTTTCTAGTAATTTATCGATTTCAACAAAACATCCCCTACTACCCTACTTTCCTATACGTTGGAACCAACTTCTTAATTATCGGTGCTATCATTTCCTCCTCTTCTTTTTCTAGTATTAGCTGTAATATTTGCAG
>JAALLR010000221.1_pt1 | contig 17837 bp, 17 predicted proteins | sample 7245931 | NCBI WGS metagenome assembly JAALLR01 (sample SAMN13049201, study PRJNA578106) | oil field metagenome | isolation source: filtered produced water from oil reservoir B9 | place: USA:offshore Texas | collected 2016 | reverse complement strand
GGCCCGCTCAAGACCACCCATGGCGTATGCCATGGAAACCTCGCAGGCCTAATTATACCACTTCTACCCTGACAAAATCACTGACGAGTTTTACCTGACATTTTCACTGACGCTTGACAGAGCAAAAAATCCTTATTTGAGGGGAGATTTCCTTTTTTAACTTAACAGAAGAAAAAAACACTCGGCCGAAAATACTCGAAGAAAAATTGTGAGGCATTTCTTCCCTGCCCGGGCCACCGCCCTTTGGGGTAATGAAAAACGGTTGCGGTCTGAGCTCCGCGGAAAACCCTTGTTTTTGTTTCGGCTCATCCTATAGAATTAGGAAAAAGGCGGTAGCGGAGATTGCGTCAACATCGATGGGGGGTGTTAATCGGTGTTTGCACCGCGATGGGTGATTCCCGGAGTCCTGGCCAGATCCGCCCGGCCGGGGCGACACCTCGGACCTTATTCGGAGGTCCCCCGGGAGGAGGTGGACGGGTGGCTTTCAAACCTGCGGGAGATGGGGATTCGCTCCATCCTCTGCCTCCTCGATGACCTGCATCTGCGGTTGTATCCCGGACTTCCCGGAGGCCTCTTGGAATATTACCGCCGGAGCGGTTTCGCCGTGGCCCATGTTCTGATGCGCGATCCCGAAGCGGGCGGGGTGATCACGGAGAAGGCCCTGGAAAAGGCCCGGCGGGCCTTTGAAGAGCTGCCCAAACCGGTCCTCGTGCACTGCAGTGCCGGGAGGGACCGCACCGGGAAGGCTGTGGATTATATTTTGCGATGGCTGGGCGGGGCGGCGGTTGATCAGGAATAGCGGGTTATTAGAATGCCTGCCGGTTCCCGCTCGTCGGAGAAAGGCAACATCTGCGGATGGGATGTAAGGCGTCGCACCGGAGCAATAGCGGCGGTTACCAGGCCGCTTTGACCTCCAGGGGCACCTTTGCCCTCATGGCCAGCCGCAGACGCCTTTCCACTTCCTCCCAGTTAACCAGGCTCCACCAGGATCGCACATAGTCCCCCCGCCGGTTCTGGTAATCCAGGTAGTAGGCATGCTCCCAGGTATCGACAACGAGCACCGGGATCGCCCCCCATTGGGTGAAGTTCTGATGCTTTTCTGCGGTTAAGATCTCCAGTCTTCCCCAGGAAGGCACCCAGGCCAGGATTCCCCACCCCGAAGCCTCTACCTGAATCGCCGCTTCGCTGAACTGCCCCTGAAATGAGGAAAAACTCCCGAAGTATCTTTCAATCTCCCTGCGGGTGTAATAACCGGGGCTCTCCCTTCCCCCCGGGGCCATCACCGTCCAGTAGATGCTGTGCAGAATGTGGCCCGATCCGTTAAAGGCGATCTCCCGCTCCCAGTGCTTTACCAGACTGAAATCTCCCGTCCGCCGCGCCTCAACCAGCTTCCGTTCTGCTTTATTCAATCCCTCCACATAGGCAAGGTGATGCCGGTCGTGGTGGATTTGGAGCGTCCTTCTGCTGATGACGGGTTCCAGGGCGTCGTAAGGATAGGGGAGGGGAGGCAGCCTGTGCCCGCCCGGCGGTATAGATGCCAAAACAGCTCCTGCGTTTTCCATGCCCATCGGCCGTCCTTTCTCTTGTGGTAATACCTGGTATTATGCTATGCGGGAAGCAGGCAGTCTGTGAGCAGGAGGGCACAAAAAAACCGCCGGCACTCGCTTGGCCGGCGGCTATCCGTAGCTGTTGCTGAATATCATTATTTCGACCTCTTCCGTGTCAGTTTTCCTGGAATGTTTTTTGGATGTAGTCGTAGAGGAGGTACATATCGTCATAGGGGAATTCGTAAGGTCTCTCATTGGTGGTCTTGGTGGTGGGAACCAGCTTCAAGGTTCTCTTTTCTCTTACCTTCTCTTCAATACGCTTCAGCACGACTGCCATTTTCTTCAACCTCCTTTGGCAGCTTTCGCCGCGTGTGATTCTTTTCACCAATATGTTATAGCAAGAAGTGTGCCAGTTGGTCTCACCCGGCTGGGGCCTATCTTTCAGCGCGGATTTCCCGGGCTTTTTTTGCGGCCGGTGTGGCCGCAAAGGCTGCGTCAAAATGGGGGTGCGCTGTTGGGGGAGTTTGGCCGGTTGTCCGTAGGGCTCCTGCCTCCCTGAACGCTTCGCAGTCTGCGGTTCTCTTGGGGTATCTTTTCCGCAGTTACGTCACCGGCGCCGAAATTTCGTTACGTTCTTGACAACTTTCGTTACTTTCTTCACGTTCCCGCAGTCTCTTCTCTTTCTTGCTTGACGCTCCCTGTCATATTCCGTAAGATTATTGAGGAAAGGAAATCGATGTAAAGCCGGCAAACCGGCTTGAATTAAGGAGAGGTTTGGATGATGTCAGCGGGAACGGGGGATATGGTGGCAATCCGTGAGGAAATCAGGGAATGGAAGGAAAAGCGGAAGGCGGTGATCCTGGCGCACTACTACCAGCGCCCCGAGGTGCAGGAGATCGCCGATTTTGTCGGGGATTCCCTGCAGCTGGCCCGGCAGGCTGCAGGGGTTGCTGCTGAGGTCATCGTCCTTTGCGGTGTTTATTTTATGGCTGAAAGCGCCAAAATTCTCTCGCCGGAGAAAACCGTCCTGCTTCCCGAAGCAGGGGCGGGCTGTCCTCTGGCCGACATGGCTACGGCGGAGGATGTGCGCTTAAGGAAGGAAGAAATCCCGGGCTGTATCGTCGTTACTTATGTGAATTCTTCCGCTGCGGTGAAGGCCGAGAGCGACATCGTCTGTACTTCCTCAAATGCCGTCAAAGTCGTCAACTCCCTTCCCGCGGACAGGCCGGTGCTCTTTGTTCCGGACGGCAACCTGGGGAAATATGTGTCCCGGCAGACCGGAAGGAAGCTGTTTTTGTGGGAAGGCTGCTGTATTGTGCACCATCAATTGACCGCAGAGGACATCCGGTTTGCCCGGGCCGCCCATCCGGATGCCCTGGTGATGGTGCACCCGGAGTGCCGTCCGGAGGTGATCGACTTGGCCGACTATGTAGGCGGTACCGGAGGCATGATCAGGTTTGCCCAGGAGTCTTCCCACAAAGCTTTTATCGTGGGAACTGAGGAGGGGATGATCTACCCCCTGCGGAAGGCCTGTCCCGACAAGGCATTCTATCCCGCCGCCTCCTTCCTTGTCTGTCGCAATATGAAGCTGACGACGCTGGAAAAGGTGAAAACCGCTCTTGAGGCGATGGAGCCTCAAGTAGAGGTCGACCCCGCGGTGGCGGAAAGGGCACGGCGCGCCCTGGAGCGGATGCTGGAAATCTCCTGAGCCGGTTTTTGATACCGCCGGGCTTCGGAGGTTGGAAGGGAGAGGAAGCCGTGGGGAGCGGGCGGATGGCAACGGCTAGCAGGGAGCCGTTCGATTATCGACGGGGAAGGGGATGAAATTTCTTGCCTTCCGGGGAAGCCGATTTTTTGGTGATCGGGAGCGGGATCGCCGGCCTTTTCGCGGCTTATAAAGCAAAAGAATACGGGTCGGTTCTGGTCGTGACAAAAGATCGCGCCGAAGACAGCAACACCGGAGAGGCTCAGGGTGGGATCGCCGCTGCCATCGATGATGAGGATTCGCCCTATCTGCACCTGGAAGACACCCTGGAATCCGGGGCTGGCCTCTGCGACCCCAGGGCCGTGGAGATCCTGGTAACCGAGGGTCCGGCCAGGGTCATGGAGCTGGTGGATATGGGAGCGCGCTTCGACCGCAAAGGGAGTGAGTGGGCTCTGGGGCAGGAGGGCGCTCACCGCAAGAGGAGAATTCTTCATTCCGGCGACACCACCGGGGGTGAGATTGCCAGGACGCTTCTCCGGGAGTGCCGCCGCGACAGGAAGATCACCCTGCGAGAGGGCTGTTTTCTGGTGGATCTCCTGCGTGAGCCGCGCACCGGCAGGTGCCTGGGCGCTCTGGTGATGGACAGCCTCTCGGGGGAGTTTTCCGTCTGCAGGGGAAGAGTCGTCATCGTGGCGACAGGAGGGGCCGGGCAGCTGTACCTGAACACCACAAACCCTGCGGTGGCTACCGGGGACGGGATGGCTGCCGCCTATCGGGCCGGGGCCGCCCTGGTTGATCTGGAATTCGTCCAGTTTCATCCAACCGCCCTGGCCCTCCCGGGTGTGCCCCGCTTTTTGATTTCCGAAGCCGTCCGCGGGGAGGGCGCTTACCTGCGGAACGTCCGCGGAGAGCGCTTCATGCCCGGCTACCATGAGATGGCCGAGCTGGCGCCGCGGGATGTGGTCTCCCGGGCGATTGTCACCGAGATGCGCAAAACCGGTGCCGATCATGTCTACCTCGACTTTTCCCACCTCGATCCTGAGAAAATGCGGAGGCGTTTTCCCAACATCTGGCGCACCTGTTGTCAGTACGGTCTCGACCCCGGAGAAGGCCGTATTCCTGTAGCCCCGGCCGCCCATTACATCATGGGTGGTATCGCAACCAGCAGGAACGGCGAAACCTCTATTCCCGGGCTTTATGCCTGCGGGGAGGTGTCCTGCAGCGGTGTGCATGGAGCCAACCGCCTGGCCAGCAATTCCCTGCTGGAAGGGCTGGTTTTCGGCGCCCGGGCCGTGGAGCACGCCCGAAGGTTTATCGAGAAGAACCCCGGGGAGCCGAAGACGCCGGATCTGGCGATCGGGGAGAGAACGCCGGACTGGAGCGTTCCCTGGGAAGAGGTTACCAGGCGGGTGCGCTCTCTGATGTGGGAGAAGGTGGGGATCATCAGGACGGGGGAGGGCATTGCCGCCGCTTTAGCGGAACTGGAAGAACTCAGGCGGCAGTATCCTGAACGCCCTGCCTCCCGCCGGGGGGTCGAAGGGGAAAACCTGATGACCCTGGCCTGGCTGACGGCCAGGGCGGCCTTGATGAGGAAGGAAAGCCGCGGCGGCCACTTCCGGGACGATTTTCCGCTGAGGGATGACCGCTGCTGGCTGCGCCATATTGTTTTTCAGAGATAATTTTTGCGTTTTAAGCTGTGTTGTTGAAGGCGTTCTGTAAAACAGCTGCCGGCGGGAGCGGGGTTCTCCTCTCGTTACCCGTTTTACCCGGCGTATTCGGCTCTGGTCAATGCGGCTGTCTAAAAAACCCGGCCGTAATTCGGACGGTAAGGGAAAGGTGGATAAAAGTGCTTCCTTTATGGGTGATCGATGATGTGGTGCGCCGGGCTCTGATGGAGGATGTGGGCAAAGGGGATCTGACCACTGCTGCTCTGGTGCCGGAGGGCGCCCGGGCGGAGGGGGTCATCCACAGCAAGGCGGAGGGGGTTCTGGCGGGGACGCCGGTTGCCCTCCGGGTGTTCCAGATCCTCGACCCGAATGTGGAGGTCGCCCAGGAACTCCCCGACGGTAGCCGGCTGTTCCCCGGGGTCGTCATCGCCCGCATCAAGGGGTCCGGGCGAGCCCTGTTGACCGGAGAGCGGGTAGCCTTGAATTTCCTGCAGCGCCTTTCCGGGATCGCAACTGCTACGGAGCGCCTGGTGAAAATGCTGGAGGGCACGAAGGCGCGATTAATAGACACCAGGAAGACCACTCCGGGGCTGCGCCTCCTGGAAAAGTACGCGGTGCGGGTCGGCGGGGGGTACAACCACCGCTTCGGGCTGGATAGCGGTGTTCTCATCAAAGACAACCACATCAAGATCGCCGGGGGGATCACGGAGGCCATCCGGCGGGCGCGGTCCTCGGTGCCTCATACCGTCAAGATCGAGGTAGAAGTGGAGAGCCTGGAGCAGCTGAGGGAAGCCCTGGAGGCCGGGGCGGATGTAATCATGCTGGACAATATGCCCCTCGACCTGATGCGGGAGGCCGTGCGGATCACGGCGGGGCGGGTGCCCCTAGAGGCGTCGGGCGGCATATCTGCGGACGCCGTACGGGAGGTGGCGGAGACAGGTGTCGACCTGATCTCCGTGGGTGCGCTCACCCATTCCGCGGCGGCTCTGGACATCAGCATGGACATCGGTGAGATCAAAGGGGCTCAGGGAAAACGATGATCTTAAGGGAAAAGCTCCTGGCTATATTCGAGAAGGAAATGGGGAACTATGTCTCCGGGGAGGAGTTGAGCAGGAAGCTGGGTGTCAGCAGGACGGCGGTTTGGAAACAGGTCAGCAAGCTGCGTGAGCTGGGTTACCGGATCGACGGAACCACCAGGTCCGGCTACCGCTATCTGGGGCCGCCCGACATCCTCTACCCCCGGGAGGTCCGGCGCGGCCTTAATACCCGCTTCTTCGGGAAAGAGGTCCTTCACTTTCAGAGGGTCGGTTCCACCAACCAGGTTGCGCTGGAACTCGCCCGCAAGGGCTATCCGGAGGGGACGCTGGTGGTGGCCGAAGAGCAGACTGCCGGCAGGGGGAGGTGGCGCCGGCCCTGGCTGGCACCGCCGGGGAAGGCCCTTCTCTTTTCTCTTGTTTTACGCCCCTCTTTGGTTCCCTACCGTGTACCGGAGGTCACCCTGGTAGCGGGGGCCTCCGTCGCCCGGGCGATTCACGAGCACACTGGACTCCGGGTGGGCATCAAATGGCCCAATGATTTGCTCTATGAGGGGAAGAAATTGTGCGGTATTCTGGTGGAAATGGAGGCCGCTGCCGAACAGGTCAACTATCTCGTGCTGGGGATCGGCATCAATGTGAATCAAGAGCCGGCCGACTTCCCTCCGGAGTTGTTTGATGCGGCCACCTCTCTCCGCATGATTCGAGGGGAGAAGGTCCCGCGCCTGCCTTTGCTGCAGCGCCTCCTGGAAATTCTGGAGGATGACTACCAGGAATACTGTCGAGATGGCTTTGCTTCCTCTCGGGAACGCTGGCTCGGATATCAGGTTACCCTGGGACGGAGGGTGCGGATTTCCGTCGGAGGAAAGGAGTTCTCCGGGGAGGCCGCAGGGCTGGCGGAGGACGGCAGCCTCCTTCTCCGGCTTCCGGGAGGGAATCTTATCAGCTGTAATTCCGGGGAGGTAGTCCTCTGCCGGGAGGAGGGTGAATCGTGATCCTTGTATTTGATGTCGGCAATACCAATGTTGTGCTGGGAATTTTCGACGGCGATAAGCTGCTCACCAGCTGGCGGATCGGGACCGACCCCCGGCGCACCGCCGATGACCTGGGGATGTTAATTAAAAACCTCTTTGACTTCCGGGGTCTGCAGTTTCAGGACGTTGATGCCCTGGTGATGTCCTCGGTGGTGCCCCCTCTGACCCCCGCCCTGTGCGAGATGTGCCGTAAGTACTTCGGCAAGGAGCCCCTTGTGGTGGGGCCGGGTGTGAAGACGGGGATGCCCATACGCTATGAAAACCCCCGGGAGGTGGGTGCGGACCGGATCGTCAACGCAGTGGCGGTGGTGCACCGCTACGGCGTTCCGGCCGTGATCGTCGATTTCGGTACGGCTACCACCTTCTGCGCCGTTTCCAGGACTGGGGACTACCTGGGAGGGGCCATTGCACCGGGGATCGGGGTTTCCATGGAGGCGCTCTTTGCCAAGGCCGCCAAACTGCCCCGCATCGAGCTCTCCAAGCCGGCCCAGGTGATCGGGAAGAATACGGTCGCCAGCATGCAGGCGGGGTTTTACTACGGCTTCATCGGGCAGGTAGAGGGGATCGTCCGGCGGATGAAGGCCGAGATCGGGGAGGACGCCGTTGTTGTGGCCACCGGCGGCCTGGCCGATTTAATCTGCAGCGGAACAACCTGCGTTGACCATGTGGACCCCTATCTCACCCTCTGGGGGCTCAAGATCATCTATGAGCGCAACCGCTGAAGTGAGAATCGGGGATCTTGCCCTGCCCAATCCGGTATTTCTGGCGCCCATGGCCGGGTTCACCGATAAGCCCTTCCGGATGCTGGCCCACGAGTGCGGATGCGGCTTCACCTATACCGAGATGGTGAGCAGTGAGGCTATTCTCTACGGCAACCAAAAAACCGCCTCCCTCTTCGACCTGAGCGGTGAGGAGTACCCGGTTGGCGTTCAGATCTTCGGGTCAGATCCGGAAAGGATGGCCCGGGCGGCCAGAGTGGTGGTGGAGCGCGGAGCTGCCCTGGTGGATATCAACATGGGCTGTCCCACCCCCAAGATCGTCAAGAACGGGGAGGGGAGCGCCCTGATGCGGGACCTTCCCCGGGCGGCCGCCATCATCCGGGCGGTCAGCGAAGCGGTTCCCGTTCCGGTTACCGTCAAGATGCGCAAGGGATGGGCTGCCGGTGAGATGACGGCGGTGGAGCTGGCGCTGCTGGCCGAGGAGAACGGCGCCGCCGCAGTGGCCGTGCACGGGCGCACGCGCGACCAGTTTTATTCCGGGAAGGCGGATCGGGGGATCGTCCGCCTGGTGAAAAAGGCGGTGCAGATCCCGGTCATCGCCAACGGGGATGTCTTTACTCCGCAGGATGCCGGGAGCATGATGGAGGAAACTGGGTGTGACGCCGTCATGATCGGGCGCGGTGCCCTGGGGAACCCCTGGATTTTTCGGCGCACGGTGCATTATTTGCGGACGGGGGAGCTTTTGCCGGAGCCGACTGCAGCGGAGCGCCTGCGGATGGCGCGCCGGCACTTCGACCTGGCGGTAAGGCTGAAGGGTTCCGGGGTGGCGGTGCTCCAGATGAGGAAGCAGCTGGCGTGCTACTTGAAGGGCCTGCCCGGCGCCGCCAAAAAGAGGGACCGGATCAACAGCTGCAAAACGGCAGAGGAAGTGCAGAGCCTGCTGGATGAGTATTTATGGGAGTTCTCCTCCCTCTGATACTCGCTGCATTTTGGCCGTGCACGACCTTTTGGCCGACTTCTCCGGAGGGGAAAGATGGGTCCTTCCTTGAGAAAGAGGAAAAACAAACCTGGGAGACTGCTTGTTTCAGGTGTAATAATACTTGTTATAACGTTATTATGCTTTATTGATAACGAACTGATCAGGGTCAGCCGGTATGATGTGGAGATCAACGGGCTTCCCCGGTCATTTGCGGGATTTAAAATCCTCCATCTGAGTGATCTTCACGGAAAAGAGTTCGGCAGTGGCAATCGAAGGCTGCTGAAGATAATCGAGCGGGAAAACCCCGACATTATCGTCGCTACGGGAGATATGATCAACTCTATCGGAGATGATGGGAGTTCCTTTCTCAATCTGCTCAAAGGAATCAACGGCCGGTACCCTGTCTACTTTTCCCTGGGTAATCACGAGCAGGCTGTCAGGGTTCGCGATCAACGGCAGGATACGGGGGTTTTCCGGGAATTTGTAAAACAGATTCAGGAAGTCGGAGGTATTGTTCTGGACAACGAGAGAGCGGAAATCAAGAAGGAGGACGGCTCTCTTCACCTTTATGGTTTTACATCAATGCTCCACCGCTATAGGGGGAGTGGCACGGCTTACCGGAATGGTTCAGACCTGAGGGCGGATTCATTGATTGCTGAGCTGGGCAGGCCGTCCGGAGAGGGGATCAATCTTCTTCTGGCGCATGATCCCAAGTATTTTGCTGAGTATGCCCGATGGGGCGCAGATATTGTTCTGGCAGGGCATGTCCACGGCGGTATTGTCAGATTGCCCTTTTTGGGGGGGATCTTCTCTCCCGATAGAACCCTTTTCCCGGAGTACCAGGCGGGGATCTACAAGCGGGGAGATGCGGTAATGCTGGTGAGCCGGGGGTTGGGGAGCTCTGTTATACCATTGAGGCTGTTCAACCGACCTGAGGTGGTAGTAATCACACTGAAGTGAGAGGGGGTAACATTTGCAGTGAAGGAAACTGGAAGATGGCTAGTACCGGATATCCCTGCCGCTTTGCTGGTATTGATAACCATCATATAATAAAAGAAGAGGAGTTCACCACTGATGGCAGACTTATTTTTAGAACTGGCGTTAAAAGTGACCGGTTTTATCGCTTCTCTCGGTTACTGGGGGATAGGGATTTTGATGGCTGTTGAAAGCTGCAATGTGCCCATCCCCAGCGAGATTATCCTCCCCTTCGGAGGCTACCTCGTCTCTACCGGGGAGCTGCAGTTCTTTCCCGCCGCCCTGGCCGGGGCCACAGGGGGCACCGCCGGTTCGGTGCTTTCTTACTACATCGGTCTCTGGGGCGGACGGCCGTTTCTCTTCCGCTACGGAAAGTACTGCGGCCTGACCCCGGCGCGGTTGAACACGGCGGAAAGCTGGTTTCTCCGTTACGGGGACGCAGCCGTCTTTTTCTCCCGCCTGCTCCCGGGGATCCGCACCTTTATCTCCCTTCCCGCCGGGGCGGCGCGCATGAAAATGCTCCCTTTTCTGATCTACACCTTCGTGGGATCGCTCATCTGGTCGCTTGCCCTCACTTACTGCGGCTACCTGCTGGGAGAAAACTGGGAACTGGTGCGAACCTGGTTCCACCGCTTCGACCTGATTCTACTGGTCGGGGGCGTTCTGCTGGTGGCCTGGTACATCTGGAAAAGGCGCAGGTAACCGAGTATCTCAGTATTCCCAGTTGACGATTGGATGCGGGCGTTCAATGAAAATAAATGGAAGGGTTATGTCTTTACTAAACCAGAGTACACCGGGATAGTATTCAAGGCTGCTGAAAAGGTCCTTAAAGAGATCTTCGAAATTGAAGTAAACCAATTTGCAAGGTTGTTGTGTAAGATCGAACCCCAGGAATCTACTTAAGACCTAAAAATAAAAATCCAGTATGACATCCGTTGATAATATTTTTTCCTGGTCTTGACAACCGTCCTGTCCTTTATATATACTTACGTTTAACCAGGAGAGGATTACCCGCAACCGTGCAAGAGATCCGGTCCCCGGTCGGGCCGGCCGGATAAGCATAGATGGGTGAAAAACTGCATAAGTTATAAAAGTTAAGAGATGAGTTGAGGAGTCGAGCAGAGCAGAGTTGAGCTGAGATGAGGCTGGTGGCGTTTGTTTTCTGAAAACCAACCGGCGCTCATTTGAGTGCTGGTTTTTTTGTTTCAATTGAGGGTAGGAGCGGTTTCACATTCCCGGGAGCGTTAGCCGTTGGTATGCGAGGAGGGTGCGTCTCGGATTTGGCGTGTTGCTGATGTCGGCATGAAGTGGTGGTGGCTATGAAATCTTATCGGCTGGTGAGCCGTGAGGCTAAAACGGAAAAAACCCTGGTCAGAGTAAGGGATGCCGTCTTCGGCGGTGACAGGGTTGTGGTTATCGCCGGTCCCTGTGCCGTAGAGAGCAGAGAGCAGCTGCTTGCCGTGGCCGTTAGGGTGTGCCGGGCTGGAGCCTGTATGCTGCGGGGAGGCGCTTTTAAGCCCAGGAGTTCACCGTACAGTTTTCAGGGCTTGGGCAGGGAAGGTTTAAAACTCCTGGCGGAGGCTTCGGCGGCAACCGGGCTGGCCACGGTCACCGAGGTGATCGATGAAGCCAGTCTGGAACTGGCCCTGGAGTATGTGGATATGCTCCAGATAGGAGCCAGAAACATGCAGAACTTCAGCCTGCTCCGGGCGGTGGGGCGCTCCGGGAAGCCGGTCCTTTTAAAGCGCGGCCTTTCCGCTACTGTGGAGGAGTGGCTGATGGCTGCCGAATACATTGTCGCCGAAGGAAATGAGCACGTGGTGCTCTGTGAACGGGGTATCCGCACCTTTGAAAAGGCCACCCGCAATACCCTCGATCTCAGTGCCGTTCCCCTCGTCCAGGAGTTGAGCCACCTTCCGGTGATCGTCGACCCGAGCCATGCCACCGGGGACCGCCGCCTGGTGGTTCCCATGTCCCGGGCTGCGGTTGCCGCCGGGGCGGATGGCCTGATCCTGGAGGTGCATCCTGAGCCCGAGAATGCCCTCTGCGATGGTTCCCAGTCCCTTTCACCAGACAGCTTCGACCGCTTAATGGCGGAGTTGCAGCTGATCGCGGCGGCAGTGGGGAGGGTTGCCTGACTGGGAGAAACCCCTCTTTTGTGAGGCGAGCCTGAGGTGAGCGGGAGCACGGCGGGGCGGATAATTACACGCCGTGACGGGTGCCGCCGGGCACCGGAGTTGAGTGGAGTGCAGTTGAGCTGAGATGAGCCTGGGGTTTATTTCTTTGATGAAAAATGGCCGGCGCTCATTTGAGCGGCGGTTTGTTTGTTCTCGGAAGAGATTCTTTGTTGTAGGAGAGGAGTGATCCTGATGGTTTTTCCCGGGAGGAATGAATACCTGCAGCTGGCGACCAGGTACGGGATGGTGCCGGTCTGGGAGGAACTGCCTCTCGACCTGGAAACCCCTGTTTCCCTTTTCCAAAAGGTAGTGACGGGGGACTATGCCTACCTTCTGGAGAGCGTTACTGGTGGTGAGCAGGTCGCCCGCTATTCCTTTATCGGCTATGACCCTTTCCTCGTTCTCCGGGCGAAGGGGGATCGGATAGAGATTATTCGGGATAATGACGGGTCGGAGGAGAGGGGGGAACCCCTGCAAAGGTTGGGGGAGTTGCTGGAGGGCCTGAAGGTTCCCCCCCTGCCTGGTAAGCCGCGTTTTTTCGGGGGAGCCGTCGGTTATCTGGGGTATGATTTGGTGCGCCATTTCGAACGCCTGCCGGAGCAGGCCGTGGACGACCTGAAGTTTCCCGACTGTTTTTTCCTGCTGGCAAAAACCGTGCTCATCTACGACCACGTCAGGCGTTCCCTGATGATAGCCTCTTTCCTTCCCTGCGGGGAGGACCCTGCCGCTGCCTATGAAGAGTCTGTTGCTATCATCGAGAGGGTCGTAGAGAGGATCGGGATTCCCCTGCCTGCTAAAGAGCTCCCGGACCGCCCTTCGGACGGTCGGCCCCCTTGCGGGGTGAATTTCGACGATGAACAGGCCAACATCACCCGCCAGGAATTCCTGGAAAAGGTGCGCCGGGCGAAGGAGTACATCAGGAAAGGTGACATCTTCCAGGTGGTCCTGTCTCTGCGCTTCCGGCGCCCCGCCGGGGATGATTCTTTTCTCACCTACCGGATGCTGCGGAATCTCAACCCCTCCCCTTACATGTTTTACCTGAAGTGCGGCGACCTGATACTTGTCGGCTCTTCACCGGAGATGCTCGTCAGATGTGAGAACGGCATTGTCGAGACCCATCCCATCGCCGGCACCCGCCCGCGGGGGGAAGACGCGGCTGCTGATGAGGCCCTGGCCCGGGAGCTTGAGGGGGATCCTAAAGAGCGGGCGGAGCACGTAATGCTGGTGGATCTCGGAAGAAACGACCTCGGACGGGTCTGTGAGTACGGTTCGGTGGCGGTTACCAGGTTTATGGAGAACGAGCGCTACTCGCATGTGATGCACCTGGTTTCCGAGGTGAGGGGGAAGCTCGCCGCAGGTCGGGCGGCCCGGGACGCCCTGATAGCCTGCTTCCCCGCCGGAACGGTTTCCGGAGCCCCGAAGGTGCGGGCGATGGAGATCATCGAGGAGCTGGAACCAACCAGGAGGGGGCCTTACGCCGGCGCGGTGGGCTATTTCAGTTTCAACGGGAACCTGGATACCTGTATTGCCATCAGGACGATCGCGATCAAGGACGGGTGGGCGTACGTGCAGTCCGGAGCGGGGATCGTCGCCGATTCCAACCCGGAACAGGAGTACCGGGAATGTGTGAACAAGGCCGGAGCGCTTCTCCATGTATTGGAACTTGCCGGAAAGGAGGGAAGGTTGTGATTCTGGTGATCGACAACTACGATTCCTTTACCTACAACCTTGTGCAGTATCTCGGAGAGTTGGGGGAGCAGGTGCGGGTTTACCGCAATGACGGGATTACTCCCGCTCGTATCCAGGCGATGAACCCTTCTGCCATTGTCATCTCCCCGGGGCCGGGAACCCCCTCCCGGGCGGGGATTACCAAGGAGGTGATCAGGCAGTTTGCCGGGCGGATACCCATTTTGGGGGTCTGCCTGGGGCATCAGGCCATTGCCGAGGTTTTTGGGGGGAGGATAGTTCCGGCCGCCCGCCTGATGCACGGAAAGACCTCCGCGGTCTGGCACGACGGCAGGAGCGTCTTCACAGGTCTGAAAAACCCCTTAACCGTCTGCCGTTACCACTCCCTGATCGTCGACCGGGAGGTGATTCCCGAAAGTCTGGAGGTGACGGCCTGGACCGGGGATGGCGAGGTGATGGGGATCCGCCACCGGGAGCACCTGGTGGAGGGGGTGCAGTTTCACCCGGAGGCGTTCCTGACAGAAGCGGGGAAGGACCTCCTGAATAATTTTCTCGTGCTGGCCAGATGCTTCCATTCCGGTCAGCCTTTGTTGATAACAAAAAGAGGAGGGAGAGGTATGAAACTGCAACAGTTGATCGACAAGGTGGTCAGCAGGTGCCACCTGGGAGAGGGGGAAGCGGAGGAGGCGATGACCCTGATCATGAACGGGGAGGCGACTCCGGCACAGATCGCCGCCCTGATCACCGCCCTGCGGTTGAAGGGGGAGACGGTGGAGGAGATCACCGGCTTTGCCCGGGCGATGCGGGCCAAAGCGAAAAAGATCAGGGCGAAAAGCCGGCTTATGGACATTGTCGGCACCGGGGGGGACTGCAGGTTTACCTTCAATATCTCCACGACCACGGCTTTCGTGGTGGCGGGGGCTGGCCTTCCCGTGGCCAAACACGGGAATCGCTCGGTCTCCAGCAAGTGCGGGAGTGCCGATGTGCTGGAGGCTCTGGGGGTGAAGGTCGCCCTGGCGCCGGAGCAGGTGGAGCGCTGTCTGGAGGAAGTGGGGATCTGCTTCCTGTTTGCTCCTGTTTTTCATGAGGCTATGAAGTATGCCAGCGGACCCAGGAGGGAGATCGGGATCCGCACCGTGTTCAACCTCCTGGGGCCTCTGACCAACCCTGCGGGGGCGCAGGTTCAGCTGGTAGGAGTTTACGAACCCGAACTGACTGATGTCATCGCCCGGGTCCTGCGCAGCCTGGGGGTGGAGAGGGCGATGGTTGTGCACGGCGAGGACGGTCTGGACGAGATTACTAACACCGGGAGAACCAGGGTGAGCGAACTGGTTGGGGGTGAGATCAAAACTTATTACCTGACCCCGGAGGACCTCGGGCTGCGGCGGGGGAAGCTGGCGGATATCTGCGGCGGGACGGCGGAGGACAACGCCCGGATTACGAAGGATGTGCTGACCGGCCGGCCGGGCCCCTGCCGGGATGTGGTCTTAATGAATGCTGCCGCCGCCTTGGTGGTGGGAGGAAAGGCGAAAGACCTGCAGGAAGGATTGCGCCTGGCTACGGAGGTCATCGATTCCGGCACCGCCCTGCGCAAGCTCGAGGAACTGCTGGCTTTTACGGAGAGGTGTGCATAGACGAAAAATCCGGTTCGGGAGGTTGCCATGATTCTGAAACGCATTGTGGATGCCAAACGGGAGGAGGTGGCCTTCTTTCGGAGTCTCCTTCCCCTCCGGGAATTGAGGAGGCGGGTTGCTGCGGCTCCGCCCGTCCGCGACTTTTTGGGGGCGGTACGGCGGAAAGGGGCGACGGTCAATTTGATCGCCGAGATCAAGCGGGCCTCCCCCTCGCGCGGGCTGCTGCGGCCGGATTTCAACCCGCCGGAGATCGCCTGCGCCTACGAAAAAGCGGGGGTGCAGGCCATCTCCGTTCTCACCGATGAGGGGTTTTTCGGCGGCCATCCTAAGCACCTGCGGGAGGTAAGACGGGTGACCCGACTTCCCCTGCTGCGCAAGGACTTCATCATCGATCACTATCAGCTCTACCAGTCCCGCCTCCTGGGGGCGGATGCCGTGCTGCTGATCGCCGCCCTTCTGGAGCAGGCACGGCTGGTCGATTTTCTCGGCCTGGCCGGTGAGCTGGGGCTGACCGCCCTGGTGGAGGTGCACACCTCGGAGGAGCTTTTCCGGGCGCTGGAAACAGGGGCTGCTTTGGTGGGGATCAACAACCGCGACCTCCGCACCTTTCAAACGGATCTGGGAGTCACCCTCAGGTTGCTGCCGCTGGTGCCTGAGGGAACGGTGGCCATAAGCGAGAGCGGTATCCGCAACCGAAGGGATGTAATGAGGCTGGCGCGAGCGGGTGTTGATGCACTGCTGGTGGGGGAGACCCTGATGCGCTCCCGCGATATCGGAGCGGCGGTGGCAGAGTTGATGGGTGATGAAGATGAGGATGCCGTCGATTCCGCCGGCCGGAGAGGATGAAGGGGGGGGGTGAGGGGATGGTTAGGGTGAAGATCTGCGGCATCACCACCCTTGAGGAAGCCCTGGCAGCGGTTGATTGCGGGGCACATGCCTTAGGCTTTGTCTTTGCCGAGAGCCCTCGGCGGGTGGATCCTGTTCAGGTGCGCCGCATCGTGCGGAAACTGCCTCCTTTTGTCTGCAAGGTGGGGGTTTTCGTTAACGCCAGAAGGGATGATGTTTTCAGGTTGGCCGCATACTGCGGTCTGGATGCCCTGCAGTTTCACGGAGAGGAAGGCCCGGAGTACTGCCGGGGCTGGCGCTGGCCGGTGATCAAGGCCTTCCGGGTGCGGGACCGTTCCTTTATCGAGGAAATTACACGGTACCGCGTATCCGCCTGCCTCCTGGACGCCTTCGTGCCGGGGAGAAGGGGGGGCACCGGGGTGAGCTTTAACTGGCAGCTGGCCCGGGAGGCCGGGGGATTGGGGAGGATCGTTCTGGCGGGAGGGCTATCTCCCGCCAACGTGGAGGAGGCGATAAGAACGGTGCACCCCTTTGCTATCGATGTGAGCAGCGGTGTGGAAACGGGGGGCAAGAAGGATCCGGAGAAGATGAGAGCGCTGATGGCTGCAGTAAGGAGGGCTGATGATGGAATTCCCGGATTGTAAGGGGCATTTTGGCACTTTCGGCGGGCAGTTTGTCCCGGAGACGCTGATGCCCGCCCTGGAGGAACTGACACTGGCTTATGAGGAGGCGCGCAGTGACCCCTCCTTTCAGGAGGAACTGAATTACTACCTGAAGGATTATGTGGGCAGACCGACGCCGCTCTACTTTGCGGAGAGGCTGACTCGCTACTTAGGGGGAGCGAAGATCTACCTCAAGCGGGAGGATCTCAACCACACAGGGGCGCACAAGATCAATAACACCATGGGGCAGATTCTCCTGGCCCGGCGGATGGGGAAAAAGCGGGTGATCGCCGAAACGGGCGCCGGCCAGCACGGGGTTGCTACGGCGACCGCCGCGGCCATGTTCGGGCTGGAATGTGCCGTCTACATGGGAGCCGAGGACATCAAACGCCAGGAGCTGAACGTTTACCGTATGCGGCTGCTGGGCGCGGTGGTGGTGCCGGTGACCGCCGGGAGCCGCACCTTAAAGGACGCCATGAATGAGGCCATTCGCGACTGGGTAACCAATGTGGAGAACACCTATTACCTGCTGGGTTCGGTTGGGGGGCCGCATCCCTATCCGGTGATGGTCAGGAACTTCCAGTCGGTTATCGGGAGGGAGGTTAAGGAGCAGGTGCTGGCCGCAGAGGGCAGGCTCCCCGATTTCCTGGTGGCCTGTGTGGGCGGCGGGAGCAATGCCATGGGCCTTTTTTACCCCTTCCTGGACGATCAGGTGCAGCTGATCGGGGTGGAGGCGGCGGGGCACGGCCTGGATACGGGTAAGCATGCGGCCACTCTTAGCGCCGGGCGCCCGGGGGTTCTGCACGGGGCGCTGAGCTATCTGCTTCAGGACGAGTACGGGCAGGTGCTGGAGGCCTACTCTATCGCCGCCGGGCTGGACTACCCGGGGGTGGGGCCGGAGCACAGCTTCTTAAAGGAAAGCGGGCGGGCGCGGTATACGACGGTAACCGACCGGGAGGCCCTGGATGCCTTTCAGCTGCTCTCCCGGACCGAGGGAATCATTCCCGCACTGGAGAGCGCCCATGCCGTAGCCCAGGCCGTAAAAATGGCACCTACCCTGGAGCGGGAAAAGGTGATCGTGGTCAACCTGTCGGGGCGGGGGGACAAGGATGTGCCGGAAGTTGCAAAGTTCTTGAGGGTTGAGGGGAGTGGAAGGGAGAATGTCATCTAAA
>JAALLR010000220.1_pt1 | contig 17849 bp, 26 predicted proteins | sample 7245931 | NCBI WGS metagenome assembly JAALLR01 (sample SAMN13049201, study PRJNA578106) | oil field metagenome | isolation source: filtered produced water from oil reservoir B9 | place: USA:offshore Texas | collected 2016 | reverse complement strand
ACCATCTTCAACAATTTTGGTTCAGTGGTGACGGTAGTTGAGCTTGAAAACCGCATCCTTCCCCGGGAGGACGGCGAGATAGCCGGGGAACTGTTGAAGATTATGAAGAGAAAGGGGGTCAGGTTCTGGCTTGGATCCCAGGTAAAGGAAATCGTGGAGGGAGATGATGGCCTCACAGTCACCATAGAAGCGGACGGCACAAAAACGGTGACGGTGCAGAAGGTTCTGATAGCCACCGGAAGGAAGCTAAACACCCTGTCGGACGATCTCCTGGCGCTGGGCCTGCGTATGGAAAATGGAAGAATTGTGGTGAATGAGCATATGGAGACGAGCGTCGGCGGCGTTTATGCTGCCGGAGATGTAGTGGGGGGAAAGCTGCTGGCCCATCTGGCGTTTGCAGAAGGGAGGGTTGCTGCACAGAATGCCCTGGGGCAGTTGAGTTCCCTTGATTACGACACGGTGCCGTCCTGTGTCTATACCGATCCGGAAGTGGCTACGGTCGGTTTGAACGAGGAAGAGGCGGTGAGGAGGGGAATCGAGGTTGGAGTTGGAAGGTTTTACTTCCGCAGCAACGGGCGTGCCCAGTGCCTGGGAGAGAGGGACGGTCTGGTCAAGGTGGTAGTGGATAAACGGGATAAGGTGGTTCTTGGGGCTCAAATACTGGGAGACAGTGCTGCGGAACTGATTTCGGAACTGACGCTTGCGGTCACCCTCAAGGCGAAAGCAGATTTGCTGGCCGACATGATTCACCCGCACCCCACTTTGAGCGAAGCGGTGATGGAGGCCTGCGGTGATGCTGTGGGAAGGTCTATCCATGGAATTCGACCGGGAAGCGTTATTACTGGAGGTTAAAAATATCTGCAAAAAAGGCCAGAGGAGGATGAATTATGAGTAAAGAGGACAAGCAGTTGCCAGGTTTTATCATGTGTGTCTGTACCGGGAAGTGCCCTGGATTTCAGAAAATGGACATCTGGGATTTCATCAACCAGGTGAGGGTGGAGTTCCCGGTGGAGTACGCCTTTATCCACCCGCAGCTCTGCGAGGTGGACGGCGACCGTTTTCTGGCGGACTTTTTGAAAAGCCACAGAAAGCAGATCATCGCGGCCTGTGCGCCCAACATGCAGAGAAAGATGTTTAAACAGGCGTTTAAGGACGCAGGCATGGACATCGAGCAGGATGCCGTGATGCTGGACATCAGGGACATGACCAACGAGCAGGCGATCTCTGTTGTGAAAGATACCCTGAAAAAACTGAATTTACTGGAGGAATGAAAATGGCTGAAGAAACCTTTATGGGAGTGCCAAGGAGCGCCATCGACTGGAGCCCGCGCATCGACTACTCCAAATGCAACTACTGCATGGAGTGTGTCAAATTCTGCCCGCATAACGTTTATGAGGTGAGGGAGAACGAAGCAAGAAAGCTTATTGTCAAAAATCCTGACAACTGCGTCGTCTTCTGCAGGGCCTGTGGCAAAACCTGCGGTCTGGATGCCATCTCTTTCCCCGATAAGGGAGAGGTGACGAGAAAAATCAAGGAAATGAGGAAGGAAATGATGGGAAATGAATGAAAAATACGCTCTGCTTCCATGCAACGGCCTTGACAAGTGCGCCGGTGCCATCGCCAGAGAGATCGCTGTCAGGATGAGCGAGGCATCCGGTAGCGAGATCATCTGCCCCGTGCTCTTCCGTGAGGCCGATGCCAGGTACAGGAGGCTTGCGGAAGAGCGGCCCCTCCTGGTTATCGACGGGTGTGCCACCAGGTGCGCCAGCAAGCTGGCTGCTGCAAGGGGACTCAAGGTAGCCCGCAAGGTAACGGTGGCCGAAGAGGCGAAAAAAATGGGAGTCAAACCCGGCGATTCCTTGAGACTGGGAAAGGCGGAACTTGAAGTGGTTGAGCGCCTGGTGCAGGACCTGCTGAAAGCCGCGGAACAGAAGGAAGAACAATCAGGAGAGGCCGCGGTCTGTCCCGACAGCTACGATTATGAGATCTACACGAAAGATAAGTTCATCTTCAGGTTGCCCAGGAACGGGTTCTACTTCAGCGAGAACGACTGCTGGGTTTATGTGTCCGGCAACAGGGCCAGGGTCGGGGTCACCGATTACGTACAGAAGAGCCTGTCGGACATCATGTTCTTCACGCCGCCGGCGTTGGGGGTGGATGTTGAGCAGTTTGGAGAGCTGGGCGAGATCGAGTCTGCCAAGGCGGTTTTCGAGGTTGTCTCTCCCCTTTCAGGGAGGGTTACGGCTGTCAACGAGCAGCTGCTCTCGGCGCCTGAACTGATCAACGAAAACCCCTACGAACTGGGATGGATAGCAGAGCTGGAACTGAAAGACTTCGAAGGGGAGAAGGACCTGCTGCTCGATTTCGAACAATACTTTGAGATCATGAAGAGGAAGGTGGACGAGTATCATGTCTGATAAGGTAACAGTTATTCCCTGCAGCGGTATCGGGAAGGTCTTTGGACTCCTTTCCAGGGAGGCGGCGCTGAAAGTCGTCAGGGAATTGTGCCCCGAGAAGGCCGAAACCGTTTGCCTCGCCTACCTGGTCACCGGTGACGAGGACGCAAGAAAAAAAATAGAAGGAAAGAACTGCATCACTGTTGACGGCTGCGCCAAGATGTGTGCGGCCAAAAATGTGAAGATCGCCGGCGGGGTTGTCAGGGAAGAGTTCAAAGTTGTCGATACCATGAAAGATCACCGGGGTGTCAATGCCGGGACTGCCACGAAACTGACGGAGGACGGCTGGCAGATAGCAGGCGAGATTGCCGGCAAAATGGCGGAGGCAGTCAAGAAACTGAGTGAGGAGGTAAACTGATGCTTGAAGAGATCATACTGGAAAAGAAGATCGGCGTGATTTCCTGCAGCGGTGAGGACTGCCTGGGAGGGACCATCTCCAGGCTGGCAACAAGGAAAATGCTTGAACAGCTGCGCCCCGGACAAACGGTGACCATCTGCCTGCCGCTGTTCCTGGCAGGCGGGGAAGAGGAGAGGATGTTTGCCGCCACCTTTCCGACCATCACGGTGGATGGATGCGACAAGTGCTGCGCCAAAAGGGCGACGGAGAAGTACAGCGGGAAGGTCAACAGCGCCATCGTGGTTTCAGACATTATTGGGAAGGATGTTGCCGAAGCAGAGGTTTTGACTACAGATCAACTGACTAAAGAACATCTGGCGCTGGTAGACAGGGTGGCCGCTGCTATCGACCGGGAGTTTGACAGGATCAACAACGGCGGGCAAAGCAACGGGAGTTGCGGCTGCTGCGGTTGCGGATGCTGAACTGACTGGCTGCCGGCGGCAGAGATTCCGCCGGCAGTAATCAATTGAGCACAAAGGTGCTGTCCGCTTGATCTCTGAAATGCTATAACAGGAAAGGATACAAGTGAACGGCCTTTTGCTTTACTTCTATCCGGCGATCGGGCGCAAATCCTGGTCGATCTCCTGGGGCAGCTTTCTGGAAATGATCTCGTTCATACCGCCGATCTTTATTTTGCTGGGATTGCTGGATGTCTGGGTAGACAGGGAGACGATGATCAGGATCATGGGAGATGATTCCGGCCTCCTGGGAATTGCCGTCGCCTTTGTGCTAGGCTCGGTGGCGGCAGGACCCCTTTATGCAGCCTTTCCGGTAGCAGGGGTACTGCTCAAGAAGGGCAGCAAGTTCTCAAATATCCTGATTTTTCTGGGGGCGTGGTCCACCAGCAAGATCCCCATGCTGCTTTTTGAGGCCTCGGCCATGGGGTGGAAATTCATGCTTACCAGGTTCATTATCGATATACCTGGCATAGCGCTGATTGCCTGGGTGACGGAGAAAAATTAACGGACAAAGACAAGGCGGCCATCTATAAAAATGCCGCCGTGCTTTGAAGGGGGCGCCTCTCCTGAAATTGAAATCGTCTACTGTTGGACGAGGTTGGTGCCCACTTCCGATTATTATTTATCCAGCATTTCCTTGACTGCGGAAAGGACCCTCTCCAACTCCTCCTTCGTATAATCGATCCTGTTCTCCCGTTCAATGCCAAGGCTGGTCACCAGGAAGTGCCTGTCGGGATTAATCCCTGCACTGTCCAGGATTTTTTTACCGCATCCTTTGGCGCATCCCTCGACCAGTACCCATTTTGTGGTATTTTCTTTGGCTTCAGATAGTCTTTGCATGTCCTTTTCTCGGAATTTTTCTCCTGCAAGTCTCACAAACCTGCAGTATCCTTGCTTTTCCAGATTGCTTGCGGCATTGTAAGCAAGGAGAGAGACATTAGAACCGCCTGGGCATGTAACAATGACCGTATTACCTTGATTTTTTTCAGACATGTTTCTCCTCCTGATTGTAAGAGTATCATAGTTTTCTGCCGTATATACCGCATATATATATTATAGTGGAAATATATTGATATTGGTATAGAGATATGTGAAGTTAAGTCCTTATAATTGTGTAAAAATGAAGAGGGGCATAAAGAGGCAGTAGGTTGTACTTTTTCCAAACAATATGATAATATTAGTATATGAATTTATCAAATAATTAGCATGGAAAGGGATGTGCGGTGAAAAGAACCTGCCGGGAGTGCGCTCTTGCCGAGAAAATAGAACCTGAAGGGGCATGCCTTTGTCTTAAATATAACCGCGTCATGAAGCCCGACGAAACGGCATGGGATTGGGGATGCCGCTACTTCAGCCAGATCATCCCGGAGGAAAAATACAGCACCTACCAGTACCTGCTGATCCGGGAGACGGAAATTGCTACGAGAAAATGACACCTTCCCACGTAGCCATCCCGGAGGGATGGCCGGAAACGATTCTGGGGCATGTTCAAAGCATGGCAAACAAGAGGGATAACGGTTATGGCCGACATCGTTGGGGAAAGGAGTGGTCGGTATGGCAAAAGACATTTACGATCTTCGCACACAGGTCGCCAAGGCCCTGGCCAACCCGCTGCGGCTGAAAATCATTGATCAACTCGACCCGGGGGTGGAAAAGTGCGTCTGCGAACTGGTGGAGGCTCTGGGCTGCGAGCAACCCGCCGTTTCCAAGCATCTTGCCGTTCTCAAAAACGCCGGCCTTGTCACCTCCCGCCAGGAAGGAACAAGAATACTGTACCGGATCCGGACGCGGTGTATTAAAGATTTCCTCGCCTGCATTGACCGGGTGATCATGCATGATTTCCAGGAGAAGCAAGAAGAAATCGAACAATTAGCGGCATGTTTAAACCTAGGAGCAAAGTAATCAGGCGGTTCCATCCGGGGAAAACTCATTTTGCCGTGGTTGGCTGCAACATCTCTGGAGCCTGCTATGGATTGAAAAGGGGGGCAATCCGTGGAGGTTTACCTTAACAATGCCGCCACCTCCTGGCCTAAACCGGAGAGAGTCTACGTGGCGGTTGATAAATACTTGCGCCATTTTGGCGCCAGCCAGGGGAGGGGGAGCTTCCGGCGCAGCCTGGAGGCAACTGGCATCATTGAGGAATGTCGCGCTAAGCTGGCTAGGCTGTTCAATGTTGATGATCCTTCCCGCTTTGTATTTACTAAGAACTGCTCCGAGGCATTGAACCTGGCGATCAAAGGGATTGTGCGCAGGGGAGATCATGTGATCACCAGCAGCATGGAGCACAATTCGGTCTGGCGACCTTTAAAGACCCTGGAACAGAAGGGGATTATCTCTTTAACTGAAGTGGTCTGCAGCCGCTACGGGGAAATCAGTCTGGATGCGGTAAAGAAAGCCTTTCGGCCGAACACGCGCCTGCTTGTCTGCACACATGCCTCAAACGTTACAGGGACCCTTTTCCCCATTGCCGAACTCTCGGAAATCGCCCACCGACACAACGCCGTTATTCTCGTGGATGCCGCACAGACGGCGGGAGTTTACCCCATCGATATCAGATCTTCAAATATAGATTTACTGGCCTTTCCCGGCCATAAGGGGCTGCTGGGACCCCAGGGGACCGGTGCCCTCTACATTTCGCCGGGATTGACACTGGAGCCGCTTCTGGAAGGTGGTACCGGCAGCAGTTCGCTGTCACCCTTTCAACCGGAGGTCCTTCCAGGCCGGTTTGAAACGGGAACACCCAACGGCCCCGGCATAGCAGGCCTCGGTGCGGCTCTTGAATTCATTTTAGAGACGGGAATAGAGGTTATAAGGCAAAAAGAACAGATGCTTACCGGCATGATCTTGGAAAAGCTGCAAGGGGTTGCCGGCATTGACCTTTACGGTGTTCTTGACCCCGACCGTCAGGTGGGTGTGATATCGTTCAACGTGCTGGACGTCAATCCTGAAGAGGTGGGAACAGTTCTTGACGAGGTATTCGGGATTATGGTCCGAACCGGACTGCACTGCGCCCCGGAAGCCCATAAAACCATTGGAACCATTGATCGGGGGACGGTACGGGTCAGCCCCGGTTTCTTTAATACTCCGGAAGAAATCGACTATTTCATCAAAGCCGTTCGGGAGATAGCCAAGAAGGCGGGACATCCGGCTTCTCATGCAGAAGAAAAGGCTGCCACGGGGGATTTCCTGACAGATTACAGGATCCGGCAGACCTCGCCGTGCTTTTCCGACGCGAAAAAGATCCGGGTTGTGGCCTCACTCCCCAGAGATATTGAGGAGCTGTTCCCTTACCTGAACGCAGTACTGCGGGGGAACTACAACCCGGAGGAAAAGAGCTTCACCTTTTCCTATGAGGGTCGTCCTGTGGTGCTGCAACCCACTCAAATGATCCTGGGGAAAACGGAAGATTTGGCAAAGGCGAAAGAGGTCTTTGACGCCGTCATCAAGATTCTTAACAGGGTTTATGCAGAGAGGGACAGGATAGTTCCGACAACAAAAGCCCAGATTCAACTCAGCCCTTTCTCTTTCTACAAACACCTGCCGCGCACCAACTGCAGGAAGTGTGGAGAGCTAACCTGCCTTGCCTTTGCGGTTGGGGTTATTCAAGGGCAATACAAACCGGAGCAATGTCCGGTTCTTCAGGAACCTTCATATGCACAGCAGAAAGCGGCTGTTGAGCAACAGCTTGAGGAGTACCTCGCAAGACTGCTGCCCAGAGGGGAGGAATTTCCTTTATGAAAAAGGTGTTTATAGTATTGGAACCGGAGGAAGTGGTCAGGCTGCAGGGGATTCTCACGGATCATGACGGGGATGAAGCCTGGCAATACCTGCAGTTTGTCCTCTGGCCTAAGATAAAAAAGGAGATAAGCTGTCTGGACGGAAGAAGATAGAAAGGGATGCTGCTTGTGAGCAAATGCGTGCAGTGTGGGCTCTTTTCGCCCATGCAAAAAGAATGTGTTTGGTTCAAGAAGATACTCACACAGGCGGATATAGAGGCAAGCGGCGACTGCACCTATTTTACCGAGATCATGTACGAGGACGGGGAGCCTTTGACTCCATACCAACACCTGATGTTTAAACGCCAGGATATCGACAGCAAGAAAATGCGGGGGCCGGTCTGATTTTTGAAAAAAGCAGTAGGGTATAAGTATACCGAATGACGGGATGGCTATCATCTGTTATCGTAAGTTGACACCTTCCGGAAGTAATTGTATGATAAAATATAAACATATATAAATATATTAATACGATTGCTCCGGGAGGTTTTATAATGAAAGAAATTATCCTGTATGAACCGCCGTCTTGCTGCGGGGCGAACCCAAGCCAGGAGATGATTGAAGTGGCAAGCCAGCTCAATCTCCTGGCGAAGATGGGAGTGATTGTCAAGCGTTACGGGCTTTCCCAGGACCTGGGGGCATTTGCCCGGCAGGAGGATGTGCGCAGGCTCCTTTTCGAGAAAGGTACGGATGTTCTTCCGATAATCATGGTTGACGGCGTTATCCGGTTTACAGGGCGTTATCCTACGAAGCAGGAGTTCGCGGCATGGATGAAGGAAATCGAAAAGGAGGAAACACCCGGTGACTGAGACGCGCTACCTCTTCTTTACCGGCAAGGGTGGTGTAGGGAAGACTTCGGTGGCCTGCGCAACGGCCATCAATCTGGCCGAGCAAGGAAAAAAGGTGCTTCTGGTCAGCACCGACCCCGCATCCAATTTGGACGACGTACTTGAGGTACGCATAGGACCCCGGCCTATCGAGATACCCGGCATTCACAACCTGCAGGCTCTCAACCTTGACCCTGAGGAAGCCGGGCGTGCTTATCGCGAGCAGGTGGTAGGTTCTTACCGGGGGATTCTGCCTGATAATGTGATCGCTTCCATTGAGGAGCAACTCTCCGGTGCGTGCACTGTGGAAGTCGCCACATTTGATCTCTTTTCACAGCTCTTAGCAGATACCGGGAAAATTCCGGAATATGATCATGTCGTTTTCGATACGGCACCGACGGGCCACAGCCTGCGGCTGCTTTCACTGCCAAAAGCCTGGTCGGATTATATAAGCACCAATTCCCTGGGAACCTCCGCCATCGGGATCCTGGCCGGCCTGAAGGGGAACCGGGAACGGTACGAGAAGGCCGTAGCCGTGCTGTCTGACCCCACCCTGACGACCATTGTTCTTGTCACAAAACCCGATCGGCCCGCCCTGATAGAAGCAGCGCGTGCCAGCAGCGAACTGGAGGAACTTGGCCTCTCCAACCAGCAGCTGGTTGTCAACTGCGTTCTACGAACATCCGGTGACGACCCGGTGGCTGCTGCTTTCAAGCAGCAGCAAAGGCAGGCATTGGACCAAATGCCAGAGCAACTGAAAAAGATTAACAGGCGCATGCTGCCCTTTTTGCCTTTATCCCTTGTGGGCATAGAAAACCTGCGAGCGCTTGCCGAGGAAATGCGAAGGTCGGTTGGTGAAACGGAGGCGAATACAGAGTTGGCCGCCAGAATGACCGGGCCTGCAGGTGATTTTCCCGGCCATACCATCCTGCCGCCTGTTAATAAGGGTTTAAGGCCGATAGTGGACGACTTGAAACGCAAGGAACGGGGTATTGTGCTGGTCATGGGTAAAGGCGGTGTCGGTAAAACGACGGTTGCAGCCGCACTGGCGCTGGCCCTGGCAGAGGATGGACGGAAGGTGTACCTCTCAACAACCGACCCGGCGGCACATCTCGATCTTTTTTTGAACAGTGCAGGGGATGAGAAGAGGGGGAGTCTTACCGTAAGCCGCATCGATCCCGCGGTAGAAGTGGCCACATACCGCAAGGAAGTTCTGGAAACTGTTGGCGCGGGACTCGACCAGGACGAACTAGCCTTGCTGAAGGAGGATCTTGCTACTCCGTGCACGGAGGAGATCGCTGTTTTCCGGGCGTTTGCAAGAACTGTAGGCATGGTTGAAGAAGGGTTTGTGGTGCTTGATACCGCGCCCACAGGCCATACCCTGCTGTTGCTGGACAGCACCCTATCATACCACCGCGAAGTGGAGCGCAATATCAAGGATATGCCGGAGGAGGTGCGGCGGCTTTTGCCGCGCCTGCGCGACCACGAACTGACTCACGTCATGCTGGTGACTCTTCCCCAGGCAACCCCTGTGCTGGAAGCGTCACGACTGCAGGAAGACCTGCGACGGGCCGGCATTGAACCGGATTGGTGGATTTTAAACCAGTCGTTCTCAGGGGTGCCCACTGCTGATCCTGTGCTCAGGAATTTATCCCTGCTTGAGAGTCCCTGGATTGATAAGGTGGTCAAAACGCTGGCCAAAAGAGCGGTTTGCGTTCCCTGGCAGACCAAAGTTCCTGAAGGCCGTGATGGTTTAATGCAGCTCATCTAATAGAGAAGGGTCGGAAGAAGGGTTTTTAAGTGGTTGCCAGAAATATTTGTAAGCGAGGCGCTCCTGGAAAGGAGGCGTGCGGTTCATTTGCCGGGTACGATGCAGACTGGTCGTGAAGAGGTGCGGAAACTGGTTTGTATTTTGAAGGCTCTTGCTGATGAGAATCGGCTGGCCATATTGGGCATGCTCCAGGAGGGGGAAAAATGTGTCTGCGAAATCATGGACGCCCTGCCTTTTTCCCAGCCGGCAGTCTCTCACCACCTGAAGATTTTGCGCCAGGCCGGGTTGATAACAGATAGACGGCAGGGGAAATGGATCTACTATTCTCTGAATCCTGTTGCTATAAAGGCTGCGGGTGAGCTCTTACAGAATAGGATTTTCCTTCCTGCCGGGAACGCGCAAGCTGCCGGCGAAGGATTATCGAAGCGGCACCCGGGCTGTGAAGATGAAGAGGAAAGGGGGGAACAATAGAATGAGCCGGGTCAGGGTGACGGTGTTCGGGACCAATATGCCTGTAGACGGTTGCGGCTGAGGGACGACGTCGGAAGCCGCATGTTGCGGCCCTACAAAGACCATGCGAGAGGAAGCCGAAGACTTAAAAAATGCCCTGATTCAAAAATTCGGAGCGTCGGTGGACTTCAGTTATGTGGATGTTTTCGGTGAAGAGATGAAGGAATATCCGGATATTCTCAAAATACTGGATAAGGTGCGACTTCCGCTGATTGTACTGAACGGGCAGCCCAGATTCCACGGCGGTTTTTCCCTTGATATGATCGCCGGAGCAATCTCCGGCCTGTTAAAGTAAATCTTTGCGGAAACAGGAGTGCATCCCGACAATGAAACAATGCCCGTGATTCTTACGCATTCTATGCAAGGAGGGAATATTGATGACCGAAGGAACATCAGCCAGGCTTTCAGTTTTGGATCGCTTCTTAACCCTTTGGATTTTTCTGGCAATGGCCGTAGGTGTTGGTAGCGGCTATCTCTTTCCCGGCATCGCCAAACTGCTTGACAGGCTATCGATCGGTACAACTTCCATCCCCATCGCCATAGGATTGATTGTCATGATGTACCCCCCGCTTGCAAAAGTTAAATATGAAGAACTGGGCAAAGTCTTTAAAAACACCAGGGTATTGGGGTTATCCCTGGTCCAGAACTGGATCGTCGGTCCCGTCCTGATGTTTATCCTGGCCATCGTTTTTTTGCGCGGCTACCCCGAGTATATGATCGGACTTATTTTGATCGGTCTCGCCCGCTGCATCGCCATGGTCATCGTCTGGAACAGCCTGGCACACGGGGATAATGAATACGCAGCCGCCCTGGTGGCCTTTAACTCCCTCTTTCAGGTCTTTTTCTACTCGCTCTATGCCTACTTTTTCATCACGCTGGTACCGCAATGGCTCCATTTATCCGAGCACATCACCGTCATCCACGTATCGATGGCCGAAGTCGCCAAAAGTGTTGCCATCTATTTGGGAATTCCCTTCCTGGCAGGTTTGATTACCAGGTTTACCCTGATGCCGGCAAAAGGGAAGGACTGGTACGAAAAGCGTTTCCTCCCGAAGATCAGCCCTGTAGCACTAATTGCACTGCTCTACACCATCATCATCATGTTTTCACTGAAGGGAAAATATATCGTCAACCTCCCCCTGGACGTTGTAAGAATCGCCATCCCGCTGTTGTTCTATTTTGTGATCATGTTCTTCGTGTCTTTCTTCATCAGCCGGAGGGCGGGGATCAATTACGCCCAGACCGCATCCCTCTCATTTACTGCTGCCAGCAATAATTTCGAGCTGGCCATCGCGGTGGCGGTGGCCGTATTCGGAATCAACTCGGGGCAGGCCTTTGCCGCCGTCATCGGGCCGCTGATCGAAGTTCCCGTGATGATCGGCCTCGTCAACGTGGCCCTGGCATTTTCACGAAAATACTTCACCCCTGACGGAAAGCCTGTAGCGTAACCAGAATATGTAGAATTATTGGGGGAGGGGCAGGTTACTGTGCGGACACCTGCCCTTCCGATATGATCAGCCGATCTCTTCGCCGTCAACGGAGGCCCAGGAAAAAAGCAGATGGTGCCGTTGGTAATGGGTGGTACCACGGGAAACCGGGAGCCGGGTATTTCTTATTCTGAAGAAGCTTGAAGCCTGATCATGTTTTTTCAGATGTAGAAAAATATTGGCAAAACAGGTAATATAAAAGAAAGCAGGAATGCAGAATCTCGGTCGGAAATATCAAAAGGGGTGGGTTTGTGGAAGCTTATGCCAACACCCCATTTCAACAAAATCAAGATATCATCCAGCCGGTGCTCGAGAATTTAAGTAATTTTTATCGGCTCTGGATCAAGTATGTAAGCTGTTCCGGGACATATGTCATCACCCCGATTAACAAACAACAGTGCAATTTCTGCCGCCTTGTCCGCAATCATCCGGTAGGCTATCAAAGGTGCCGGGAGACTGCCAGGCGATGTGTTTACCTCGATCGGCACAGGCACCACCTTTTTCCCTGTCATGCCGGTTTGTACGTCCTGGCGGTTCCGTTACAAGGAGAACGGGGCCCTCTTGGAGCGCTGGCCACAGGGGAGATAAGAATAGATGACGGTACTGTCGATACCGGCAAGGTCTTGCAGAAGGTTGCGGACCTGGGTTTGAACCGGGAACGTTTGTCGAGATATTACGAAGAAGTGCCGGTTAAAAAGCGCGAAGAGATCCTGCTGCTTGGGGAGACCCTTTATGCCATCAGCAACTGTTTCATCCGGTTGGGATCTGCCCAGGCAAAGGTCAGGCAGCGGTGCATCCCGACGAGCTCAAGCGGGCAATCGGTGCTTGCCTCGAAGAACTATCGGCCGTACGGCCATCTGCAGCCGGGCCTGATGTCGGTTTGACCAGACCACGGCAGCTCGTTAAGTCGGCGGCTGCCTACATTTTGCAGAACTACATGAAGCCGCTGACGCTGGAGGAAGTAGCCCGGCAGGTTCACCTCAGCCCCGCCTATTTTTCCTATTTATTTCGCCGGGAGCAGGGACGGACGTTTACGGATTATCTCACGGCCACAAGATTGGATAAGGCCAAAGAACTGCTCCGAACCGATCCCTCTCTTTCTATCTCCGAAGTCGCCGGGCAGGTGGGCTACGAAGATGCCAATTATTTTTCACGCCTGTTTAAGAAAAAAACCGGTTTAACACCCGCCCGCTATAGAAAAAGAAATCAAGCGTAGGCAATTCATTTGATATTCCGTACCGGAAATAAATCCGGTTTTTTTATGTCTTTTTTTTCGATTTTTATGGGTCCACCTGCCAACCTAAAAATAATCCAGAAGTGCGAAAAGATCGTGCAGTGATTACCGGGAGCAATCTTTCTAAAATGAAGGCGAAAGAAAACAACGCCTTGCCCGGAGGTTGGGAAAGGAGAGGTTGTATTTGGAAGCAAAGGTGCAGTTGCAGGAACCCGGGATGAAGGGTTTGACAAGGGTTATAAAAAATTTTGCCCCGGCCTGGTTTGCCTCTGTTATGGGGACGGGAATTTTCGCGGTCACCAGCAAATACTATTCCTGCTACTGGCCCTGGTTAAACAACGTGGCAGCCTGGCTATGGGTGATCAACATCATCCTCTTTTGCGCGCTCATTCTTCCCTGGACCCTGCGCTGGTTTTGTTTCACAGAACAATCCCTGCGCGACCTGCAGCATCCCATTACAGGGCAATTCTACGCCACGATGCCGATCGGGTGTCTGGTGCTGGCGGCAGATTTCCTGGTTATAGGTACCGAATACCTGGGCGTGGATTTGGCGGTCAAAATCGCCAAGGTCTGCTGGGTATCGGGGGGGATCCTGGCCCTGGCCTTCGCCGTCATCACACCGGTTATCAATTTGTTCAACCGGGTAACGGTTGCCGACCTGAATCCGGCCTGGTTCATGCCCCCGGTGAGCCTGATAGTGGCACCCATTGCCGGTGCGAAACTCATTCCCTACTGGCCGCAATCCTTTCAGAAGTTGCTGCTGCTGGTAAATTACGCCTCCTGGGGGACCGGCTTCTTTCTCTTCATATTCCTGGCGGTGATCTGTTTCTATAGATTTATTGTTGCTCCGCCTCTTCCGGGAGCCTTGATCCCCACCACCTGGATCTACCTGGGGCCCATCGGTGCGGGTACTCTTGCCCTGCTGAATCTGGGAACGGTCAGCGCGCCCTGGCTGGGAAGCCTTGCGCTGCCGGTAATAAAAATCTTCGGTCTGATCTACTGGAGCTTCGGCTTCTGGTGGCTCGTTGTAGCAGGCATTGTTACCCTTACCAATATCCTGCGCAAGAACCTGCCCTTCGCCCTTTCCTGGTGGGCGTTTACCTTTCCGCTCGGCGCCTACGCCGGGGCAACCTACTCAATTGCCACAGGTTTCCAATGCTCACCCCTCAGATTCTACGGGTTTCTTTGCTATTGCCTGCTGGCCTTCTGCTGGCTAACCGTGTTCGGTAAAACGTTTTTCCGGGTCTGTACAGGCGATCTCTTCAAGGGTTAGGAATTGAGAATAGCAGCAAGCTTTCTTCTGTTGGGTCAAGGCCGTTTCTGATCAGCCCCGCGTGTTCCTGCATGATCCGGAGCCAGAACTGCATCTCTTGAAGGGCGGCCAAAAGTCTTTTCTGAGTCCTCCCGGCAATCTTTCCTCCTGATCGGACAATGAGATCCCTCCTTATCGTTTGTAAGTTTATGCCGGCACCACGACAATGGCGATGATCTTTCAAGTAGATGGAGCGGGGGCTCTTATTTTCGAAAAAAACATTTGGCCGGCATCAAAATCGCTTGACATCTGACAGCAGATTTTGTATCTTATGATCAAATCCTATTAAATTAATAGGAATTAGTACTGCCGTTGTTTTACTGAGGATTATTGTGATCAATTTGGGGATATTCTTAACTTGATGGCAGGAGATGACATGAGATGCGCAAGGTGTATCTGGACCACGCGGCGACGACCCCGCTGCATCCGGAGGTTTATTCCCTCATGTGCCGGTTCATGAAGGATACCTTCGGAAACCCGTCCAGCATCCATTCCTATGGGCAGGAGGCCAGGAAGTGGGTGGAGGAAGCGCGGCAGCAGGTCGCCGGCCTGATCAATGCCGATCCGAACGAAATATGTTTCACCAGCGGTGGGACGGAAGCGGACAACCTGGCCATATTAGGTGCGGCAGCGGCCAGGCACAAGAAGGGGAACCATATCATTACCTCTTCCATCGAGCATCATGCGGTTCTCGATACGTGTAAGTATCTGGAGAAAAACGGCTATGAGGTAACCTTTTTACCGGTAGACGGGTACGGCATGGTCGATCCCGGTGATGTGAAGAAGGCGATTCGCCGGGATACCATCCTGATCAGCATCATGCACGCCAACAACGAGATCGGTACCATTGAACCGATCGAGGAAATCGGCCGGATCGCCAGAGAACATGAGGTGGTTTTCCATACGGACGCCGTGCAGACGGTGGGCAAGATACCTGTTGATGTAGAAGCGCTCGGCGTTGACCTGCTCACACTGTCCTCGCACAAGATTTACGGGCCGAAAGGGGTTGGCGCTCTTTATAAGCGAAAGGGGGTCAGGCTGCTTCCGGTGATGCACGGAGGCGGGCAGGAGAGGAAGCTGCGCTCCGGAACGGAAAACACCATCGGGTTCGTCGGCTTCGGCAAGGCTGCGGAAATCGCGGCTCGGGATCTGGAAGAGGAGCATGACCGTACGAAGCGGCTCAGAGACAGGCTTGTAAAGGGAGTCATGGAGAAAATCCCGGAGGTGCGATTGAACGGGCATCCGGAAAAACGGCTCCCCCACAACGCCAACTTCAGCTTCGCTTACGTGGAAGGGGAGTCCATGCTCTTAAGCCTTGACCTCAAGGGGATCGCCGCCTCTTCCGGTTCGGCCTGCAGCTCCCGGGCATTGCAGCCGTCGCACGTTTTGACGGCAATCGGACTGCCGTATGAACTGATTCACGGTTCACTGCGCATGACGCTCGGCCGGGCGAACGGCGAAGAGGATGTCGATTACGTGCTCGAGGTGTTGCCGGAGATTGTCACCAGGCTGCGGAGTTTCTCACCTTTGGGACAAAAGTTTCCGGCGGGATCGGCCGGTTGAGGCGGTTTTTTTAAGCGCTAAAGAGCTGAGGAGGAATTATCATGTATAACGAAACGGTGATGGATCATTTTACAAACCCTCGCAACGTGGGGGAAATTCCCGATGCCAGCGGAGTTGGCGAAGTGGGGAATGTCGTCTGCGGGGATATCCTGCGGGTCTATATAAAAGTCAAAGACGGCGTGCTGGAAGACGTGAAGTACATGACCTTCGGCTGCGGGGCGGCAGTTGCCAGCGGGAGCATGATGACCGAGCTGGTCAAGGGGAAAACGGTGGAGGAAGGCCTCAAACTGACTAACAATGATGTTGCCGAAGCCCTGGGAGGGCTCCCGGCTCAGAAAAAGCATTGTTCCAACCTGGCGGCGGACGCCCTGCACAAGGCGATAGAGGACTGGAAGCAGAAAACTTCCAAAGCCGCCAAAAGGGCATAACGGGAGTAGCGCCGATGGAATCGAAGGGAAACCGGCCTGATACTGGTGTCTCCGCCGCCTTCCGGCGCGTCCTGCGGGTGCAGGAATCCGGGATGCTGGAGCAGGAGGCTCTGATCGTCCGGGAAAAGGCCCTCACGGTCTATCTGAATTCAAAGGAGTTTTCCACCATCGTCTGTTCTCCTGTGCACCTTGATTACATGGCGGTGGGATTCCTGTGCGCGGAAGGGATCCTGCGCAGGCGCAGCGATCTCAAGGAAATTACCATAGAAGAAGAAAAAGGGTTGGCCTTTGTGGTCACCGGGGGGAAGCCGGCAATCTGGCCGAGCAGCTTTTTCTGAAACGCTATATCACTCCCTGCTGCGGGCGGAGCCGCGCCTCCTTTTACTTCTCGACGGACGCTCTGTTGTGCAAAAACATTGTTTCAGGTTTGAAAGTAACTGCGTCGGATGTGCGGAACCTGGCGGAAGAGCTGGAGGGGAGATCGCAGCTGTTTCGTAAAACGGGCGGTGTTCACAGCGCCGCCCTGGCGGTTGACGGTAAGATCCTGCTCTTTCACGAGGACGTCGGTCGTCACAATACCCTTGATAAAATCATGGGTCAGTGCTTCCTTGAAGAAATTCCTTTGGAAGATAAACTGATCGTCTTCAGCGGACGTATCTCCTCGGAGGTTTTGCTCAAAACTGCTAAAATGGGTATTTCCGTAATCATCTCCCGTTCTGCCCCGACCGATCTTGCCCTGGATCTGGCGGAGGATTTGGGGATAACGGTGGTCGGATTCGCCAGGGGAAAACAGTTTAACGTATATACCCATCCGGAACGGGTGGTGACCCGATGTTAACCGGAAGGTGCGGCCTCGGACTGCTTCAACATTAGAGGTGATGAAGTTGAAATTATCAACAAAAGGACGATACGGGTTAAGAGCGGTTCTGGACATGGCTCTCCATAAAAGCGAGGGCCCCATAACCTTGAACAGCATAGCGGAACGCCAGGGCATTTCGGAGGGTTACCTGGAACAGCTGATGATGCCTTTGAAAAGGGCCGGCCTGGTCAAAAGCGTCCGCGGTGCTCAGGGTGGCTACGTACTGGCGAAGGAGCCGAAAGACATCACTGTCGGAGAGGTTATCAGGGCTCTGGAGGGTCCGATTGCGCCGGTTGCCTGCGTCAGCGAGGATTACCCTGAGGAGTGCGAACGGGCCGAAGGGTGTGTGACGCGCCTGGTCTGGGCAAAGGTGAGGGACAGCATCGCCGAGGTGCTCGATTCCTTCACCCTCGAAGACCTGGTGCAGGAGTCCAGAAAGCATACCGGTCAGAATAGCTACATGTATTACATTTAGTTTAGTGTTTAAGGGGGGAGAGGTTGCTTCCCATCCTGACGGGTCTACCGGCGAGCGACCTATGGAAGGCCGGGTAACAGGACAGGCGAAGCGAGGATGACAGGTCGGGATGCGAGTACAGACACCTTATTAGTTTCCATGGAATGGATTTGTAGCGAGGCCAAACGCTGCGATTAGCAGAAGCAGTTCGCAACTTGTTACGCAGCATCCCAGAGCTGTCCCGAAGCGAGCCGTCGTCCTGTCCGGCCTGGAATCGGGAGTCGAGCGGTAGACCGGCGGGTGAACTTGATGTATTT
>JAALLR010000219.1_pt1 | contig 17871 bp, 14 predicted proteins | sample 7245931 | NCBI WGS metagenome assembly JAALLR01 (sample SAMN13049201, study PRJNA578106) | oil field metagenome | isolation source: filtered produced water from oil reservoir B9 | place: USA:offshore Texas | collected 2016 | reverse complement strand
TAATTAGTAGATTATTATATGTGACAATTTTTATTTAAATATCACAATTTAATTTATAAAATCAAATAACATGAGCGTACACTTTTTTCGCCTTGTATATATCCCGAAAACCAGGTGCGGGGATATATACAACGATAAAAAAGTGTACGCATTTTTCCCTTCAAATAGATTTTAAAATGTTTATTAAGTAGGTAGTTTTATTGAAGCATCTATGTTCTTAAAAATTAAATACATTAATTAAAATTATTTTATTAGAGCAACTTATTCAACATCTATATAAATTTAGATTCTGTTTTACATTTATGAATAAAATAGGTTTTATTAATGAGTTGACAAAAAAAGTTAAGTTGTTGGATGAGGCTATTATTGCAAACAAAGATAAAAGTGCAGAAGAATGTCGTCATTATTCATTCAATGCTCAGACGGGTACATCTATAAAATTGGTTTCACACGAAGAAATTGAAGAATTTAGTGATTTGATCGATTTTGTTTTCAAATATAGTAATTTCAGCCAACTTTTTTCTAGCAGTTATATTGAAAATGAGATTACAATTACACTGCATAAAACTCTTGAAAACCCTGATAGCATTCAAGAAGAAATAGAGCTACTCTACTCAAAACTTACAGGTGATTCAACCAAAAAATGGTTTATCATTTCAGAGATCGAGAATATAAGATTATTAAGTGATACTAGTTTTAGTCTAATTGATTGCACTATTAAGTTCTTAAAAAAAGATGATATTCCTTGTGACTTAGACTTTACTGTAATTGGAAAATACAGTCTCTCGGATTTTTTAAACAAGCCATGCATATTTACGTCAGTTGTAGCAGGGGATAAAGAAAAAGCGAAGAATTTAGCCTTCCAAAATTTCAATCATTCATTTAACTTACTAAGAGTTTATTTCCCTCTTTTTAAACCTGCAATAAAAGGAACTCTTCAATCTGGTCTATATGAAATTTACACTATTAATTTAGAGAACCATGACGTAGGCTTAAGTCATTCCCGTACAGGTGATATGCTTCTTAATCATGCATATTTGGATGACGATTTATACAAATACTTACAAGATATGGGAATCAAAGAACTTGAAAACAATAGTTCAATCACTAAAGTTGTCAAAAATTGTTTGCATTGGCTTGGAATCGGTTTGGATGAAGATTTACCCTCAGCAAAATTACTCAATTTTGTTACAATATTAGAATCTACTTTAAAGACAAAAAGTGAATCCACTGAACTAAAACTTAGAGTTGCTGATCGTTGTGCTTTATTGTTGGGGACTAATTTTTCTGAAAAAAAAGAGATTATAAGTTATTTATCTAAAATCTATAATACCCGAAGTAAAGTTGTTCATACTGGAGTTATCATTGAAGATCAAAACATTGCTGAAATTGCAGGTGCGTATGCAAGAGAAGTTTTGAAACAATTGATTAAGCAGAACTCTGAGCATAGTGGTAATTTTGAAAAATTCATTGAAAAGATAGATGATAACAAATACTTGTAATCATCAAATAAAATCTACTCATCTAACTGAAATCTGCATGCGGGCATTCTTCAGGATTGTAGTCCCATCTACAGTTGTCAAAATGCTCGCAGCCTTCACATATCCCTTCCAAGAATTCTAGTGTTTCACCCATTTTAATCACTTCACATTTTTTGTTAGTATTGTCTGTTATTCTCTTACAGTACTTATATATTATTTCAAACAAAGGAAAGATGAAAAGTTAATAGTACAATGTTTTTAGTACCTTTTTCATCTCCTTAGTATTCATATTAAAGTCACCTTCTCTTACCCTATCCTTCAATTGCTTCAGTGAACTCCTGTGCTTAATCCCTATTTCTCTAGCTTCTGACGGAATTAAGTTGAGTATAAATTCTCTCACCTCTTCAATGATAGGATAGACCTCAACATGAATACCATCCAATTCCTGCATCTCAATCTTGTTGGCTTCCTTGCCAATATAAACACATCCTTTAGGTTTCAAATGTCTCCGTTGCAGAATCCCAATATCCCCTTCAAATTTGGCTTCTGGGTGGCTTATGTAACTAAGAAAAACATCACTCAACGGCTTCCAGTAATGTCTACCCTGTAGGACATTTCCTGTTTTGTAGTCTATGAATTTTTTTCCAAGGACCACTTGGGGATTTTTATTAAAAGGAGCAACTGGTTTAATATGATCTCCTTTTTCATTGACTGTTGCACCACTTCCAACAAGCATAAAGTTAAAAGGTTTGATTTGCTCAGCAAAATCCTTACCTTCATTCATTTGCTTGAAGCGTGTCCAAATAGTTCCAGTTGATACAGTGAGGTTAGAGATAACGGCATAATTGTCATATTTCTCCAACACATCAATCAACTCCTCAGGATGGAAATGAACTTTGAGAATATCATCCCAAAATCTTTTGTGCCAATGATCCCCTTCCTTCAGTTCAAGACTAAAAGGATTTGTGATATGCCCTAAACCATGTAGCTTATAGAAAAGTTTCTTGCCTTCTGGAATGACTATTTCATTTCCTTCTTTCCTGAATAAACAATATCGCTTAGAACTGATACCATAGAACCAGATGTCTTCCATTCCATCCTCAATTTCCAGAATTGGCTTATCGAACTCATAAGGATTCAATGAATCAAAGAGATGACTTAATTCCTCTGCAAGATGAGGAGGAACAAATATGGAGTCAGTATCCATATATGCATGAACTTCCCCTTTATCCATCACATATCTTTCAGCAATCGTAATTAACAAGCGAGATCCTGCTGTAATGCATGCACCTATAATCGGATTGAAAAACGCTGCAGTTTCTTCAAATTTACCTTTTGTCTCATAGTTAATATTGCTATATGCAGTCAAATTCTCCTCATCTTTTGGATGCATTTCTATATAAATTCCGTATGTAGTTGCATTATTGAGAATCTTAACTGCTTTTTGTTGACCATCAAGAACATCATACTCATGTGAATCCTTAGGGATTACTTTCATTTTTTGTTTAATCTCTTGTCTGTGTTCAACAAGGACTTTGATAAGATTATCTTCTTTGGGATTTACATGAACTCCATAGACCTCTGTTTCCTTGAGATCCTCCTGAATGCCTTCAGGAATAAACTTAATAGCCCTCTTGATCTTTGGAGATTTACCAGTAAGCAACTTTGAAGCTAAAACATCGGGCAGGAAGTAAAACAGGCTTTTGTTCCATGTTATTTTATTTATTCCAATGTTGAAGGTTGCATCCTTTTCGTTATATCTTGATCTAACAGGAAAAATATCTTCATCAGGCTCAAGTTCAACAAGGACAGCTAAATTTTTCCAGATATCACGGTTTAATGCATCTTCAAAAGTGAGTGACTCTATCAATCTACGAACATTTTCTGTATCATCAGTGTATTGAATACTCTTTGCTACAACAAATTTCCAGAGATCAAGAAGCAGTGTTACAGTTGGATACATACTGAAAAAGTCCAACACTGTGACTTTTGTAGGTGTTTTTCTTATCTTGCACTCACATCGTCCTCCATAGTATCCACTCATCAAGTTTCCAAGGATTTCAGGAGGAAATTCTGAATTTTGGTCCATGAAAGGTGTGATATTGCATTGCTTGAGTGCCTGTTTCCCAAGAGAAGCAGCAGAGTAAATATCGGTCATTGAAATATTCAACTGGTATCTTTCATACTCTGATCTCACTTTTTTGAATAGCTCATAAGTTGATTTCACATCTGTAATGTTATAGGCAATGTATTTTGGAGTTATCACACCATGCTTCTCTGTTTTTTGCTTCTTTATTGGTGTGTCAAATATCTTACAGGCATTTTCGAGTGTCAGAGATTTGCTATCTGTCAAAATGCATGCTAGATTACAGACATCCAGAAAATGACCTTTGAACGTCCTCTCCTTCCTGTACTTGCCTTTTGCTCTTGTAAACTCGACATTGTATGATCTCCCAGACAGATGCTTGATGCGTAGACGTGGATATGTTGTATCCTCAGTAAGCAAAAAAGAAAAACCCTCTTTCCCAGAGTACCTTCCATGACCATAATCAAGAATGATTCTTGAAAGATCAAAATTTAGATTGAAGCCAATACAGAGAGCTTTCTTTTCATAGACTTCCAGATAAAAGAGTTTGATGAACTCTTTAAGGGAGAATAAGCGTATGTTGTGTTTTTCTGCATACTCCTTCAGGACTTTATGCTCTTTCTCTGAAACATGCCTTTCATCCCAGAATAGCCCACCGTAATGATATACATCATTTTCATGTACATTAAAAGACCCAAATTTCAAGTTAAGATACTCATCTGCTGTTGTTTCTGTATCAAAAGTAAAAACTCTGGAAAATTCTGGAGTATCCTGCTTATATCTGAAAGTTGATTGTTTCTTCTCTTCTTTTTTTGTTGAGAATGTCCTTAAGGCAACGTTATTCATATTTCAACCCCCATACTTTTGGTTTATTAAATCAATTTCAACTTCATCCATCCGTTTTCTTAATGCTGCATGTGAAAGGAGAATGTATTCTATTCTCTCTTCTAGTGGTAATTTGCTTGATCGGAATTTAGGCGGTAAATTATTCTGAAAATGCGTGACAGCAGCATGACAGTTCAGACAGAGAACTCTAGTTTCATCCGAAAAGCCTCTTGTGGAAATGTGATGATTTTCAAAAATCTTCAAAGCATAAGGATTGGTTTCTCCACAAATTTCACAGATGCCATTTTTAACAAGCTGTTCAGTCTTAGCCTGTTGTTTTATCTGTGAAATAAAATCCTCGTTGGACAAACCGCTCCCTCATTGAACTAGAGTTGTTTAGCTTCTGTCGTCGTATATTGGTAAAAGCTCAGGATTTTCGATCTGCAGTTTTAACTCATACAACTTCTCAAGATCGGTTTCAAATGGGTAATCTTTTCCATCTACTCCCTTTATTGTGACACCTTTGAACGCTTCAAGTTTTGTTGCAGGTCCTGTTATTACAGCAATCCTGACAGCATTGAGGTACTTGCTGATAAGAGATGCATCTCTTGAGCTTTTGATTACAACACTAATCCTTTTGCCATTAGAGTAGAGCCATCTACTTCTCTCTATGCTGTCTGTTTTTGTTGCAACCCAACGACCATTCTTTTTAGAGACGGCATTTCCAAGATGCTTTAGAGCATCCTGCACATTGATTCCTTGCTCTTTTGCTGCTGAAGTAAGGGATTTGCCTTTCCTCATATCATTCAATGTGTAGAGTGCTCTAGTTCTCATTTCTCGCTGTTCAGGAGAAAGCTTGTTAAAAGGACTAAAAGCAGGTGCAATATCAGATACTCTCATTTTACGGAGGGTACTGAGTGTAGCTGATGGGTTCAGGTTGTGTTTCCTGATGATCTCTTTTGCATACCTAGTATCTCTTGGTTGAGCCTTTAGCCATTCGCCATAGGTCCGATACTTTTCAGAAAATTGCATTCGGCTCATTTTTCAGCCTCCAAGAGCCTAATAAACGATGTCCTGAGGACCTCGGCCTGAGAGCACCCATATTCTTTTGCTTTCTGCTCTAACTTCTCCTTGAGATAAGGAGGCAAAGTTACTAAGATTCTAGCAGTTGATTTCATACAAAATTCGAATTAGCAATAAAATTTATATACATATTTGAGGCATATTTTGATAGTAGTTATGATATATGTTAGTTGAAGTTATGAGGTAATAATGTCTAATAATAAGGTAAGTTTTGAGGTAGAGGTTGTCAATTATCTATCTGAAAATGGGTATTCTAGAAGGCGGCAACTCATAGCATATATAAGGAGTCTTCATCCAAATCCAGATACAAATCCAGAGGATCGAGGATATAGTCCGAAGACTATTGACAAAAAACTGGCAAATATGCATAAAGTAGGTTTAATAATAACTTTAAAAGAACCTGAAGAACTCGAAAAGTATGGTGTAGAAAAAGAAGATGGGAACGCCTCATATATATTTGTCAAAGATGCCGCGGATAGAAAAAAACACCTTGATGATGTGTTTGAACTCCTCAAAACAGGGGATGATATTGATAAGAAGATGGTAATTGCTGAGATCAAGCGTTATAAAAACAAATATATCCTCAATCCAAGTCAACTGGATGTTTTGGTAAATAATCTAACAAGTGGAGATGCCGAAATTATAGATGGTGTTCTAAGTATTCTTTACGAGAGTATTGTGAATAAAGAGATAAAACCTAGAAATAAAACTAATTTGTTGGAAGCATTAAAGGCACTATTGGAAAAGTATCCAGAAGGCCATGATAAATACTTGAAGCTGAGAAATCATATCATAAAACTCTTGGGTTATTACAAGGATAAAACTGTTCTCGAACAACTGAAAAAAGACATTCGATCAAGAAAGTTATCAGCTTTCCAAAATGATTATATGACTGTTTTTACTGCTAAAGTTATTGAAGAGGGAAGGGCCGAACTGTTTAATCTGGAAAATAAGCTGAGGAAAAACGATGATAAGAATACTGCTGAGATCATATCAAAAATAAGAGATGAAGCTGAGATAAATGCAGACAAGCCCTTGAAGCTTTGCAGCCCATTGGAAGCTATTGAAGGGACAAAAACCACTGTTCCAACTACTGGATTCAGGAGGCTAAAGAAATGAAGCTTCTACTTTTAAATGGTAATGGAATCAACATGCGTGTTGATGGTGCTAAACTTCACATCAAGGATGGGAGATTTTCAGCTACTGAAGAGCCAGAAGAATACGTATTCTCTCCAAAGAGAATTGATGTCGATAGTATAGTAGTCTATGGACAAACTGGTAATATGACGTTGGATGCTATCAGATGGTTGATTAAGCACAATGTCCAAATTTCAATTCTCAATTGGGACGGAAAACTGTTGACAACAATGCTTCCTCCTGAAAGTACCAATATAAAAACCAAGTTTGCTCAATATCATGCATTTGAGAATCAAGAAAGTAGAATTAAGATAGCAAGAGGCTTTGTTGAGGCGAAAGTTGATAAATCAACAGTTGTCCTTGATTTCCTAAATCAACGATATCCTACGGTTGATTTTGATTTTTCAGAGGATATTGATAAACTAAACAACATCAACTCAATCAGAGATATTATGGGTGTTGAGGGTGGTGTCGCCTCTAAGTACTGGAATGAATTCTCTAAAGCTGTACCTGAAAAATACAATTTTGAATCTCGACTTAACCAGAGCGGGAGGGCCATAGGCGCAGGGGATATGGTAAATGCCATGCTTAACTACGGCAACGCATTGTTAGAGGCAGAGTGCCTGAGAGCCATTAATTCTGTGGGCCTAGATCCTCACGTGGGCTTCTTGCATGAAATGAATCCTAGTAAGAATAGTTTAGCTTATGATCTTCAGGAACCTTTTAGATTCCTTATTGATCTTGCTGTCCTTAACCTGATAGAAACAAATGGCATAGACAAGAAGGACTTCATTAGGACAGAGAATTTTTCCTTGAGGCTCAGGCCCAGTGGAGCTAAGAAACTGACTGAAGAGATCAATTGGTGGTTCAACAAACGGGTCAAGTATCAAAGTAAAAGTCCAATGTGGAATTATGTTATTCTCCTGAAAGCTAGGGAATTAGCATATTATCTAACTGGTAAGCGAAAAGAGATTGACTTTTTGGAACCACAATATGCGACAAAGCGACATGACTCAAGCGACATACGACAGAAGATACTTAGTATATCATATTCTGATTGGAAAAAGCTAGGATTTTCAAAAGGTACATTGCATTATATGAAGAAAAATGCTGAAGCTGATAAGCCTTTTACTTTGAACGCTCATGTAAGAGAACGCTTGAATCAATGGGAAAAACTTGTCACAAACGGTTAAATTTATGGATTTTAGTTGTCGTTTTCCTGTCGCTTTTTGGTAGAAATTAAGCGACAATTTCAGGCGACAAGACGACAAGTGAAAAGCGACATGAAAAGAGATAAATGAAGATGATCAGATTTCCAAGAGTGTTCTCTATTGAATGAAGCAGAATGCTAAGAGTGATAAGCCGTTTACTCTCATTACTCAGGTAAGGGGGAGGTTGGAGATGTGGATCTAACGGTTAAAATGGCACACTTAACAATTTTTACATAGCTAAAGGTAATATCGATAGCAATAGCAGATTTAGTGATATTACTAATGTTAATATGAGGGTGTTTTATAACCGGTGATAATCAGTACTATCACTAATACTCCTAAATAATATTTTATTGCACTTTGCCCTCAATAGGAATTGTAAATGTGAAGATACTTCCTTTTCCAAGTTCACTTTCGACCCAAACCTCACCACCATGCAATTCTACAAACTTTTTGACTAAAGTAAGTCCTAGTCCGGTTCCCTGTTGTTTTCTTGTTTCAAGATTATTAACTTGTTTAAATGGTTGGAATAATTCATTCATGTTCTCTTCAGATATTCCAATACCAGTATCAATAACATCAATTTGTAACATGTTGTTCACGGGACGAGTTTCGATAGTAATCGTGCCTTTTTCTGGTGTAAACTTTAGAGCATTGCTTACAAAATTGTAGAGTATTTGTTTAAATTTCATCTTATCCGCTTTTATTGTGACAATATCGGTGCTGACATTTGCCAGTAAACCAATGTTTTTGCTTGATGTCAGGGGCATCAATGTAGTTCTTACGCCATCAATAGCATCAGGTATAGAGAACTCTTCAATATAAAGTTCCATCTTATGGGCTTCAGCTTTAGAAAGATCCAGTGTATCGTTTATGAGCGACAAAAGGTGTTTTCCACTTTCTAAAATATGCTCTACATAACTTGCCTGTTTCTGATTGAGTGCTCCAATGTCCTGCATGTCAAGCAAATCTGAGTATCCAATAATAACAGTTAGAGGTGTACGCATTTCATGACTCATAGTGGCTAATAATTCACTTTTGGCACGGTTGGAAGCTTCAGCCTTTGTTTTTTCTATAAGTATTTTTTCATTGATTTTACGCTCGGTTATGTCTCTACCAATCGACATCACCGCAGGCCTGCCTTCGTATTCAATTAATGAATAGCTTGCTTCAATTGGAACCTTTCTGCCATCCTTGGAGATTGCATAAAATTCAAATTTACCTGGATTTTTTCCCTCAATTATTAATTTTGTAGCGAATTCCAGTGCCCGTTTCTTGTCTTCCTTAGCGACGTATTCAATAGGTGATTTTCCAATAAGTTCCTCTTTCGTATAGCCGATGTTTTCCGCTGATTTTGAATTCACATATCGTATCAGACCATCCTGGACAATAGTAATTCCATCGTTTCCTTTTTCCACAATAGTAGAGTATTTTTTCTCCGATGCTTTTAAAGCCACTTCTGCATTCTTACGCTCAGTAATGTCCTGCACCAAGGCCATTACACAAAAATTATTCCTAGAACTATGTAGCAAAACAGCAGATGCATGTCCCCAGACAATCGAACCATCCTTGCGGACAAAACGCTTTTCAAAATGGAAAAACTGTCGTTTCCCTAAAACAAGTTCTTCAAAGAAAAGCCGTACATCTTCCCGATCATCAGGATGAATTGGATCAAATGCACTTAGTTGTAAAAGTTCATCTTTAGAGTAACCAAGGAATTGCCATAAGGATGAGTTTACTTGAAGGATATCTCCATCAGATGAGAATACGGCCATTCCAGCAGCAGAATGCTGGAACATGGAACGAAACTTTTCTTCGCTATCCTGTAAAGTTTTTTCTGTCTTCTTACGCTCGGTGATATCGCGAATACTGCTGAGAATTGCTGGAATGCCTCCATAATCAATCAGACAGCTGCTTATTTCAGCTGGGAAAGTAGAACCATCCTTGCGAGAAATAATCGTCTCAGATATCTTATGTCCATTCTGTGATACTTCTTTAATTAACGCTGGTATCTTTACTGCATATTCTGGAACGTCCACTTCCATGGGAGCCATTCGTAACATTTCAGCTCGATCGTAACCAAGGACTTTGCAAACTGTCTGATTTACTTCCATAAATTGACCCTCAAGGTCATATATGCCAATTGCATCACTGGAATGGTTAAATAAGGTTCTGAACTTGTTTTCAGATTCTTTAAGTTCTTCATAAGCTATTTTTAAGTCTTCATTTGCCTGTTGTAATTCAGCGGTCTGCTCTGTAACCATCTGCTGGAGATGTTTGCTTTGATCTTGTAATCTTTCGATGAGCTGTTCACGTTCGGCTAATTGGAGAACAACATGCAGATCGGTTTCAACTGCTTCCTTGAATTCAAATATTAATTCTGCATAAGATGTAGCTTTTGGATTATCCTTAACATCTAGCACACAGATCGTACCGAATATTTCACCGTCGGGCCACTCGAGTGGAAAACCAAGATAGTAGATCATCCCCAATTCAATATCCGGATTGTGATCCCATTCGGGATCCTTTAAGGCGTCAGTAATCAAAAGTTGTCTACGCTGCTTCATAACAGTTTCACAGTAAAGTCCAGTATTGAGGTCTGCTCTTTCCCCTTTATCATATGGATTTTCCTCCGTTGCACTCGATAGAAATACCTCTATCTGCGGAGGGTCAACCTTCATGATCAATCCAGCAGGTACACCGATAACCTTAGCCATCTGGTCTACGATTCGTTGCCACTTAGCAACGATTTCATCTGGAATTTCCACATCCTTTGTAACAACTTTTGTTGGAGATTTATCTCCATCTATAGAAAAACCACTCATGAACATCTCTCGAATTACATCGGATTGTATTAAATTTATATTTTCCAAACCATTTAAGGTACGTTCTATTACTTATGGGTTGTTAACGGCGTGAACATAAGATCTATATTATAACCAAAAAGTGATAAGGCATTTACTTTTATTATTCATACTGGGTACGTTTGGAACAATGAATAAAACCCCTCATCTCGTTTTTCAGAAAGGTGATGAAATAGGAAGTTGTAAAACAATCTGTGAAATGAGGGGGATGGGGAGTTGTCAAAATGCTCTCTTTATTTATTTGTGTTATTTCCTCTTAGTGATTGGGTACATCTGAACCTTTTTCATTTTTGCAAGGTTGAGTACTTTTTCCATCTCATTTTTCTCTAAGACTCTGGATTTAATATACCCACTGTCCACAGCTTCGTTGAAAATCTCATATCCGATTCCTGAACGGGCTAAGACGGTTGTCCAACCATTTGGAGTTCCTATACCACCAAAAGAAATATCTGATTTTTCAGCTGCCATATCTGTACAGAATTTACAGGAACTACTACGATAACTATCAAATTCGTTTAAACTGAAGTCTCGAATTTCATTATTCATATAAAATTCGAATTTACCTTTGCGTATTTTCATTGCGTCAATATCTTCAAGTTTTATGTTTTTAGATTCAACAAATTCTTTGATACCTTCATAGTAAAAGGTATCCATGCAGAACAATCCCATCTTCACTATATTTGCCCTCATGAAAAGGCGAAGAAATCCGTATGGGCTTTTTTGCATCTTGGTGACAGCATCAATATTACAGCTAGGACCAACAAAAGCAATGCTCCGCATATCTTGTTTAATTGCACTCATAAGAGCTTCCATCGTCATACTATGACTATATATACTACCGGATGAACTTAACAAATCTTCATATGTTTTAGCAACAATGGGCACTGGTTTCCATGGTTCTTCTTCAGACCTAGTAGTCACTATGGCACAATCGATAAGTCCCTCTTCGAGGGCATAGGCAAGTACAGATGTGATAATACCCCCATCCTGGCCCTTTAGTTCGGGTATTGTTGTTTTTGCACAGTAAGCATGCCGTATTTTCCCGATAAGATCCTCTTCTGTGGTAATCGTTCTGGGACACTGATTATAACAGACCCCGCAGCCATCACACTTATCAATTAATTTTGGTAACTTGTCTACAATTGATATGGATTCACATGTGGAGGCACATGCCCCGCAGAGAGTACAAATACCCGGCTTGATAACATCTTTCCTTAATTTTCCAAAAGCAATACGCTCATTATTGCTAATTGATTTCTTTAGACGAATGATACTTTTCATTGGCATTATTGCTTCACCTACTATATACTGGTGAAAGTTTTTTATTTTTATCAAAACTACCTGAATGGTAGCCACCCAAATCCAGAGTGACATCGTACCTATGTCTGCATATTTTGTACAGATTAGAGACCTTTGTATATTTAGGAGTAAAGTTGTGGTTGGGTGAAAAAAGGAGGATAAGGCTATTTAAAGCCCCTCGATAGGAACCAGTTTACCTTTCAGCAAAAATGCCTTCATAGGTAAGTCCTGCAACAACTCCTCCAACGATAGGTCCGATCCAGTAGACCAAGTGATTGGCCCAGTAACCTGATGCAAGGGCAGGTCCAAAGGTCCTTGCAGGGTTCATTGATGCACCAGTTAAGGGTCCGCCTACGAGAATATCCAACAATACGACCATTCCTATGGCAAATCCTGCTAATTCCGATGAAGCTCTGCTGTCTACTGCTGCACCGTATATGGTAAACACCAGCAGGAAGGTAAGTATAGCTTCAATAAGGATTCCTGTTCCAAATGTTACGTCTGCTCCAAGACCTGTTGTTCCCAGGTTCACAGCTGCAACGGCCGTCGGGAAAATTGCCTTTAGCACAAATCCTGCTGTGGTTGCACCTGCAAGTTGAGCGACAATATATCCTGCTGCATCCTTTGCCCCTATTTTTTTACTGATAAGCAGGGGAATTGTAACAGCTGGATTAATGTGTGTACCTGAAATATGTCCGGTAGCATATATCATGGCCATGACGATCAAGCCGAATGCAGCGGCAATTCCTACAAGACCTAGTGCTCCATCAGAAACATAATTAGTCGCCACCGATCCGGCACCGATAAATACCAGGGCAAAGGTACCTATAAACTCAGCTATATATTTTTTAGTTGATTCCGTAAAGCACAATCTATAGGGCTCACAGTACGGTGCTGTACTTTCTTTGTTTGAGTCAGTCATAGTTTAACCTCTTAAAAAAACAAAGGGAAGGAATATCTTCCTTCCATTCGTGGTTCCTTAGACCTTATACTGCCTGACCCCATTGGCAGTAGTGGTGTGTCTTGATGAGGTCTGATGTTGCACAGGACTTGCAACCTCTTGCTGGTGAACCTGGGTTTTCCGGATTCATAGCAATGATATTGGTCATCAGGGTTGCAGTCACAGGCTCACTGGTCAGCAGACATGGGAAATCAGCCAGTCTCATCAGTGAGGAGAACCTGACAGTGATTGCACAGGCAGGATATGTGTATCTTTGTGGGTTGCTAAGAACTTCATTGTTGTCAATAGGACTGAGGTCGATCTTCACACCACCGATATAGCCACCTTTTCCGATAGGCTTAACCTCAAGTAAGTTGAAGCCACGCTGGATCATGTCCATAAAGTCCACGTTATGGAGTTCAGCAGCCGGTCCCCTTGTAGGGTTGAGTGGAACGTAGTTGCTGTAGCGTTTTGTCAGCAGATCGGTGACCATGGATGCGGTGAAACCATCTTTCTGGAGAATGTGTGTTGCACCTGCTGCTGTTGCTCCGGTTGCAAGGTTAAGCACTGAGGCTGGACTCTTGAATCCCTTGGCAAGTCCTGCTTTCAGAGTGTTTTCGAGTACCTGTGTTTCGGCCTCGATGATCGCCATTGTCACATCGTCCTTACACATGTTGAACATGGATTGGGATATGTGGTGTGCTACGTCACCAACACAATATGCCGGTACTGTAACTATATTTCCATAATGGACACCTTCATCCATTGCGGCTTTGATGGTACCTTTCATCCTGTCCTTGTACTTGTTCATATATTCTCTTGTGTTAAAGGAGGTATGACCTGCATCTTCCATGAGTTTTACCTGTGCATCTACAGGTTTGTCATAGACCATCTGCAGCATGGCAATCTCATCTTCTACGGCTTGTGCCACTGTATTTCCTGCTTCGAGGGATGTCTGGAATGCAGCACCTATTCCGTAGGATGTGTCCATACCCCATGATTTGGAAGATAGGATTGCCTGCTTGTGATCATCGCTGATCTTCAGATCTGTTAGTATCCTGTTCACTACATTGCTTGTGGAGCCGGGGGAGAATGAAAAGTCAACTACACAGGTAGGACCGTAGAATCCACCGTATCTTCTGACAGATTCTTTTCCAATAAGATGCTCATTCTCTGCAATGGCATTCACGAAGACATCTACGGATTCTCTGAATGAAGGATCCTCTTCGTACAATATTTCCATTATAGGAGGTGTTTGGTAATGTTCTACGAAAGGATCGTCTTCAGATCTTACAGTGGTTGCCAGATCGCTTAAAATGTCATAGTGTGCATTGACTGAATTGACATGCAGGTCGATAACAGTCTGGGACTGTCCTTCGATAGCAGTCATTTGGTTCACTGCATCCACGTATGGCTTAGCATCACTGATCTTGAATTCGGTTCCGCGTTTTGCCTTAATTGTTTCTACATCTGCCCATTGAGCTGCGAGAGCTTCTTTTATCATTTTATCGTAGACGTTCGTCATGTTAATCGATTAAAGATGAGCTTGAGTTCGCATATAATTTGTTTAAGACCTGTTTGTTGTTCTATCTAAGACATGAGTAAACGAAACATACGAACATGGTATAGTTATATAATAGGACATGTCCTATGAATTCTATAAATTGAATTAATGCATAATAAAGACTAATCTTTTAACGGCCTGCGGTGCAAAATCAATCTTATCACAATGAATGTTTTCTAAAAAATGGGGATTAAAATGCTTGAAGCGAAAATTTCTGTAGAACAGCATCACTGTTCTCTTGCCACTATTACTAAAGAAAAAGGTCTTGAGCTGGAGATACTGTCACATATTCCCGTATCTGAGGATCGGATTCTATTCCTTGTGCAGGAAAAAAAGCGGGAAAGTGCAACGCCCAGATATTTGATGGAGATTGAGGGGCATGAATCCACGGTGTCCTTTGAGGTTCTCCAGATTTCTCCTGAAAAGACCCTTTTCATGGCCGCAATTGATGATGCGAGTGCAATTCACGCTTTTGAAGAATCTCACTGTTTCATAAAACATCCTATTCTCATAAAGAACGGCAATAAATATTACACAATTCTTGCAACTGACCTGAAACATTTGAACCAGGCTTATAGCAAACTAAAAAAGCTGGGCAAATGGTCAATAGATGAGGTATATAATCTCGATAAGGACACTTCTAGTGACAACCTTACTGAGATGCAGAGGAAGATATTGTTTACTGCAAAAGGAATGGGCTATTTTGATGATGGCCATAGGGTCTCAATTGAAGATGTAGGTAAAGCTCTAGGAATCTCTAAATCCACTGCTCACCATCATCTAAAGGTGGCTAAGAGGAAGCTTGTATCCAAATATATTTCCGAGTATCAGGAAAACCATACGAAAGATGGCCTATGATCCGAAGGGATTTCTTAATTTTTTCTATTTTTGGCTTTGTAGAAATTTTCAATAATACAAAATATACAATCTTAACATACTGTCAAGATTGTGTATTAATACCTTGAATTTCACTTTTTTACCAGTGTACATCAAGCAAGTGTTCCACGTGTACCAACTGCTCCATCATTAATGGTTCCAAATGGAAGAAGATGGGGTTCTCTAAGGGTACGTTGCATTATATGAAGCGGAGGCAAGAAGTGGCAGTCGTTTGCTCTCATGCTCATGTAAGGGAGAGGTTAGAAGAGTTGGGGAGGGGCTGAATGAATCAAAACTCTTACTCATCAGATATAATTTCATCAGAAAAATTCTCATTTGTTTCTGTAAGGCATTCTGTTTCTTGAGAAGTTGTACAAAGACTGTGAATAAATTTTAATGTATAGATTAAATCAAAAAAACATAGACCTAAAAATCCATGGATTATAATCAATTTTATTGTTATGTTGTAAGTATTGCCAAATGGAATCGATGCAAAAGGAATTAACATAAGCGAGAAAAAGATTATGAAAAATCCAACCAACATTGAAAATGAAAAAACTGTTTCAAGATAATTTTCTTGATGTGAATACTTGATATTATCTTTATTGAAAGTATAAACAACCACCAGAACACTAACTATTGCTACAAAACTCTGCGCTACTGAACTAAAAAACCAATACCAAACATCATTGGTTATTAAAGAACCATTAAGCAATCCGCTATAGGATATAACGTACCCTGAAAGCGCAAATATCACTACATAAAAAACCAATCTGGCATAAATTCCATAAGAAATTTGATTGTTAATTTTCATGATAGCTCCTTAATTACTAATTAGAAAATTGATTTGTTGATTGAATTTAAAAATATAAGCATCCTGCGATTTTGCTCGCAGGAAGTCTTTTTTAAGCAAATGGGTGCTCTGCAGAGTCCTTCTTTGCAAGTGCCTCATCAACTGTTGGTGTTCCGTCGATAGCGCGCTTTATTGCAAGCTTTGTTGCTTCGTAGTTGAACTCGTAGATCTTTTCCTTGTCTGTTGCATCCCATTCGAGGAATACTGAAACAATGACAAGAAGGTTCTCTGCTTCTTCTTTTGGAATAACGCCGTCAGCTACACTGTCCATTACAGCTTTTGCAATAGCTGCCTGTGCAGGGCCGAACATCAGGGAAGCCTGGGTTACGTTCTTGATGGTAACCTTGTTCACCAGAAGTGTTGCTGGTTTTGGCATAACGTTTGGTTCAAGGACTGCAAGCAGTGGGGAATGACCCTGCTGTGGGTTTGCAAGTGCATTCATGAATGCATTCTCAACTGCACTTCCCTTTGTACCGATAACAAGATCGATGTGTGCAACTTCAGGTCCTTCTCCTACCAATGCTTCGCCAATCATACTTTGTGTTATTTTTGCCATATTTATTTCTCCATTTGAACTTTGTAGAAATGCCCATGTTGAATATTCAAATTTAGATGATTTGAAACATTCTTGTTTTTTGTAGTAAATTTTGAAGGCTTTCTACAATGCCATGTTACAATCCCTAATTACCAAAAGTAATTTAAATACTTAAGCTAACCAATTAGTAATCAGGTGAGATATCATGGGTCAACTGAAACGCAGCCCTATAGACAAAGTGATCAAAATAATAAGCAAAAAATGGACCCTTAATATTATCAGGGATATGTTCTGTGGAAGCACACACTTCAATGATTTCTTGAAGAACAATCCAAAACTCAGCAGCAAGGTCCTATCTGAGAAATTGCGCCAGTTAGAACAAGATGAGCTGATAGAAAAAGTAATTGTTTCCAAGACGCCTTTAACTATAGAATATCACCTAACAAGTAAAGGTAGGAATTTAAATAAACTGCTTTATGAGATCTCAGGATTCGCTTATAAAGAATGTATTGATGAATCTACTTCTGAATGTACAGAACATAGCTATGAGCTGACCAAAGAAATATTGGGCATAAAGGATTGAAAAAGTTCTGTAGAAAATCTATTTAAATCAACATATATGGGTTGAATTAAGATTATATCCAATAGCATGTAATACATCCTCTGTTTTATATTTCCTTTTTCCAACTAACTTGAATCTAAAATTTAGGCAGCTTATTCTTTGACATAATTTGAACTTAAACCTCATCAGCTTAGAAAAATTCAATTTATTCTAATGAGTTTGTTCAGAACACTTACAAAAGCGTAATGTTTTTTCTTGTTAACTATATCCCCCACGTGATGTTCAAGGAAGTAAATTCGAACTACAAATCCAAAACTTCCTAAAATTCTGAGTATCCATTGTTCTAGATACCTATTACCCCGAATGATCTTGAGGGGAATAATATTCGAACTCATAAAAAAGTCAAAATTTCAAAGCGTACACTTTTTTCGCGTTATATATATCCCGAAAACCAGGTGCGAGGGGTGGGATTTGAACCCACGAAATCCTTCGATACTGGATCTTAAGTCCAGCGCCTTTGACCAGCTGGGCAACCCTCGCTTTTAGAACAGTATA
>JAALLR010000217.1_pt1 | contig 18000 bp, 20 predicted proteins | sample 7245931 | NCBI WGS metagenome assembly JAALLR01 (sample SAMN13049201, study PRJNA578106) | oil field metagenome | isolation source: filtered produced water from oil reservoir B9 | place: USA:offshore Texas | collected 2016 | reverse complement strand
CACCCTATTATTACATATCGCCCTGTGCACTGTCCACCCCCATTTGCAACGAAATTTTCTCTCCCCTCCCCCCTATCGTTGGATTGGTGTGGGATCTTTTTTTCATGCGTCAGCACTGCACCGCCTGCCATCCCAGCTTCTCTGCCTGAAGCAAAAGTAAGGCCCTAGTTCCGATACGCCAGCAGGAGGCGGGCGGCCTCCCTTGCGGCATCCGGCCGGCGCAGGCGCCGCGCCGCGGCCCTCATCCGGCTGCAGAGATGGGGTTTGAGGAGCACCTCTCGCAGGCACTCTTCAAGCTCCTCCATATCCTCGGCAGTGAGGGCCGCTCCGGAAGACACCAAATAGTCGCGGTTCTTCTCCTCCTGGCAGGGGAGGGGGCGGTAAATGATCAGGGGCACTTCCTTAACCAGGGCCTCGCTCACCGTCATCCCGCCGGCCTTGCTTATGATACAGGTGGCCAGCTCCAGAAAAGATGGCAGCTCCCGGGAATAACCCATGATAAAAACCGGGTTGCGCCTCTTCCCGACCATCCTGCGCAGACGGACCCGCAGAGAGGGGCGCCCAACGGCCAGCACCACCGCCACCAGGGATATGGGAAAGTCGGCCAGCATCCGGCAGAGTGCCGGGAGTTCCCCCCTGAAGTTAGTGGCGCCGTTGATCACCAGGACAAGGGGAAGATCGTAGCATTCCGCCGGCAGTGCCGGCAGCAGCCTCCCGATACCCTTCCCGGTCCGGCCTTTCAGGCCGGGAGCAACAGGTATACCCAGGACGGCCACGGATTGCGGGGAAACCCCGTATCTCTCCAGCTCCTCGGCCACCTCCCGGGTCGCCACAATGTAGAGGTCGGTACCCGGCTGAATCCACTGGCGGTGCAGGGTGTAATCGGTGATCACGGTCACCAAAGGGCAGCTGATCAACCCCTTCCTTTTCAGCTCGGCAGACACGGCGGACGGAATCGGGAAGGTGCTGATGATCAAGCAGGGAGCGGTTTTCTTGAGGTAACGAAGGAAGTTGCGGGAACCGCAGGAGTTGATCAGCCTTTGAAGAAAAGAACCGGAATGCAGGTTGTTGGTAAAGGAGAAGAATACTCTGTAGATCCCGGGAAAACGAATCATCAGATCATGATAAATCACTCTGGTAAGAAGCTCAAAGAGATGCCCCGCAAAGGTCAGGTAATTGCGGACGTCCACCACTAAGGTGGGGTCGGCTTCCTCCAGAGCAGTTTTCAAAGCCTGAGCGGCCTGCCAGTGGCCGTTGCCAAAGCGCACGGCCAAAATGGCAACCCGCCTGCCCTTCCTCATTCAATCCCCCCATTGGCCGTTACTTATAGACAGGATTGATTTTTCAAGGGTTGGCGTTTAAAACCGCACAGATTACCGCCGCCACCTCCGCCCTGGTGGCGTTATCCAACGGGCGGAAATAACCTCCGTAACCGACCATCAGCCCCGCTGCGGCCACGCGCTGCACGGCATCCCGTGCCCAGGAGGGGATCTTCCCGGCATCCTCAAAGGCCACCGTCTTTTGCGCAGCGGGGAGATTCAGCGCTCCTGCCACCATCACCGCCAGTTCGGCACGGGTGATCTTCTGATCCGGCCGAAACGTCCCGTCCGGAAAACCGCTGACAACACCTTTACCGTAGGCAGCCTGCAGGCATGGCCGGACCCAGTCGGGAATCTCGTCCTTGAAGGGAAGCGCCACAGAGGGCGCGGTCCAATCCAGTGCATTGGCAAGCATGACCACAAACTCTCCCCTCGTCACCATCCGGTCGGGGCGGAAAGTACCGTCAGGGTAGCCGCTGACAACACCGCGTTTCAGCAGTTCTTTAACCTGGGGCAATGCCCAGTGGTTGCGCACGTCTTCAGGTACCGGTGTGCCTACGGTTACAGGAATTACAGCCGTCAGGCCCAGGAAGTGGGCCTTGATCTGCCCGGCGGCATCCTCACTGCCAGCCGTAAACACACCATTGTTGATGGTTCCGACCGCTCCCGTGATCTCCCAGCGGATCCTGCTGGCGGGAATGTCCCAGCTTCTCCCGTCCTTACCGAGCGCCCTGACCCTCAAGGAGACCGTCTTGCCGGGATCGACCTTCACGACACCGGGCTGGATCTCCAGGCCCTTAAGATCGGCGGCACCCAGAGCTTTAACAGCAAATTCCTTGCTGACGCCGCCGTAAGAGGCTTCGATTACCAGCGCCCCGCCCTGGTCGGCCCTCAACACGCCTCCCTCAATGCTCCCGGAACCCTTGACGATCCTCCAGGTCACATTTTCCTGGTCAACGGTGAAGGGGTTGTAATACTGGTCGTAGCCGCTTACCTTGTAAGAATAATCCAGTCCGGCGAGAACCTCCCCAGGGCCCTTGATAACAAGCCCGGACAGCTCTCCGGCAGGAGCGGTGGAAAACACCCCCAGGGCATTGGGAACCGAGCGCTGCGTCCCCTGGGCAGGGGTATTGACGAGGACCAAACCGGTTTCACCCAGAGGCCGGGCGACCATGGTCGTCGACCCCCCACCGTCCAGATTGATGGCATTCCAGGCGCCGAGTCTCTCTACCAGAAAGCCGGCCAGCTCCTGAAGGCGCATCCCGCGGCTGCCCTTGCCGCCCTCCACGGCCACCAGGTACAGGCGCTTGCCGTCGCGCGAGCAGGCAACAGCGGTACGGGCGAACTTTCCTTCCAGTTCTTTGCTAAATGAGGGGGCGACCCAGCCGTCCACCACCAGCAGGTCCTTGCCTCCAATGGCCGTCTGGATCTCCTCCCCCAGCGGTGTGATCGCATAGTCGACGTCCACCTGCGCCCCCGGGAGGCAGTGCTCCTGGAGGAAACGGGCGGCCTCCCCGTGCCCGCTCAGGATAAAGCCACCGACCGGGATCTCCACAGGCGGCTGGTCGATCCTCATCTCCAGGACTCTCCCATCTTCCACAACCACTTCCGTCCAGCCGGGGAGATCCGCCTGAGCACCCCGGCTGACCGGCCCCCAAACCCTGTTGTACATTTGAAGCCGGTTGGTGTCGGAAACCACCACTTGCCCATCTACCCGCGCCGAGTAGCGCGGCTTGTTGATCCCGGAGAGGGGAAAGCTTGCAGGATCGCCACTTCCTTCGGGAGGGATCACCCTGACTTCACCGGTAAATGAAAAGCGGCCGATAAAGGGGGCGAGGTCCCGTGTGAGGGCGAAGGCGTTGAAGTCCCCCCAGAGCATCGGGGTCGTCAGAACTTCACCATTTTGGACCGTAAAACCGAGAGGATGCTTACCCTCTGTCAGGTGGAAGAAATCGCCGTTGACGGCCGCCACCGCCCCGGCTGCTCCGGCCTTGGAGAGCACCGGAGAGGCTTTTTCAAAGCTGCGGTTGTCGGCGCCGATAATGGTGTCGATCTTAACGTAGGGGTTGGTCAGATCGACGTTCAGAACGTAAATCATAAGAGGCCCTTCATCAGTCATCTGCCTGTACGTTTGCAGGGTTACCCCTGCCGCCACCGGCTCCGAAAAGACCTCCTCGTTAAGGACGGTGTAAGCACCTACAGGAGCCGGCCATCCCAGAAAAAGAGCCATCGAAAGGCAGAGAACTCCCGTCAGCAGGCGCCACTTTCGCATCAGCCGTAAAATTTTGATCATCTTACCCGCCGCCAACCCTAAAGGCGGACGACTCCCTCCCCGCAGGAACTTTTGAATCTAATTTACCATGCCTGCCATGATTTGACCAGGAGGAATCTGGGAAATATTCTGGTAATTCGTGACATCAGCGCTCCAGTTCCTGCTCGATGAGCTCCAGCACCCGGGGAATAGTCGCCTTCACCTGAGGGGTCAACTCCATCCCCAAGCCGATCTCCCCGGGCTCCACCCCGATAATCACGGCCGGGACAGGCTTACCCTCGAGCATCTGCAGGTCGTGAAGGGCCACCAGAATGCCGAGGTCGTGAAGGGAGATGGCGCCGCCCACACTCTGACACCCGCAGTCTTCAGGCGTCAGGCGATAGACGGATCCCGGGGGTCCTCCCCCCTGGAGGGCATCGACGATGATGATCTTTTCGGCCCCCGCCAGGAGCGGCAGCAGGTCGCAACCCGCCGTCCCCCCGTCGATCAGCTCTACCTCAGGGGAGAGGGACTTCCCCTCAAGGGCGCGGATCACATGCACGCCCACCCCGTCATCCTTGAGCAAGAGGTTGCCGATCCCGACCACGATCTTTTTCCCCATCGCCAACCGCCCTTCCTCACCGGTTCTATGAGGGTTTCCTCTTTTATATTACCGTACCCTGCCTCATCATTCAGCTCAAACGACAAAAGGGCATTCCCTGCCCTTCGGGAATCCCCCGATTGCTATCAGCATCCTCCGCCCCCATCTCAGCCCGGAGGTGTTATGAAGTGTATTCCCCAAAAGAAATCTTTCCCGGAAACTGCCTCTAATCACTTCACCAGATCCGGGCCGCGGCTGGTTCCCAGTCGCGCCGCCCCGGCAGCGATCAGGGCCAGGGCCTGCTCTTTCGTTCTGATGCCTCCTGAAGCCTTGACCCGCAGCTCCCCTCCGGTCGCCCGGATAAGAAGGGCCACATCCTCCACGGTCGCCCCACCCGGCCCAAAGCCGGTGGAGGTCTTGACGAAATCCGCACCCGCGTCCCTGATCAACCGTGCTGCCGCCACCTTTTCCTCAGCGGTCAGATAGCAGGTTTCGATGATCACCTTGAGAAGCGGCCGCCCCTCCCCCTTTCCGGCGGAAGAGACAACCTTAACTAACGCCGACACCTCTCTCCCGACCTCGGAAAAGCGCCCCTCTTTCAGGGCGCCGATGTGGATCACCGCATCCACCTCATCCGCCCCTTTGGCAAGCGCCTCCTCCACCTCTTTTTCTTTGGCAGCAAGAGCCTGAAAACCGAAGGGGAAACCGGCTACCGTCACCACCCTGACAGCGCTGCCGGAGAGCAGAGAACGGGCCAGTCCTACTCTCTGCGGCGGTACGCATATTCCATAGAACCCACACTCACAGGCCTCACGGCAGAGGCGTTCATAATCTTCGGCCACGGCATCAGGGCGCAGCAGGGTGTGCTCGATAAAGGGCGCCAGATTCACCGTCAAAGACTCCCTTTCGTTTACTCATATCCGAAGGAACGCAGGGCTGCTTCATCATCCCGCCAGCCCTTCTTCACCTTCACCCAAAGCTCGAGGTAAATCCTGTTCCCGAAGACGACTTCCAGCTCCTCCCTGGCCAGACGGCCGATCTCCTTTAGCATCTTTCCTCCCTTGCCGATCAGGATCCCCTTCTGCGAATCGCGCTCCACGTAAACCACCGCTGCCAGGTAGAGCATGCCGTTCGGGCGTTCCTGCATCTCTTCGACAACGACGACGACCGAGTGCGGGACCTCCTCCCGGGTGAGGTTGAGCACCTTTTCCCTGATGATCTCCGCGGCGATAAATCGCTCCGGCTGATCGGTCACCATTTCCACAGGGTAATAAAAAGGCCCTTCCGGCAGATTCTCAAGTATCGACCGGTTTAAGCTTTCGATATTCTCTCCGGTGAGAGCGGATACGGGGATCACCTCCAGGAAATTTCCCCGTTCCGAGAACCACTCAATGAGGGGAAGCAGCTCCTGCTTTTTGACGAGATCGATCTTGTTCAGGGCAAGAATCACCGGGGTGCTCACCCTTCGCAGCTGAGCCAGGATGTACTCCTCCCCGGCCCCTGGCGGCACGGAGGCATCCACAACGTAGAGCACCAGATCCACCTCCTCCAGGGTGTTCTGGGCAACCCGGGTCATGTATGCCCCCAGTTTATGGCGGGGCTTGTGGATGCCCGGTGTATCGATAAACACGGCCTGGGCATCCTCAGTGGTAAGGATCCCCAGGATACGGTTCCTCGTTGTCTGCGGTTTATCGGACACAATGGCGACCTTGCGGCCGACAAACCGGTTCAGCAACGTCGACTTTCCCACATTGGGCCTCCCGACGAGGCACACGAATCCCGACCTGATGAAAAACACTCCTTTCTAAATACAGCCTCCGGGCGGGCACTGCAGAGAGAAGGCGGCCGTCAAAAGCTCCCCCACCCCCTTTTCTTCGAGCTCCCCTTTTTCCCCTTGCCGCACGATCCGCAGTCCGGGGGCAAACTCCGCCAGGCACTGCAGGCAGGCGCCGCACGGCCAGCAGGGAACCGGCGCCCAAAGGGCGAGTTTCACCAGCTCCCGCTCCCCCGAACTGACGGCCCGGAAAAGGGCCACCCGTTCGGCGCAGACGGTCAGGCCGTAGGAGGCATTTTCGATGTTGCATCCCGGAAAAATGAGCCCGCTGTTGGCGAGCAAGGCGGCACCCACAGGAAAACCGGAGTAGGGGGCGTAGGCCATCCTGGCCGCTTCCCGAGCCTTCAACAGCAGTTCCCGATCACCGATCCCCTTCATCCTCTGTCCTCCCCTCGCCTCCCTACCAAAGGACGCGGAAATGGGGGAGAAAAACAAGCAGTCCCGTGACTGCCGCATTGGCAGCGGCAACCAGCACCGCACCGGCGGCGATGTGCTTGGCCAGCCGGGCACCGGGGTGGTAGGTATCGACATATATATCGACCGTCTTCTCCACCGCCGTATTCAACATTTCGGCCACCAGAACCAAACCGATGGCAAAGAACACCAGGGCGAATTCCAGGCGGCTTAACCCGATCCCCACCGACAACAGGAGAACGAGGACGGCGGCGGCCAGGTGCACTTTCATATTTCTCTGAGTGGCAAGGCAGTAGCGGAAACCGGCTGCTGCATTCTGGAAGCTCTCCCGAAAACTGCGCCTTCCCCTCATCCGCACCCACCGGCCTCCAGGCGTGCCATCACACTTTCTTCTTTTTCCCGCATCAGGGCCTCTTCCTCCCCCGACCTCTCGTGGTCATAACCCAACAGGTGCAGCATGCTGTGAACCACCAGAAAGGCCATTTCTTTCTCCAGAGAGTGGCCGCCCTCCCGGGCCTGCTCCCGGGCACGGGGTACGGAGATGACGATATCCCCTAGCAGAAACTCGCTAAAGAGCTCATCGGCCTCCGGATCCTCCTCCCCTTCCAGCATCGGGAAGGAGAGAACATCGGTGGTGCCGTCTATCCCGCGGTATTTTTTATTGAGCTCTGCCATTCTGGCGTCATCCACGAGAACCATGCTGACCTCAGCCGCCTCGATAAACTCCGGCGAGAAGCCTTCCTCCCGCAGCACCTCTTCCAGGGCTCTTCGCAACAACTCCTTGATCTCATCCGTCATCTCGACTTCATTCTGTTCATTACTGATTAGCAACTGCACCTCGAGACCTTCTCCTTTCCAGTTCGCTGATTAGGGCGGGCTCCGGATACTCAATGCGGGAGTGAAATATTCCACCTAAGACCCGCACGAAAGCGGCGGCGATCCTGTTGAGATCCTTGAAAGTCAGGTCGCACTCATCCAGCTGGCCGTCCTGCAGCTTCTCCTTGATGATCTTTCTGGTCAGGCTTTCCAGGCGGCCCGGCGTCGGCTTCTGGAGAGAGCGGATGGCCGCCTCCACGCCGTCGGCCAGCATCACCAGGGCTGCCTCCTTACTCTGGGGCTTCTTAGAGTCATAGCGAAACTCAGCCTCGGTGACCAGCTCCGGGCGCTCGCTCTCCAATGCCTTCTGGTAAAAGTAGGCGACGAGACTCGTACCGTGGTGCTGTTCGATGATCCCCTGAATCTCGGGGGGGAGCTTGTACTCCCGCGCCAGCTCCAGCCCGTCCTTGACGTGGGAGGTGATGATCAACGTGCTGAGGCTGGGAGCGATCTTATCATGCGGATTCTCCCTGGCGATCTGGTTCTCGATAAAAAAATAGGGCCTCTTGAGTTTACCGATGTCGTGGTAATACGCTCCCACACGCACCAGCAACGGGTCGGCCTGCACCGCTTCTGCTGCCGCCTCCGCCAGGTTCCCGACGAGGATGCTGTGGTGGTAAGTGCCGGGTGCCTCGGTGAGCAGGCGTTTCAACAGAGGCTGACCGGGATTGGCCAGCTCCAGCAGGCGAACCGAACTGGTGATTCCAAAGGCCGCTTCCAGGTAAGGAAGCAAGCCCACCGCCAGCACAGAGGACAGGAATCCGTTGAGCACCCCCATCCCTGCGCCGGCGAAAACTGTGGTCAGAGCGGTATCGTTCAGCAAGCCTATAATAATTATAACCGCAACATTGGCCAGGGAAACATAAACCCCACCCCTGATCAGGCCGGATCTGTCGCTCAGCCCGTACATGCTGTAAATCCCGGCCAGACACCCCACGAAGCCGGCCATGATGAAATTAAGCTGGCCGTCGGTCATCACACCCACCAGCAGGCTGAAAAAGAATGAGGTGAAAACCGCCAGCCCCTTATCCAGCAAAACGGTGATCAAAATGGCTCCTCCTGCCACCGGGACCAGATAGCCTGTGAGACCGGCGAGCTCCGGTTGGGTACTGATCCGGAGCACCGATACCCCTTTGGCAACGAGGGCCGTCAGAACAAAGATAACCCCGTAGAGAATGATGCGCTGCTCCTGCCTTAAGAGCTCTCTGCGGAACTTGTAAAGGTAAAAGAAAATCAAGATCCCCATCAGGAAGACGAAGAAGCTGACGCCGATGAGGCGCGGCCAGAGCGGGCGCTCCCGCAGCAGGCCGAGCTGGCGCAGGACCATCAGGTCGGCCTGGGTGATGGGATTGCCCTCCCGGACGATCACCTGACCCGCTCTGTAGGTGCGCTCCACAGGCGGAATCGCCGCCCGCGCCTCCTCAACCCTCCTGTTATAGGTCTCCCGGTCGAAGACGAGATTGGACCGGATGGTGTGCATCAGCAGCAATGACACTGAAGGCTGCCAGGAGCGCGGAAGGGAGGAGAGGGCTACCCTTTCCGCCAGGTTTTCCCTGGCATTGGGCAGGGCATCCTCCATCAATCCGTAACTGAGCTCCTCCTGGACGGCACTTTTGCAAAAAGCCTCCGCTTCCGCCAGCTCCTCGTCACTCCCCTGGAGGAGGGACAGAAGCGAACTCGCAGGGGTCACTTCCAGCTCCGACGACGGCACACCTATATCCTGGACAAAATAGGTGCGGAGGCGTGAAAGGCGCTCTTCCGGCGGCAGATCGGCGTCCCGCAACTCCTTAACGGTGGCGAAAAACTTTTCTATCTTCTCTTCAACCAGCACCGGCACCCGGGTATCTTCACGGTAGGACTTTTCCACCCGGGCGGCAGCCTCACGACGGAGGCGCTCGGTCTCTATTTCATCCACATAAACAATGGTGCGGGGTGCATAAATATTAACAGGGCTGATCTGTCCCTCTTTCAGCGAGTAACCTCTGGAAAAGTATCCGCTGCCGACGATAAAGGCAGTTACCAGGAAGAACAGAAGCCCCCATCCCACCCGGCGGAAAACCGGCCAGCTGCCACTGGAGCCGAACCGCCGGAACCAGCTAAACCCCTTCAGCAGATTCATTGGATCCAGTCACTCCCCAGGAAGTTGAGGAAAATCACCTTGTCCCCGCTTCGTAACGCTCGTAGGCTTCTACGATCTTCTGCACCAGCGGATGCCTGATTACATCTTCGCCGGTCAGAAAGACAAAAGCCGCCCCTTCGACACCCCGCAGAACCTTTTGCACCTCCACCAACCCGGAAGACTGCCCTTTGGGCAAGTCGATCTGGGTGACGTCCCCCGTAACTACCGCCTTGGAGCCGAACCCGAGGCGGGTCAAAAACATCTTCATCTGTTCGGGAGTTGTGTTTTGGGCTTCATCAAGGATGACAAAGGAGTCATCCAGGGTGCGCCCCCGCATGTAAGCGAGAGGGGCGACCTCGAAAATATTGCGCTCCAAGTGGCGCTGCGCCTGCTCCGCTCCCAGGACGTTGTAGAGACCGTCGTAAAGCGGGCGCAAGTAGGGATCGACCTTCTCCTGAATGTCCCCCGGCAAAAACCCGAGTTTTTCTCCGGCCTCAACGGCGGGGCGGACGAGAACAATCCTGCTGACTTCTTTATTCTTAAATGCCCGTACAGCCATCACAACGGCCAGATAGGTCTTTCCGGTCCCTGCAGGGCCGATGGCAAAGACCAGATCGTGGCTTTTGATCGCCTGGATGTAGCGCAGCTGCCCGGCGGTCTTCGGTCGGACGGGCTTCCCCCGGTAGTTAGTCAGAAGGACCTCGGAACGGATGTCAACCAGTTTTTCCCGCGAATGCTCCTCCACGAGATGCCAGGCATAATTGATATCGGTGATCGTAACGGGGTTCCCCTTTCGGCTCCAGGCTATCAACTGTTCAAAAAGCTCAAGGGTCCGCCGCACCGCCCCCTTATCCCCCCGGATAATAATCTCATCACCCCGGGCGATGATCTTAGTGGAACTCTTTTCCTCAATAAACTTGAGATTGGCGTCCAGACTTCCGAAAAGGTTAACTGCAGCGCTGTTATCCTCTACCCTTATCTTGGCTTCCTCGCAGCAGGTCAAACTCCTTCTTTACCCCCTGTCTTGTCTGTTTGATTTTCAGGACGAAACTTCCTGATGACCCCGATCGATTCCCTGGTTTCTACGGTGAGAACCACCCGAACGGGATCCTCATCGCCTCCCAGAACCTTATACCGGCGCCTGACCGTCACCGCTTCCCGGGGAAGACCGCGATCCGCCTTTTCCCTGGCGCGCTCTGCAGCCATCTCGACCGCTTCCTCATAGCTTCTCCGGACGTGCTGGCGGCGCACTTCCTCTGCTTCTATTGTAACAAATTCGACGGGCAAAGAAATATTCCTCCAGCGCTGCAATTTGTACCGGTGCATCCGGAGCCGGCAAAATTGATAGGGAACCTCCCGGGGGCCGTAAACGATAACCTCTTTCCCGGGCACTTTGATTCTGAAGATGAGGGTCTTCCTGCCGGTTAACCGCTCCTGGATCTCCTCCAGAGCGGCCTCCCCGTAGAAGCGATACCAGACGCGGGCGTGGACGATTCCGCGGGCCTGCACAAAGCGCGGCTCCTGCCGGGGAGGGAGCTGCTCCCCCTGCTGCTCATCCTGCGCGGGTGGAGCAGGGGAGATCTCCCCGGAAATCAGCACCTGGCCTTTCCGGACGACGTCCCCCTCCTTTACCAGGGGCTGCCCGGCAAGGGTGAGCACGCTCTCGATCACCCCTTCCTTCTCGGCCACGATATGGCAGTAGCCAACACCGGGCTCCGGAAGCTGCTTCTCGGAGATCCTGATTCGCGACCTTGGCCCCACATCCACCTCGGCATAGGCGATCTCCGGCAGCTCTCGCAGGAGGTGATCGACAACATCATCCCGCTGCACCTGAAAGCGGATTCTCCCCGGACGCAAGCCCGCTTCCGCTGCCAGCTCCTTAACCTTCTGCTGCGAGATCCGGCGCGTGCCGCTCACCTCAACCGTCCAGATAAAAGAGGAAAGACAGTAGAGGATGAGGCAAAAAACAACCGCACCGACCAGCAACATCCGGCGGCGCCGCAGGCGGAACAAAAGGAACGGGAGCCCCCTCTTGCGGCGGATTCGCAGCTTACACCCCGCTTTTTTGGCTATGTGGCGCAGGGTCCGGAAGGAAGAGGCATAAACCTTGGCCGTCAAGGTGCCGGCGTCAATCCAACAGAGATCCCAAAGGTGAACGCCCCTGGTATAGGCCAGGTTAATCAAGCGCTCCGGATGTTCCCCTTTGATCACCAGGATCAGATAGCCCAGCAGATAAGCCCAAAGTTTTCTGATAAACACAACCTCCCCTTCCCCTCCTGCTAAAGCTACTCCAGGATGGCAATGCTCCTGATCCTGCCGTCGACTACGATTTCATCGGGGAGAATGTTGCGCAGCACGAGACCGCTCCCGTTGATGAGCAACTCACCGCAGCCGGTACTGATGCGAATTTTCTCCTTTGTGTACTCGATGATCCCCCGGTGATTTTCCACATGCACCTGCATGTCCCCCAGCATGGTAATCCGCGGCAGATCCATCACCAGGTCTTTAGGAAGCTCAAAAACGTGCGACAGAAGATGTTCCACCCGCTTCTTGCCGTCCCTGGACAAAAAAATCCCACCTTTCTTTCCCATTTTATGCTCATCAAAAGGGAAAGATAACAGGTGGGTTGCTGAAACAATAAAGGCGGGCGTCATCCACCCGCCGGCAAATACCCGCTTTAAACGCTCACTTCACCGCTGCCCGTCTTTGAGAATCTCCCGGACAACTTCATTAACCAGTTTTCCGTCGGCACGCCCTTTAAGCCTGGGCATCAGCACGCCCATGACTTTCCCTAAATCACGCTCACTTTGGGCTCCTGTGGCTGCTATGGCCTCACGCGCCATCTGCACTATCTCATTCCTGTCTAACTGGCGGGGAAGGTACTTCTCTAAAACCGCAATTTCCGCTTCCAGCTCCGCCACCGTCTCCTGGCGCCCGGCACGGCGGTATTCCGCGAGGGCTTCCCGGCGCAGCTTGACCTCTTTGGCCAGGACCTCGATGACATCCTCATCGGTAAGCTCGCGCCCGAGCTCAATGGAGCGGTTCTTGATGGCTGAGCGGGCCATACGAATCACGGAAAGCTGGAGTTTTCCTGCTTCGCGCTCTTTGAGGGCTTTTTTCATGTCTTCATAAAGGCGCTCCTGAAGCGACATGGTCAACACCCCTTAGGACCAGCGGCGTTTGCGTGCTGCCTCGGACTTTTTCTTCCTTCGCACACTCGGCTTCATGTAGTGCTCCCGCTTTCTGACCTCGACCAGAACCCCGGCTTTCTGGCAGGAGCGTTTAAAGCGCCGCAGGGCACTATCCAGTGATTCGTTCTTGCCAACCCTGACTTCAGCCATGACCAATTTTCCCTCCCCCCCAACCAAGTTCAATAGCACAGCACCTGCATCATCCCGGCTTCAAACCGCTAGTTCGGCCGAAAGATACATCTCACTGTTTTAACTATTATACATCAGCAGGCTTTTTAGCGTCAACACAAAGGGTTTTCATCCAGCCATTCCTCTCCCCGCCCTTCCCAAGGCATCCCACTGCATCAGTAACCGAGAACAGCCGCCGCCAGGGCACATCCGATTTTTTCCACGCGGTGATCGATGCCCAAAACCAAAAGATCCTTTAAGGGCATCCCGCGCATCCGGAAGCCCTCCTCGACCATCGCCCGCACGCGGGCTTCCGCCTCCGCTTTGGTGCAGAAGCCCTCGTATTCCATGATGACACCGTAAGTATCGCTGCTGAACCCCACCCCGATGGCCGCTGCCACCACCTCCCCCGGCCTGCTGCTGGTAAGGTATCCGTATGCAGTCGGGGTCAAGGTTCCCGGTGGTATCCGGAGTTTGGGGAAGAACCTGGCGCCGGGCGGCAGAATACTGCTCACCCTGATCAGGTTCAGGTTGCCGATGCCGGCATCGATAAGAGCGGCATCAAAGGCATTTAACGGGGTGCTTCCCTCCCCGTGTCCCACCACCAGGGTAAACTTGCTCGGAACCGGTAACACAGGCTCGCCTCCTCGCCGATTTGTACGCTTTATTATATGGAGGGGAAGCGAAAAGGGTGCTTCCCATGTCCGGGAACCGGTTATAAAGAGAAATCCGGCGGCATACAGATTAAAGGATGACCGAGCAAAAGGAGGCGTCCAGGGGTGGGATTTCTCATCGCCCTGCTGGCCTGCGCCGGCACCCTTTCAGCAGCGTTGGCCTTTTACTACCGGCAGGTGGGGAATCACAACATCCTCTTTGAAACCCCTAAGGCAAGGGACGTAGAGGTTAAGCACGACATCCCTGCCCGGGAGATCCGCTGCCGCTGCCTGCTTCCCCTGACCAACAGGGGAAAGCAGCAGGGAATGGTCAACAACGTCTTCTGTCATCCCGTCTACTGCGGGAAGATCATGAAGGAACTGGAAATCCTCCCCCGAATCCGCCTGCTGCGGGAAAAGCTGCGAGAAAACGGGTACTGGGAGTCCATGCTCCTCAAGAGCAGTGACAGCATGCTCACCGAACTGGAGGTCGTCATCCGCAGCCGGCTGGAGCTGCCCCTGGTCGTCAGAGAAGTACCCCGCCTCACCATTCTCATCTACTACCAGGTGGTTGGTAGAAAAGGGATTGACTGGAGGCTGGCAGAAATATCCTTCGATCTGGCCGCCGGCAGAAGCGCGGGTGGCAATATACGCAAAGGTGGTTGATGCCGGTGCCGGTTCAGGTGATTCCCGTGCCTACCAAGCTGATCACGCCTGAAGACGACCTTCTGGAGGTGATCGCCACCTATGCCGCTCCTCACCTCCGGAAGGGGGATGTGCTGGTGATCGCCGAAAGCGCTCTGGCCATCTCTCAGGGGCGCATCGTCAGGCCCGAAGAGGTCAAACCGGGACTGTGGGCGCGCCTCATCTCCCAGTTCATCCATCAGGACGGCAGCCTCTCCTCCCCCTTCGCCTTACAGGCGGTCATGAACGAGGAGGGAGTGCTCCGCACCGTCTTCGCCTTCCTGGTGGGCTCCCTGAGCAGGATTCTCTTCAGGCGCCGGGGTGACTTCTACCGCCTTACCGGGCGACAGGCGGCCCTCGTCGACGACATCACCGGCACGATCCCCCCTTTTGACAAGTACATCGTCCTGGGGCCCCGGGAACCGCAGAAGGTAGTCAACGGCATCAAGAAGAGATTCGGGGTGGGAGCCGCCGTTATCGATGCCAACGACCTGGGCCGAACAGAGATCCTGGCGATGACACCGGGTGTAAGCGAAAAACTGCTTCTCGATGTGTTTCGCAATAACCCCGCCGGAAATGCCGATGAGCAGACGCCATTCGTCATCCTCAGGAAAACTCCGTGACGTCCTTCCCTCAATAAATTGAGGGGCATCCTCAAGCGGATGCACGCAGGGACTTATCCCCTGCGCTCCGGTTCAACGACACCGTGCCATCCCAATCGGTATGACACGGCCGCGGGCCGCGCCACACGGCCACTACTCCCCTTCACGGGAGATACCTGGAAAGCCCTTTCAAAGATGTTGAGGGCGCCGTTTACATCAGCCTGTGCTTTCCATCCGCAGGAGCAGGCGTACAGTCCCCGCCGCTTTCGATTGGATGTTTTGATTACCCCGCAGCTATGACAGGTTTAGCTATTTCTTTCACGCCCCACCGCACGCACTCCGCAATAAGGCTGGTTGTGGCTATGTGCAATAAGTGGCCGTGCCCACGTAATAGCCCGGGTTCCACAGGCGGGATAGGAAAGCGCCCCCTGTTTATCCTTCCGGTACCACCGCAGCCACAACCTGCATATACTGGAACAGCAGCCGGAACGGCGGAGGGTGATGAAAGTGGCCCTGCAGAAGGATGAAATTACCATCGACATCATGGGCATAACAATGAGGGTGTCCCGCCTCTCCACCCTGCCCGTTCCCTCCGAAGTGACTGCGGTCATCCCCCGGGTGGAACTCCGGATCTGGAGGTATCGGGATGGAAAACCGGTGGAAATCGAGGAGAAAGTACTGAACAGCGTCACCATCGTTCACGCCCCGCGCCACCCCCCCGGCGGTGAGAACACCCGCACAGCTTCCACCACCTGGACCTTTTCCCCCGGCAGACGGCGCCGCGAGGCAGAATCGCCTAACTGAGGTCACCCAAAGCCCAGTTCTCTTACGCCGCCCCCGCCGGCCGGCGGCCTTTTCGCCCCGGCCTGTCGCCAAGGGCTCTCAAACAACACCACGAGGGTTGTGAGAACCCGGGATTGAGGAACCGCCCCTATTTCGTCGGCGCCGCCCGTGAAGCGCCAGCAGTTCCCTGGCTTCCGGGAGCCGGAGCCTCTCCGGCAGTGGCCGGCAGAAATTCCTCCTTTAAGAGCTTCAGCAACTCCTCCCGGTCGTTCAAATCGGGGTCTTCCAAAACCCTTTCAAAGAGGAAACGCAGGGCACGTCCGACCACAGGCCCCGGCTTCACCCCCAGAGCATCCATGACGTCGTACCCGTCAACGGCCAGATCTCTGAGAGAAAAGGGGGGAAGCTCCCAGAGAACGGCTTCGATTTCCCTTTGAAAATGCTCCAACCGGGACAGGTTTTTGTACTTACCGCCCAGTATATCCGCCCTGCGCAGCTCCAAAAGATCGGCCAGGCTTCGGAGGCCGACCCTGTTGATGAACCTCCTTATCGCCTTTCTCGTCCTCGGGTAGGGGTACATGTGGCGGTGGACGAGAAAGGCCACCCTCTTAATAAAATCCCTGTCAAAGCCCAGCCTTTTTAAGATCTGGTAGGCCATGGACGAGCCGATGGCCTGGTGCCCGTAAAAATGGATGGTGCCGTCTTCAAAGCTGATGCAGCGGGGCTTCCCGATGTCATGCAGAAGAGCCGCCCAGCGCAGGTGCAGTTCCGGACGGATCTCCTTTAAAACGAGAAGGGTATGTCCGAAGACATCCTTGATGTGATAATCGTTCTGCATAATACCGCAGGTGGCAGCAAGCTCCGGCAGGATAACATCCAGCAGGCCGCTCTTTTTCATCTCCTCGAAGTAAATGTCAGGCCTCTTTCCGGTGATGATCCTGTTGAGCCAGGGCCGGATCTTTCCCGGAGGCACCTCCCTGATTGCGGAGGAAGACAACCTGAGAGCCTCCCCGGTGGCAGGTTCCAGCCGCCATTCGCAACCGGCATCATCAAAGCGCTTCATCAAATAGACGGCCTCCAGCAGGCGCAGCGGCTCCTCCCGGAACACCCCGGCAGGGGCACCCGCCGTCTGAATGATGCCGATACCCGCTTTCAGGAGATCGGCAGTCTGCCAGGGGTCGATCTGTTCCCCGGAAAAGGGATCCCAGGCCAGGGCATTTACTGTAAAACCCTGCCTTTGGATGACGGCGGCCACGCCCGCCTGCCTGCCATGTCCTTCGCCTCTACCGGCGCCCTCCGGCCCTGCCACTCTGACGGAGAGATCCCCGCTGTAAACCAGGCGCTCGGACTTACCCTCTACCGGAACAACCCTGTCAAAAAACGCATCGAGCAGCGCCGGCGGGGCGCTCGTGGCAACCTCCCATTCCAGGGGTTGCAGCCCCAGCAGGCAGTCCCGGAGGCATCCCCCGCCCACACAGGCATCATATCCGGCATCACGCAGTGTTTTTAGGACAGCCGTAACGGCGACGGGTATCAGCCGTTCGGAAAGAAAATCCCTCATCTACCCCACCCGTTCTACCTGTCAATCACCATCTTCAGGATTCGGCGCTTTCAATCACCGATAAACCATCTCTTGTTCTTTATCCGGCCGGATGGCTCATAATTTAATTATATACATCTGCGGTAATAATTACAGTTCGAATCAAGACAATAACTGGTAAATCGAAACACCATTGACAATATTCGTCACAACTGTTAGACTGTTAACAAGTGGGTATCTAGCCTTGAGCGGCTAGATGCCCGCATGCTTTTTTTAGGATAATTAACCATTTAATGGGTTTATGAAAGGAGGCCGATCAAAATGTCCCGCAAATTCAGGTTTTCCAGATCGACTTTCGAAAACCTGGTCAGGCATCTGGTGGAGATCGAGGAGGGGAAAAACCGGCTCCTTCAGGAATACTTTCCGGAACCGTCGGCAGAACGCAACGAATTTGCAAAGCTGTTCGATCAATATATAAGGAAGGTCGACAATCTAGTAAAAAACGCCTCCATCTCAGAAGAACATGAAGATGCCCTCCCCTTCGTTACCATCAACAGCCGGGTCGAAGTTGAGGACACCGAAAGCAAGGAAAGCTATCTGTTTCGCATAGTTACCCCTTATGAAAGCACCGCGGAAAACGGCGATATCTCTTACCTCTCCCCGGTGGGAAAATCCCTGCTCATGAGAAAGCCCGGCGAGAAAGTAGAGGTCAAAGCACCAGGGGGCACTTTCTGCTACAAAATAAAGAGCATCAAACGCCCCTGACGATGAGCCGCTACCAGATCGGCTCTCCTTTGTCCATGACGATCCGTCCGTCCAGAATGAGGGTCGGCCGCCTGATTACACCATCGAGTAGGAGGGGGCGGCTAGCCCCCGTCCTCTCACACCACCGGACATGCGGGTCCGCATCCGGCGGTTCACCAAGCTTGACGAAGATAAGAATAGCGTTCGGTCAAGCTCATCAG
>JAALLR010000214.1_pt1 | contig 18112 bp, 6 predicted proteins | sample 7245931 | NCBI WGS metagenome assembly JAALLR01 (sample SAMN13049201, study PRJNA578106) | oil field metagenome | isolation source: filtered produced water from oil reservoir B9 | place: USA:offshore Texas | collected 2016 | reverse complement strand
TGAAGAACGCAAGAATGCAGTTACTGTTCTCGGTAAAATAGGTGAAGAAAGCCCGGCAGAAGTATTGTTAAACATTTCAATGGACGAAGGTGAAGAAAAAGAACTTAGGATGGCTTCAATCCTTGCTCTCGGGGAGATTGGGAATGAAAGCATGATTAAGCCTCTCAGAGGTCTGGATTATGATGGTGACGGGCTGCTCCGATATCATGCTGTCTATGTTCTCGATCAATTAGGGACGAATAATGAAGTTTATGCAACTTACGGAGAGCTCCCGTATCCATTGAGCGAAGAACAGAGGCTTTACAGGAACAATGTTAACGAAATAAAAGATGCCTGCCGAGCAGATGGCACATTTCCGGTGGTTGATAATGCGACCTGTGTCCTTGTTGGGTATAACTACCAGAGCGGCTACATAGAGGTATCTAGTGATGTAAAGCCCGAAAAGTCGGAAATGGATGAGATCTATCAGTTATATGACTCAGAAGCACAGAAAAGAGGAGTTGATCAGGTCCCTGTGAGATTTGTTTACGGGTATGTATCTCCACTGGAAGGTGAGTGGTATAATATGTCAGATCTTGATGATTTTAATGTCACAGGCACTTTATAGATTCATCATAGAATCTTTCCCACCCTAAAATGAATCAATAAAAAAATTAAGCTTTTTTCCCAAATGGGACTATATAGTATGCAGACATATTACCTATACAAACACTGTAGTGTGTTAAAAAGGGGGTTAAGAAACTGAACTACGAATTAGACGAAATCAGAAAAATGGACAGTGCTGATATTATGGTCGAAATGAGAAACATTGTCCAGGGGAATAATAAGGACGATCCGGTAGCCCATTCTGACATGGCAAAGATGTATATAGTCATGGCACAGCGCAAGGGTATTGATCCTCGGTCAACGCTCAGATCACATGGTATGCTCGAATACGCTGAGAAGTTCGGGTGGTTACTGTAAAATCCGCCGGGAAGATGAATAAAATCACTTCCCATTAATTGCCCTTTTAATCTATTATTATTCTCTATCCAAATCCAGGCGTATGATCCATTTTTTAAGAATTTCTGCTCTTTATCTAACAGGGAAAGGCTGAAAATGATAGATTGTGTCTTTATTTATATTATTTTTATAAGTGGCGAACACAATGCTAATCAACCAAGACCCGTATATAAATTTGTTAAAGGGAGTGTAACACATGAAGGAATTTACAATAGAAGAGCTTTCGCAATATGATGGAAAGCAGATGGATAAAATCTATGTCGTTCACGATGGAAAGGTGTATGATGTGACCGATAGCATCTCATGGGACATTGGAGAGCATTATGGACATGAAGGTGGTCTTGACCTTACCGAGCAGATGGATGAGGCTCCGCATACAGATGATGTCTTTGAGGATTTTGAGGTCGTCGGAACATTGAAAGATTGATCCACAACCGGACTTTCTATTAAGAACAACTGCTGAGACTGATTAAATTTCGCTTATCAGAGTTGAATCTTTGAGGTAATGATCAAAGAGTTCCTTTCCCCATTTAATCGCATGGGGATTGCAACAAACAGCCTGTTTGTAATCATACGACCCGTCTTCTGTCAGTAATCTCAGAATCATGCAATCGTCATTAAGTGTAAAAGAAAACAGTTTGATATCGCCCTGATATATGTAGTATCTGACCTTACCGCTATCGATGAACCTTTGTACCCTTTCACTGTGTTCTTTTTTGAGCTTTTGGTGGAGTTCTCTCGTGATGATTATATGAGTATTCATACCACGTTCAATAAATTGCGATACAAGAGGTGGGATCTCCGGATGAGTAAAGGTGAAAATAAAGTACAGATCCTTTGATCTGCCGCACATCTCAATGAAATCCTTATTTATCTCATAAAGATTCACAAGACTAGGTTTCACTATGCAGCATGAGCTTAGTTCATGTATCCTTTCCAAGAGGAAAGGAGGGCAGAAGTCCATATCCCTGTTTCCCCAATAGTCAATATCAGTATCCAGTAAGTCAACAGTACCCAGAAGAGTTTTCATTCTACTTACTATAAGCTTACCGATGCTGGTTAATTCATAACTGTCTTCATAATGAGTAACAAGATAACTGTTCTCAAGTATTTTTATTTGCGGAAGCAGTGCCTGTCTGTTTGTATTCAGATTTTTGAGCAACTCAGTTGTTTCAAGCGGGCCGTTTTGAAGCAGTAAGAGCATATTCTTTCTCTTTTCAGACCTGAACAAAACATCCAGCAACCGGGTATCCATAAACGCACGCTCTTATGTTTATTATAGCAGTTACATATAAGTTGGACTTAATAATACTTATATAGAACTCTGACTTATTATAATAATTTCCAAGCTATGAAAAATCAGCAGCCATTGCAAGTCAGTCAGAGGAAAGTCATTCAGGCGAAAATCATGCGGTTTACAATATTAAAACCATAAAAAAAGAGCATCAGCAAAAGATAACTTAAAACCAGATACAGAAGGTTTTTTTGCTTGCTTTTGATACCCACTTTGAACATATATTCCTATACGGAAGCTAACTATATAAATTTGTCTACAGAATAATTTATTTAGCTTTATGTTTTAAATAAATGATAATGTAGTTTTGCTTTAAAGCAAAGATGTTACATCTTTAATTAAAATACAATTTTAATGTTGCCAATTCTCTTCAGGATTACAGAAAGCTTGCCACAGTTTCACTGAATTCATGAGTACTGAAAGGTTTTGCTATATATCCGGAACAACCAGCTTCAAGGAACTTTTCCTTATCTCCTGTCATTGCATTGGCAGTCAGGGCAACCACCGGGATATCTTTTATCTTTTCCTTGTTTTTGATCAGTCCGAGCAATTCCAGCCCGTCCATGCCCGGTAACTGAATATCCAGTAATATAAGGTCAAACTCTTTGTTCCCCAGCTGCTGGAGTGCCTGCTCTGCATTCATTGCCTTTGAAACCTCATATCCGTCATATTCAAGGAGACATACCGTAAGCTCCATGTTAATCGGACTATCCTCTACAACAAGTATACTCTTCATAAGATCTCACTATCCATGCTTACTTTTTCCTCACATGTAGTATCTGCTATTGTAAATGTGAAAGTGCTTCCTGTCCCCTCTTCACTTTCAACATTTATCTCACCCTCATGCATTTCAACAAACTGTTTAACCAGAGTAAGTCCCAGGCCTGTGCCTCCATGCTTTCTTTTATTCGATGAATCAACCTGGGTGAACGGATCGAATATATCACTAAGCCTGTGCTCAGGTATACCTATTCCGGAATCTGTGACCGATACAGAGACCTTTTTATCGATTCTTTCTGCAGCAACAAAAACTTCACCGTTCGCGGGTGTAAACTTGATGGCATTGCTTAGAAGATTGTACATGATCTGCTTGAACTTAACCCGGTCTGCAAATATATCATCAGTGGTAATATTGTTCTCTATCTTAAGATCTACATTCTTCCTCATTGCCATTGGAGTCATCAGTGTCCTGATCTCTTCAAACATTGCTGATACTGAGAAATATTCGCATTCAAGCTTCATCTTTCCGGCTTCGACCTTCGAGAGATCGAGAATGTCATTGATCAACTCAAGAAGATGCTCACCGCTTTTGTTGATATGATCTATGAAACGAAATTGTTTTTCATTCAGATCTCCTGCCATTTTAGTATTCAGCATATCCGAAAAACCTATAATAGCTGTAAGAGGTGTTCGAAGTTCATGGCTCATGTTTGCCAGGAATTCTGATTTGATCCTGCTGTTCTCCTCAGCCATCATCTTCGCCTCGATCAGTGAGTGCTCTGCTTTTTTCTTTTCAGTGATATCACTTGCGAACACAAGGTTGCTATTTTCTGCAAGCCGGGTAGCATCGCATTTCAGCCAGCGTTTTGTTCCATTCTTTTTTCTGAAAATCACTTCACTTGAACTGAAGCCGTTTTCTTTGAGTTCCCTGAAGATCTTCTTTGAGCGGTGAAGGAATTCCGGCTCAATCATTTCAGTAAGCTTAGCTCCAACTAACTCTTTTTCCGAGTAACCCGTAAGGATAGAAGCTGTTCTGTTAACCTCCATACAGTTTCCTGTTTCATCAACAATAAAAATGCCATGTGGGGCATTTTCAATATAGCTTCTGAATTTTCTTTCACCCTCTCTTAATGCGTTATCTGCCTTTTTACGATCACTTATATCATGATAGTTCAACAAGATTCCTTTTATGGAAGGTTCATGAAGGAGGTTTCTGGCAGTAAATTCTATCCACTTATACGTACCATCTTTACACAGATACCTTGTCTCAGCAGTTATTTCAATATCTGTTTCCTCTGTTAAATTCCGCACTACTTCTTGTGCTTTTTTCATATCTTCCGGGTGAATGTTCTGCCAGGTGGATATACCCACGACTTCTTCAGGTTTCCATCCGAACCATTTCTCAATATTGGGACTTTTATATCTGTTAATTCCATTTTCATCTATTATGGCAATAACATCTGAAATATTCGCTATCATGGCGCTAAGCTTTGCTTCACTTTCACGAAGTGCCTTTTCAGCCTCTTTGCGCTTGCTTATGTCACGGACCATTGTCAGTATCAGTTTCTCGTTTCCGAAATAAACACAACTTGTAGTAAGTTCAATGGGATAGATGGTGCCGTTTTTATGGAAGTGCTGTGCTTCAAGAGTTAGAGGTTTTCCTGGAGATCACTGGGACCATTGCTGCAATATGTCTTCTTTATCAAACTCCTCCGGCAGGAAACTAAGTACATTCATGTCCAATAGTTCTTCTCTGGTATATCCGGACTGCACAACTGCTTCTTCATTAACATCAAGTATGCTTCCCTTCAGGTCGTGCAGATAGATCCCTTCCGCAGACTGGTTGAACAATGATCGGTATTTTATTTCACTTTCCTGAAGTTCTTCCTCGGCTCTTTTTTGATCGGTGATGTCCCAGTTAGTGCCAATCATTCTCAAAGGCTTCCCGGATTCGTCACGCTGAATAACGGCAAGGGCGCGAATATTTCGGACAGTTCCATCAGGCCAGAGGACACGGAATTCAGTATCGAATTCTTTCTCGCCGCTTAGTGCCATCTGTATCTCCAGATCGCTACGTTCAAGGTCATCCGGATGCAACCCTGATTTCCAGGCATCATAAGCACCGCCGAACTGTTCCTGAGTGATTCCGTAAAGGCAGAACATCTGTTCATCCCAGACAAGAGTATTATTTACAATATCATAATCCCAGATGCCCACACCTCCTGCCTTTGTTGCCAATGCAAGCCTGTCACTGGCTTGTTTCAGAGCTTCTTCGGTCCTTCTTCTTTCTGTGATATCCCTGAATTCTACAACTCTGACTTCTTTTCCTCTGTACGGGATATTCTTTGCTTCAAGCTGCAAGGGATATTCCTTACCGTCTTTCCGAAGTCCTGTAACCTTATATGCTTCCTCGAATCCTGAGAGTATGTTGTGCATAACTATGTCGCGGGAATTTTCGGCTATCAGAAGCAAGCCATCCATTCCGACCAGTTCATCCATTGTATAACCGGATATTTCTGAAAGTCCCTGATTACAATCCAGAATGATTCCTTTGTCATGAATCGCAATTCCGCCAAATGATGCATTGTGCAGTCTTTTGAAACGCTCTTCACTCTCCTTGAGATTGTCCCTGGCCCTCTGGCGTAAAATTGCTTCACCGATACCGTCAGCAACGATTCTAAGAAGGTTTATATCGTCCTCATGCCACTGACGTGCTTGTTCACAGTCATCAAAACCTATGAAGCCCCAGAGTTCCTGCCCGGTGTAAATTGGAATGATCAGTACCGAAAGAATTCCCTGCTCTGAAAGGATCGTCCTTTCCGGCTCATCAAGTTCTGCAACTATATGCGCATAAGCCTTTTTTGCCTGCAAGGTTGCAAGAAGTGTCGGGGACCCTTCGCTGTATGGAAGGTGTTTGAGAAGAGGATTATCAATTTCTCTGGAAACTCCGTCTGCTACAACTTCATGGGTCTGTGACATACAGATTCCCAGATAGGGGTCATCTTCATTCCGGAAGATATAGGATCTGCTGCTATCGACGGTCCGGTGGATTGTTTCCAGGATATTCGGGATTACATCATCAACATCATTTGTCTCAAGCAAAATGCGCATGCAATCAACTGTTGCAAGTTCATAGTCCAGTCTTCTTTTAAGTTCCCTTTCAGTTTCAACAAGAGCTTTTTGAGACTCATCCAGTGCTTTTATACGGGGTTTGAGATATACTAAAAAAAGGGCTCCTGTGAAAAGAATAAAAGCCCAACCTTTGTATGTTTGCAGTCGGCTGTATGTTTCCATATCGGAAACGAACTGAATTAAGATACTGTCGGAGAAGAGAACCCAGATGCTGGCCAGAACTATGTATATGACTATAAACTTCAATACAATTTTAGTACCTCTGTCAAAAACAGAAGTTGAATCCATCGTTTAATCCTCTCCAGTCACCCGTTTTCTAAAAACAATCTTTCATCCTTTTTTAGAATCAATTGTTCATTTTATCTGATGTATCTTATCTTTTATAAAATATCTTATCTAAAACACCTAATTTTGGTTTTACACATTGTAAAACTTAAATTGCTGATTCTCACACAATTAATATATAACTAAATATTATATTATTATCCAGAACCATCGAATGAGGAATAAGTGTGAAAATGATACTGAAGTTAAGTCTCTTTGTGCTTGCATTAATTTGCATATTAATAAGCACCCCATCCTTTGCATTGGCAGAGGATTATGAAAATGACAGTTATTTGAGCAATGACAACTTCAGCAATGTTTCACCTGATAACCAGTTCTCTACGGTCCCCATAAACCCTGCATTTATCGAATATCAGAAAGAACTTGAAGAAAACAGCGAAAAGCAGTCAAATGTGGATAATCGATTCAGTATTAACACCTTTGAGACAGATTTCGATAATAATTTTCCTCCTGAAATTTCAAACGATATGCAGGACATTCAGTCCCCGGAAGGAATAATTCATCCATCCGGCCTTAAGCCATCGCCTATAGATTTTTCCTACATTTCTCCGGTGGATATGAAAGAATTACTTACCAGCGATGAGTATGGCGATATGCCATCCTCGATGTCAATGAGTACTCTTCTTGAGGAGTCCTATTCTACCCAATATGATCTGCGGGAGAAAGGCGGTGTGACAGGAGTACGTGATCAGGCATTTGCAGGAACTTGCTGGGCACATGCATCATTCGCTTCACTGGAATCATATCTGATGCATAACAGGTCCGAAGAATGGGATTTTTCTGAAAATCACGTTAAGAATGCACTGGTATCATCCTATCAGGATGGTTTTGATCGCCCGACTCACGATGACGGGGGAAATGACCTCATGACACTTGCATATCTTGCCAGGTGGGATGGTCCGGTTACCGAGTCCGATGATCCTTATGATGACCTGTCACCTGTTTCATCCTCTGACACGGTTGTTGCAAAACATGTTCAGGAAGCACTGATGCTTCCGATGGTAAATCATTCAGATGATCTGTTCAAATGGGCAATTACAAACTATGGTGCCATCACAGTTGCCATGCATGATGATAGTTCCAGATATTTCAACAAAGAGAACAATACATATTATTGCTATGAAGAAGGCAAACCTTTGACTCACGCAGTATGTCTGGCTGGCTGGGATGACAATTTTGACAGGAACAGGTTCACTCCGGCAGCGCCGGGAGACGGAGCATACATAATCAAGAATTCCTGGGGTGATAACTGGGGTGAAGCCGGATACTTCTATATATCATACTACGATACGGCACTGGGTACACCTGGTGATAGAGAAGGAGATGAACCATATACCACTAATTTCGTAATCACTGCTGAGAATGTCAGTAATTATGACCGTAATTATCAGTATGATCCGCTGGGATGGTGTTTAAGTTTGGGCTATAACGACAGCACCGTTACGGGAGCAAATATCTTCACAGCAGAGTCAAACGAAACCCTTGAAGCTGTAAGTTTCTATACAGTTGATTCAAACTCATTCTATAATATTTCTATTTATCTTGATCCTGAAAATGGTCCGATAAACGCTTCCGGTCCTGTATCAGTAAAGAATGGAAGTATGCCGCTGGCAGGCTATCACACTGTGAATCTTGATACCAATGTTTCGCTCTCAGCAGGTCAGAATTTCTCTGTGGCCATCACTTTCACAACTCCCGCTTATAATTATCCACTGGCTATCGAAAAAGCTATATCCGGACATAGCAGCAATGCCCATGCAGAAAATGGACAAAGTTATCTAAGAGTCAATGAAACGACATGGGAAGATATTTCTCAAAACGGTACGAATGTATGTATCAAAGCCTTTACCACAGAGAATAAAGAACCCGAAGCAAGATTCATAGCCGAAAAACGTTATGTCCATGTGAATGAGCCTGTTAATTTCCATGATGCCAGTCTCTTCTCACCCGAATCATGGGAATGGGATTTCGGGGATAATTCCAGATCAACAGAACAGGATCCTTCTCATTTCTATACCAGTACAGGAATATACAACGTTTCCCTGAATGCATCAAATGGATTTGGTAACAATAGCACAACACGAACTTCCTTCATCCAGGTACTGAATACAACGATCACTGTCAATGGCAGTGGGAATGCAGACTTCACAAACATCCAGGATGCTATTGTAGCAGCATCCGAGGGTGATACCATCATCGTTGAACCGGGAACATACACAGAGATGATCAGATTCAGGAAGGATAATCTAACTCTCAGATCATCCACAGGCAATCCGGCAGATGTAAGAATAATTTCTTCAAACCCCGATGAAACTTATCGTCTCAACTTTGCAGTCTTTATAATGGCGGATAATGTCACATTTCAGGGTGTTACGGTTTCAGGAGGTTACTATGGTATACTTCTTCAGCTATCGAATAATTGCAGTATTAACGATTGCATGCTAACTAACAATTATTTGACCGGGCTGTTCATTGGTGGTTCATATAACAACAGTATTCTAAATTGCACTACCTATAACAATACAGCAGGTGGATTATACCTCACTGATTCAGCTAATAATTATTTCGCAAACAATTCAATGTTCGGGAATAGTGTTAACTGCGTGCTGATTTCACAAAAAGACATCATAGATATCAGTAATACGGTTGAAGGTAAGCCTATTTACTATCTTTCTGGAGTTTCGGATGTCGTGATAGATAAGGATTCCAATGCCGGATTGGTTCATCTTGTTGATTGTTCGAATATCACGGTAAAAGATATCGAAGTGGAAAAGAACTACTATGGTACATATCTTTACAATACTAGCAATAGCACTATCAAAAACAGCACATATACTAAAAACTTCCGTGGTATTTATCTGGATTATTCCACAAACAACACGGTTTCAAACTGTACTTCAGACAGTAATAGAAATTACGGTATTGCACTGATCGAATCCAGCTATAATCTCATCTATAACAATTATTTCAATAATACTGATAATGTCCTGATCTCAGGCATTCTCTCCAATCAATGGAACATTTCGATGACTTCAGGTACTAATATAATTGGTGGAGACTATATTGGAGGTAATTACTGGGCAAAACCAAACGGTAGCGGCTGGAGTCAGGTCAATCCTTCCACAGGGGATGGTTTCTGTGAGCCTTACACTTTGACTGCTTGTAATATTGACAATCTCCCACTAACAACTAATGATGAAATATCTTCGGCTGACGGAAACAATGCCAATGATAATTCTGGCAGTCAGAGTGAGAATGACGGAGTAAACATTCGGAAAAGTAATCCGGTACTCTACGATGCTAATGTCGTTTCAGTAGTTTCGGACATGCAGTTTGTCGGTAAAGATTCTGAAGTGAACTATGAGTTCACTGATAAGGAAAATCCCGTTACTCATATACGTCTTCAGGCAAAGACAACTGAAGGATATGTAGTTGCAGATGTAAGCAGGCTGGATGGTCCTCATAAAGGTCTTTCCGAACAACCTTCAGGTAAGGTCTACCAGAATCTGGAAATCACTCTTGGAGATGAATCACTTTCATTCTCAGATTTCATAGATGAAGCTGTAATAGGTTTCAACGTACCGATAAAGTGGATCGAGTATAATGGTATTGATGCGGATACAATCCGCCTGGAGCACTATTCTGACGGAATGTGGGAAACACTTCCGACCACCAGGGTAGATGAAGCTGATGGAATACTTTACTTTGAGGCAGTAACAACAGGTTTCTCGCCATTTGCCATCTGTGCCGATACGGTTTCAGCAAATGATGAAATAGAAGTATCCCTGTCAGGTGACGATGATATAAATAGCAAAAATGAAGGTAGTGGATCTAATAGTGAAAGCAAGAAAATCGGAATGAATTCTTTCCTGTTCATGCTTTTTATACTGTTCATCATTGCTGTTTTTGCATATGTCAGGTATCAGAAGCGGGATAGATGAACATCTATCCCTTTTTCAGTTTTGGATAGAAAATCACTGGTAGCTCTGGTTAAAAAACTTAATCAGTAGTGAGTTTTATGCAAAATCTAATTATATAATCTAGTTTTATATAATATATGTTGCATCAATGAGGGATACAGTGAAAACGTTGCTGAAGTTGACAGTTTTTATGTTCGTGGCATTTTTTTTCATTTTAATGAATACTGCAACTTGTATGGCACAGCCTGATTCAGGAGATGAGTTGCTTGCAGTAACTAACTCAGATGTCAACTCCAGTAAAGATCAATCTTCTCCTCAATTTTTTATTGCACCCGTTAATCCTGCATTCGTTGAGTACCAGAAAGAACTTGAAGAGAGTCAGGGTGAACAATCTTCCGAAAATAGGCAATTGAATACTTTGTCCTACGACGTTCTTAATAAATCTATCAATCATGAAGATCAGGTACTATCGAATAATGCCAGCGGTCTGCTTGATCCACAGATTGCGGATGATCCGACCTATAATTCCGGTCTTCAGCCTTCTCCAATAGACTTTTCTTATTTATCTTCTGTTGACATTGATCAGTTGCTGGCTGACGAAAATTATCCCATGGCATTTTCCACAGCAGGTATTGGACCAGCCGCTGAAACTTTTCCTTCACGCTTTGACCTTCGTGAACATGGTGGTGTAACAGGAGTACGTGATCAGGCATTTGCAGGAACTTGCTGGGCTCATGCCTCTATGGGCTCATTGGAATCGTATCTTCTATATAGTAAGTCAAAGAACTGGGATTTTTCTGAAAATCACATGAAGAATACATTGGTATCTTCCTATCAGGATGGTTTTGATCAGTCCTCTCCTGATGAAGGTGGCAGCTCTCTGAAAGCGCTCGCATATTTTGCAAGGTGGGACGGTCCGGTTGCCGAGTCTGATGACCCCTATAATGACCTGTCACCTGTTTCATCTTCTGATGTGGTCGTGGCAAAACATGTCCAGGAAACCTTTATACTTCCTTCTTTGAATCAATCGTTTGATCTCTATAAGTGGATAATAATGAACTATGGAGCTGTTTCAATAGCCATGTATGAGGATGACGATCACTTTTATAACGAAAAAAACAGTACTTATTATTTTTATAAAGAAAGTCTACCATTGACACATGGTATAACGCTGGTTGGCTGGGATGATGATTTTGACAGGAACAGGTTCACTCCGGCAGCTCCGGGAGATGGAGCATACATAATCAAGAATTCCTGGGGGGATAACTGGGGAGAAGAAGGTTATTTCTATATTTCATATTATGATACATCGGTAGGTACCGCTGAATCTCAAAATAACATGTCATATGCACCGATGAATAATTTCCTGTTTATGACAGAGAACGCCAGCAACTATGATCATATCTATCAGTATGATCCGCTGGGTTGGAGTTCAACCGTTGGAATCGGCACCAACACAGTAATAGGAGCCAATATCTTCACAGCAGAATCAGACGAAACGCTTGAAGCTGTGAGTTTTTATACAACTGACTCCAACTCTTTCTACAACATTTCTGTCTATCTGGATCCTGAAGATGGTCCGATCAATACTTCCGGTCCTGTAAGTGTGAAAAATGGAAGCGAAGCTTTTGCAGGATATCACACCGTAAACCTTGATACTGATATTTCACTTTCTGCCGGCCAGAATTTTTCCGTTGTTATCTTTTTCACAACACCTGAGTACACTTATCCTGTTGCAATTGAATCTCCACTATCAGGCTATAGTAGTATCAATATACGTTCTGAACCTGGTCAGAGTTATGCCAGTGCTGATGGTGTGGAATGGACAGACCTGTCACTATATAATTCAAATGTATGTATCAAAGCCTTTACCACAGAGGATAGAGGACCCGAAGCAGGTTTTGTTGCTGACAAGAGGTATGTCCATGTGAATGAACCCGTTAATTTCCATGATGCAAGTCTTTTCTCGCCCGAATCATGGGAATGGGATTTCGGAAACAATTCCACGTCAACTGAACAGAATCCTTCACACACCTATTCCAGTACGGGAATATACAATGTTTCTCTGAATACATCAAATGAATTTGGCAGTAATGTCACAACAAGAAGTTCCTTTATCCAGGTACTGAATACAACGATCACTGTAAACAGCAGCGGAAATGCTGACTTCACGCACATTCAGGATGCCATTGTTGCAGCATCTGAAGGTGATACTATAATTGTTGAACCTGGAACATATACCGAAAGGCTCAGTTTCAGGAAAGATAATCTCACTCTCAGGTCATCCACAGGCAATCCTGCAGATGTAAATATAATTTCCTCAAACCCTGACAAAAATGATCCTTCCAACTTTGCTGTCTTTATGATGGCAGATAATATTACTCTCCAGGGTGTTACGGTTTCAGGCGGTTACTATGGGGTATTTCCCCAGCTATCGAATAATTGTAGTATCATCGATTGCAGGATGGTCAATAATTCTTTATCCGGTTTGTTCATTTATGATTCATACAATAACACTATTCTAAATTGCACTATGGATAACAACACAGCCGGATTATACATATCAGATTCAGCTAATAATTATTTCGTAAACAATTCAATGTTTGGGAATATACGTAACTGCGCACTGATTTCACATAAAGATATTATTGATACCAGTAACACAGTTGAAGGCAAACCTATTTACTACCTTTCGGGAGTATCGGATGTGGTAATAGATCGGGATTCGAACGCCGGACTGGTGCACCTTGCTGATTGTTCAAATATTACAGTAAAAGATATCGACGTGGAAAAAAACTTCTATGGTATATATCTCCACAATACTAGCAATAGTAAGATCATAAACAGTACGTCTTCTAAAAACATCCGTGGTGTTCATCTGGAGTATTCCACAAACAATACAGTCTTCAATTGTTCTTTAGAAAACAGTTCTAGCTACGGAATCTCACTTACTGAAAGTAATGATAACCTAATCTATAACAATTATTTCAATAGTGATGATAACGTTCTGATCTCAGGCACTCTCTCCAATCGGTGGAACATTCCAGTGACTCCGGGTCGCAATATAATTGGTGGAGATTACATTGGAGGTAATTACTGGGCAAAACCAGACGGAACCGGCTGGAGCCAGGTAAATTCTTCTATTGGCGATGGGTTCTGTCATCCTTATAATTTAAGTGCTGACGGCTCTAACACTGATCACCTTCCACTTACACTTAATACTGATCCGCTTTCAGGTAGCGAGAACAATGCTAATGTTGACTCTGTCAGCCAGGGTGATGGTGAAGGAGTAAACATCCGCAGGACCACTCTCGCTTTTTACGATAGCAATATCATCTCAGTAGAATCTGATATGAGATTTATTGGTCAGGGTACTGAAGTGAACTATGAGTTCAATGAAAAAGAAAATCCAGTCACACATATACGTTTTCAGGCGAAGACAACTGAAGGATATGTAGTAGCGGATGTAAGCAGACTGGATGGTCCTCATGAAGGTACTTACAGCCAGCCTTCAGGTCATGTATATCAGAATCTGGAGATTACTCTGGGAGATACGGTTTTTGTATCATCCGGTTTCATGGATGAGGCTGTAATTGGTTTCAATGTTCCCGGAGACTGGATGGAGTCAAATAACATCGATGAGAGCACTATTCGTCTGGAACATTATACAAACGATAGATGGGAAAAGCTTTCAACCGAAAAGGTCCGTGAAAGTGATGGGCTACTTTATTTCGAAGCTGTAACAAAAGGTTTTTCGCCATTTGCTATTTGTGCAGATACAGTTGAAATGAGTGATGAAATAGACGTATCCCTGTCCGGTGACAATGGCCTGAAACCCCAAAGTGAAGATAAAGAAATCAAAAACGGCAGCAGATATGGTAATATTTATGCTTTGTCGTTCCTGCTATTTATTGTGTTCATCTCTTCGGTTCTAATCTATCGCCGATACAGAAAACAGGATGAATGAGTTAAGGATTTTATTTCGGTTTTTTGATAAAAGCTAAATTCTTACAATTTTTATTCGCAGTTGGTTCATGAAAAAGAAGATGTCATTCGGAATTAAAAATATATAATTTGATATTATATTATCTATGTTCTGTTAATGAGGGATTATGTGAAAACGGTATTGAAATTTAATTGTTTTTTACTAATAGTCATCTGTTTAATTCTGATTGCTACTCCATCAGTTATAGCACAATCAGTTCCAGCAGATGAAGAGATTACAGGTGCTGGTTCAGATATCAACCTCAGTACAGACCCTTCGGAACTACAATTGCATGCTGCACCCCTCAATTCTGCTTTTATTGAATATCAGAACGAACTTAAAGAAGATCAGCCTGAACAATTGTACTCATTTTCACATAACCTTACTCCTGAATCTGTCGATCATGAAGAGTGGGCACTACTGACCAATAATAATAGCCTTTATGAAGTTCAGATATCAGACGATAATGTATATCCTTCGGGACTTCATCCCTCTCCTGTAGACCTTTCCTATCTCTCTCCCGTCAATATGGAAGAATTACTGGCAGATGGGAAATATGGCGATATGCCTTCTTCAATGGCAATAAGTACTCTTTCAGAGGAAATCTATCCTTCCCGGTATGATCTGAGGGACGAGGGAACTGTCACGGAAGTAAAGTTTCAGGGAACCGCCGGTAGTTGCTGGGCTCATGCATCGCTTGCTTCACTTGAATCATTCCTGCTAAGAAAGAATTCTGAGTACCGGGACTTTTCCGAGAACAATCTTAAAAACAGGTTAGTGATCTATGAACCGGATGGTTTTGACCGTATCTCTCATGATGCATGGGGAGCCAGTCTTCCGGCTGTTGCATATCTTGCCAGATGGGATGGTCCGGTTACCGAGTCAGATGATCCCTACAACGATATATCACCCATTTCATCCTCTGAGGCTGTTGTAGCGAAACACGTTCAGGAAGTCTTAATCCTGCCGGATCTAAATCACTCTGATGACCTTTTCAAATGGGCGATAAGCAACTATGGTGCAATTACAGTAGCCATGCACGAAGATAGTGACTTTTTAAACAAAGATAATAATACATATTATTGCTACGAAGAGGATGTAGAACGAAACCATGCTGTAAGTCTTGTTGGCTGGGATGATGATTTTGACAGGAACAATTATACTCCTGCTGCACCGGGAGACGGTGCGTATATCATTAAGAATTCCTGGAGTGATAACTGGGGTGAAGGTGGATACTTCTACATATCTTATTATGATTCTATTCTGGGAAATAACGGTGCTTTGTACAGCAATGGTCCATACTTAATGAATACTGTGATCACTGCAGAAAATGTCAGCAACTACGATAATATATACCAGTACGACCCGTTTGGATGGTGTCTCAACTACGGTTATGGTTATGGCTATACTACAGCAACAGCAGCCAATATTTTCACAGCAGCATCGAATGAAACCCTTGAAGCTGTAAGTTTCTATACAGTTGATTCAAACTCATTCTATAACATCTCAATCTACCTTGACCCTGAAAATGGTCCGATTAACGCTTCCGGTCCTGTATCAGTAAAGAACGGAAGTATGCCAATAGCAGGCTATCACACTTTGGATCTTGATACCAATGTTTCACTCTCAACAGGTCAGAATTTTTCGGTTGTCATCACTTTCATGACACCGGAATATGACTATCCTGTAGCAGTTGAAACTAATATTCCCACTTATAGCAGCAATGCCTATGCCGAGGCAGGAGAGAGCTATCTAAGCTTTGATGGAATCACATGGAGAGATATTTCTGAACAAGGTATGAATATATGCATTAAGGCTTTCACAAAAGAAGATAAAGAGCCTGAAGCAAGCTTTGTTGCAGGCAAAAGGTATGTTCATGTGGAAGAGCCAGTATATTTTTATGATGCGAGTCGTTTCTCACCTGACTTCTGGCAATGGGATTTCGGGGACAATTCCACATCAACAGTGCAGTATCCTTCCCACTCCTATGCAGAGCCGGGATTATACAATGTTTCCCTGAATGCATCAAATAGTTTTGGTGGTAATATCACAACAAGGAATTCATTCATCCGGGTGTCGAATACCACGCTCACAGTCAACAGTAGCGGAAATGCTGATTTTACAACTATTCGGGATGCTCTTACTGCAGTTTCGGAAGGAGATATTATAATAGTCGAACCCGGGACCTACTATGAGCAGCTAAGGATCGCCAAGGACAATATCACTCTCAGGTCATCCACAAATAATCCTGCAGATGTAAGGATTATATCTTCAAACTCTAACCACACTGAGAAAGAGAATTATGCAGTCTATTTAACGGCAGATAATGTAACTTTCCAGGGTTTTACGGTTTCAGGTGCTTATCGAGGTATCTATCTTTCTGATTCAAACGAGTGTGATATAAGTGACAGCTTGGTTTCAGGCTGTTACCAGGGAATAAGATTATCCAATTCGAATCTGTGCAATATAAGTAACAGCAGTGTTTCCGGTTGCTATGTAGGGATACATCTCTCTGATTCTGAAGATTGTAGCATTATTGACTGCATTACGGATAATAACCTTTACACCGGCCTGTACATTTATGAATCGTTTAACAACAGTATTCTGAATTGTACAATCGAGGACAATACAGATTATGGTTTGCAGTTGTGGTATTCGGAGAATAACAATTTTGCGAACAATTCAATTTCAGGAAGCATCTATAATTGCCTGCTCTATTCACATAACAATGTTATCGATACCAGCAATACGGTGGAAAATAAGCCAATTTATTATCTTTCCGGAGTTTCGGATGTCGTGATAGATAAGAATTCAAATGCCGGACTGGTGCATCTCATCGATTGCTCTAATATCACGGTAAAAGATACCGATATTCAAAATAACTTCTACGGCATCCATTTTTACAATATCACTAACAGTACTATCGCAAACTGTACGCTAAGTACCAATGCAGATGCTATCTATTTTTTTGCTTCACACAACAATACAATATACAATTCCACACTAGCCAATAGTATCCACTACGGAGTTTCATTAAGAGAAAGTAATGATAACCTTATTTATAACAATCTTTTGAACAACAGCCATAATCTCAAAATTTCAGGTATTCTGCATAATCAATGGAACCTCCCGGTGATATCAGGAACCAATATCATTGGTGGAGATTATATTGGAGGTAATTACTGGGCAAAACCCAACGGAACCGGGTGGAGTCAGGTCAATCCTTCTATTGGTGATGGATTCTGTCAGCCTTATAATTTGAGTGCTGACGGCTCTAACATCGATCATCTTCCGTTAACAGCTAATGCTGAATTACCGTCGAGTAGTGAAAATGCGGGTACAGTAAATATTGATGAAGATGATGGTGTACACATAAGAAGAAACAACGACAAGCTAGCCGAAGCAAATATTGTTTTGAAAGATTCTGATATGCGTTTTGTCGGCAGGAATCATGAAGTAAGATATGAATTCACCGATGAGGCCAATCCGGTAAACCAGATACGCTTTGCGGCAAAGACCACTGAAGGCTATGTGATGGCTGATGTGAGCAAACTCAATAGTTTCCCTGAAGGTCTTTCCGGAAAGCCGTCAGGTCAGGTCTACCAGAATCTGGAAATTACAGTCGGTGATGAGAAACTCGGATCATCGGATTTCATGGAAGAGGCTGTAATAGGTTTTAGTGTATCGATAGAGTGGATTGAATCGAATGATATT
>JAALLR010000244.1_pt1 | contig 18141 bp, 23 predicted proteins | sample 7245931 | NCBI WGS metagenome assembly JAALLR01 (sample SAMN13049201, study PRJNA578106) | oil field metagenome | isolation source: filtered produced water from oil reservoir B9 | place: USA:offshore Texas | collected 2016 | reverse complement strand
ATGCAGTATGGTCCTGTGGCAGCCCTTATCGTTATTGCAATCATTACGGTTGTGAATACGCTTGCTGAGAATGTGATTTTCCCCTCACTTGCAGGAAGGGGACTGGAACTTTATTCTTCCGTTGTATTCATATCCCTGGTTTACTGGGCCTTTGTCCTGGGACCTGCAGGTGCACTGATCTCAACTCCTCTTACCATGGCTATTAAAGTCATACTGGATAGTTTTGAAGAAACTAAGAGCCTGGGAATGTTGCTTGGTTCAGGTAAAAAATAGAAACTATACATATACAATATTTGAACAAATATCTACTGCAGACAGGTAATGTGATAGCCAGCTTACCTGAATGAATCTCAATCAAATATTCAGAGGTATGCAAAAGTGAGAATAAATAGGAGTGATAGATTATCAACACCTGTAAAACTGCTTCTTCTGAGTATTGCACTGATGATCCTTACACATGAAATGAGGGAACTTTCTTCCATACTTCTACTACTCTTCTTTTCTTTCTTTACGGCACTAACCTTTGCTCCTCTTGTTCACCGGCTTCAGAAAAAGGGAGTACCACCAATATTAAGTGTCGGCCTGGTGGTACTTTTACTCATACTGATAATTGTTTTACTGGGGCTTCTGACAGTGGTCACCATTACCCAGTTGAATGAAAGGATACCTACCTACCAGACTGAGCTGATAAATTTAACCGAAAATATACTAAGAGCTACTCCCTTCATAGAAGGAATGTCCATAAGCATGATCCTTGATAATATAGGGTCATCCCTTCTAAGCTTTGGTTTTGGAATTTTCAACAGCATAGTAAATACTACTACAGCAATAACACTCATAATAATAGTAACAGCTTTTATCCTTCTAGATGCCGCAGGAACTTCTGAACAGATGCAGAAGGAGTTCCAAAAGGAGTTTGTTTTGCTGGCAAAGCTTCATGATTTCAGTAAAGTTGTTGTGGACTATATTATAGTGAGAACAAAAACAAATTTCATTACAGGCCTTGGTGTTGCAATTGTTCTGCTTATTGGCGGAATAGATTTTGCATTATTCTGGGGTCTTGTCATGTTCGTTTTCAGTTATATTCCCTACATTGGCCTGTTCCTTGCATCTCTACCACCTGCATTTCTCGCGCTTCTGGAGTACGGACCTGTAGGGGCTATCGTTGTGCTTGCTGTTATCTGGATAATAAATATGCTTGCGGAAGATGTGCTGTTTCCTTCACTGGCCGGAAAGGGCCTCAAGATGTCACCAACCGTTGCACTGCTATCACTCATCTACTGGGTATACGTACTGGGTCCTGCAGGTGCTCTTATTGCCATGCCTCTGACGATGTCGATAAAAATAATAGTTGAAAGCTTTGAAGAAACAGAAGAGCTTGCAAAACTGATGAATTCAAAAGAAGTATACGAAAAGAGAAAAGAATTAGATGACCAGGATGATTGAATCCTTAAGATGAATAGTACGATAATCTTTATTTCTCAACCAGCTTCCTGTCCGACAGGCCAACCGTTGACACCAGCCCCACCAGGGCCAGGAAGATCAGGAAAGCTATCCCTACCTTAAAGGCCTGGGTCCGGTCAGCAGCATAAATATCCATGATCTCTGCTTTTAGTTCTGCATCCGCATCTGTTGTTTGCAGCCAGTTCTGTATCTGGGTGTCCGAGACCAGTTGTACACCATCCTGTACAGCCGCATTGAGTTCCGGTTTGTATTGCTGCGGAATCGCAGTGCTTTCCTCTACACTCACCGTCAGACCGCCCATCAACGTGCCAATCATAATAGTACCCACAAGAGCCACGCCAATGGCATTTCCAAGTTGCTCGAAGGTGCCGGGTTTCAGGAGTCTCGTGCTCGTCGACCGAGGAGTAAATGAGGTTCAAGATCTGGGAAGTCACCAGTCCTATACCTGCACCGAACACAACCCCATAGCTCAGGTCCGATGGCTGTACATCCGGTTTCACAGTTGCTGCCACGATCCCAAGACCAAAGATGATCAGCAAAAATCCTGCCTGGATGATGCGCTTTGCTATGAACCTGGCTGTCAGTCTGGCCCCTACTATGGCAGCCACCAATACTGCTGCCGACAGGGGAAGAAGTGCAAAGCCCGTCTGCATTGCAGTGAACTCGAAGGTAAGCTGCAGTAGCAGTGGGAAGGTAAAGAGAAAGGCAGCAGTAAGGCCCATCTGAAGACTACGGACAAAAAATCCGGGGAAAAGGCCGGGTACATTGAAGAGCGAAGGTTTGAACAGGCCATCGCCACCGGTCCCCTCCTGCCGCTTTTCCCACCTGAAAAGCAACATCAGCAATAATATTCCAAGTCCGATAAGGACAGGGGTAATGGAAAGGCCAAAAGGAGCGATTTCAAAAGGTCCGATCACAAAAGGCTGCTTGGCAAGCCAGAATCCGTAGACCTGTCCCAATAGAATTCCCAGGACAATGGAGAAAAGGCTCAGAACGGACAGGAATGAGCCTGCAAAATCAAACTTCGGCTTTCCTTCCATCGGCAGATCTGCCTTGATGCTTCTGCTAAGCACCAGCACCGAGACCACTACCAGCACCTCTAGCAGGAAAGCCCAGCGCCAGGTATGAAATGTTGTCAGGTAACCACCCACGATTGGACCTACAGCCGCTCCCACAGCACCGATAGCACTGACTATGCTATAGGCAAAAGCCAGATCCTTTCCCTGATATTCGTCCCTCAGCAGGGTCTGTATATTGGGCAGCATCAGTGCTGATCCCAGACCTTCGATAACAGACCAGCCTATCAGTAATGTGCCCAGTCCCTGACTTATGGAAGCAGTGAAAGTGCCTATACCGAAAAGTATCGTACCAATCAGAAATGTCCTCTTCTTGCCCAGAATGTCACCCAGTTTACCACCGATGAGTATGAACGATGCCATGACAAGTGCATAGATCGAGATAGCTCCCTGGATACCGCTTACAGTGGTGTCCAGATCTTCGATCAAAGCCGATATGGACACGTTCATTATCGTTGTGTCGATCACAATAATGAACATCGCCATTGAAAGTGTGATCAGCACCGACCATTTCTTCATCATAGCAAACCCTCCTACCCGGTATGCACCTGAATCAACTGAGAATCAAAACCCAGTTCATTCAGACAAGCCAAAACCCAAATCCCCATTAGTTGTTTATATTCTGCAAGTTTAGACTTTTTGACACTTAGTTACGTATCGCAATTCAGTAGTATTAATCATCGTCCATGTAAACTTCAGTCAGTCCCGAAAGCCTCCTTGGTACCTGGCAACATAACGTAGATCAGGACCAGGGCATTCAGTATCACCGAGGCGTTCACATCATACCACGAGCCGCCTGTAATCAGTATAATGAAATCGAAGCTCAGGTTCATGACTGAGAGAAAAGCAACGAACATCCACCCCTGTGGATCTACCTCCCAGAGCATCCTGGCTACCCAGAACCAGATATATGCCAGCAGGCCGTAGAGCAGAGCGTACCACAGATTGAAAGTACGTATGTCCAGAGGGCCTATAAAAGGCAAAAAGCCCAGAAAACGAAGTGTTATGATAACGTTCAATACAAATAAGATCCCGGCCAGGATTGCCAGGATCGTCACACCTATCGGCCTATTTTCCATTCATTCCACTCCCTTACACTCTTTAAAAGAAAGGATTTTATTGTTCCTCTCCCCTCTGGAATTCTCTGGAAAATGACTGCTCAACTGTTCCTGATTCCGTATTAAAGAACATGGTCCCTTCCATGGTCCATACAACTTCCCCTTCCGTCACGGCACCGAGGATTGCTGCCGGTGCTGTTGAAACTGATCCTACAAAGTTTGTTGTCGTTTCTATTTCTTCATCCGGTGGTATCTCAATAGGTTCCTCAAAGGTCCCCTCTCCCATTCTCACATCGTTAGCGTAGATATCATATTCCATTCTTTCAAGTTCCACCGTAGTATCCCCGGGATTATATACAGCAAAGGTCAAAGTCAGATCGACCACATCCCTGCTGATCTCATTTACCTCGATGCCCCTGATCCGCAGTTCCGTATCTCTTACAGCCTGAGCGCTCTCTTCTATATTCATATCTTCCTGTTCAGTCTGATTTGCCCCGGTATCATTATCTACTGGCTGGTCCTCGGTATCTGTTGACGTACATCCCATAGCCATGAACATAACAAACAGTATTATAAACAGTATTATCAATCGCTTTATCATAAACTAACCCCACTTATTGAATAGTCTTGTTTAACTAAACCGGGCCCGTATCCGGTGAAAAGTACTATGAAATACAAAGAAGGAATTGATCTGGCAATTGAACTTGTATCCATCGAAAATCACCTTTTAGGCCCATAAAAGAAATTAATATCCGGATTTAAATCATTGCAGGAAACTTTAGTCCGAATTAACCGATAGATGTGCCACAATAGAGAAAACAGAATATATCAGAGCATAGTACATCCAGTTCATATTCAGAATTATTATATACACAGGCCTGATTTCATCCATACTAAAGTTTCTTACGCTTTTATATGCCTTCCCAAAAGATATTAAAATGCATTAAAACGCCCATGCAGCTTAGATGCCTGCATCAGATAATCAATATAGCAGATAGAAATCTGCTGTAAAGGGGTTTCAATGCTCAGGAGAAGAAGGGAAAGGTCTGGAGGCCCTGGTGTGCTCAGAAGCAGAGCCACACCTGAAGCCACCGGGGAAGGAGAGCACCTCGGCACACGATTCAAAGTCCTCCAGCGTTTTTTTACAATTGGGGACCGTTTTTTTATAGAGGATGAACACGGTAACAGAGCATTCCGAATCGAGAACAAGGTACTTCGCTTGCGCAAGACACTGAAGTTTCAGGATCTTGATGGTAATGATATCTACCGGATCCAGGAGAAAGTGGCACGTATACGCGATACCATGGAGATCGAGAAGGATGGTCATACTGTTGCAAAGGTTCATAATGCACTTATCACACCGTTGCGTGACCGGTGGAAGATCTCCGTTACAGACGGCGAGGATCTGACGGCTAAGGGTAACATCCTGAACCATGAATATAAGATCATGAGAAATGGCCGGGTCATCGGGGAAATTTCTAAAAAATGGTTCCGTGTCCGTGATACATATGGTGTGGATGTGCGCGACGGTGAGGACGCCCTGCTTATTCTTGCAATTACTGTGGTCATTGATACAATGGCACACAAAGGACGATAATGGGGGAAATAAATGTCTAACATATACGATCTGGATTCGGTAAATAGCCAGGCATTATTGCTGGGAGGAATCGCCTCTCTTATATTCGGCATCCTGCTGCTTAGCTGGCCTGGGGCTACATTGTCTGTAATTATGTTACTTGTTGGTCTTTGGTGGTTGATACAGGGAATATTCATGATATTCGGTATATTCCTTGACAGCTCACAATGGGGCTGGAAACTATTTTCAGGAATAATAGGGATAGTCGCCGGCATACTTGTCCTGCAACATCCGCTTCAGGCATCTGTTATAGTACCGGCAACTCTGGCACTTATTATTGGAATACTGGGGCTTAGTATGGGAATTTTAGTTCTGATCGCTGCCTTTGCAGGTGACGGATGGGGAACAGGCATACTTGGTGTTGCCAGTATTCTCATAGGTCTGCTGTTCATCTTCAATGTCTATCTCGGTGCAACTATACTTGTATGGTCGATTGCCTTCTTGATGATAGTATCCGGAATAAGCGGAATATACTGGGCATACAGGGATCATGAATTTGTAGTCAAGAAAGGTCATACACCACATTGAAACTATTATTTATTTTTCATTTTATCCTTTTTTGAACTCACAATACCCAGTAACAATGCGTTTTTAACCAATCTTAGCTATGGCCGTTGAGATAAAGTGAACAAGCATCTGCATTAACCATACCAACCTTCACATTTTTATCCCAGGCAGGACTTTAATTCAGATAGATATCATGAGAACCATAGACTGGAATGACGAATCAAATTCTATAGTTATGATAGACCAGACGCTCCTTCCTGTGGAGTACAGGGTGATCGAATGTAAGACACTTGCTTCGCTCTGTGAGGCGATCAGATCCCTGCGCGTAAGAGGAGCACCCGCACTAGGGGCTGCCGGAGCCTTCGGAATAGCTCTTGCAGCAGAACTGAGCAGTGCGGATGATATGGATGGTCTGACAAGAGACCTGAAGGTAGCGGCAAAGACAATCAAGGCTACCCGACCCACTGCGGTAAATCTTGCGTGGGGAGTGGACAGGACCATCAATGCGATCTCGGATGCATATGATGTTGATGGCATCAAGGACATTGTACTTGCCGAAGCAAAGAACATAGCTGACGAAGATGTGGAGACAAACAAAAAGCTCGGGAAGCATGGAGCAAAGCTGCTGGAAGACGGGGACACTGTGATGACACACTGCAATGCCGGAAGGCTGGCATGTGTAGATTGGGGTACCGCACTTGGGGTGATCCGTTCTGCGGTTGAAGCAGGCAAGGATATCAATGTCATTGCCTGTGAAACAAGACCCCTGAACCAGGGTGGCAGGATCACTACCTGGGAGCTTATGCAGGACAATATAGATGTGAGACTTATAAGTGATTCAATGTCAGGGCACGTCATGAGCAAGGGAATGGTTGATAAGGTCATAGTGGGTGCCGACAGGATCACAGGAGATGCGGTATTCAACAAGATAGGAACCTATACTCACTCGGTGCTCGCAAAAGAGCATGAGATCCCATTTTATGTGGCAGCCCCGATATCAACCTTCGATCCCGACAACTGGGAAGATACTGTTACCATCGAGCAGAGGGATGCAGATGAGCTACGCTTCTTTAAGGATGTGCAGATCGCCCCTGCGGACGTGAAAGTGTACAATCCGGCATTCGATGCCACACCCATGGAGAATGTGACCGCTGTTATCACAGAGAAAGGAGTATTTCATCCACCCTTCCTGCTTGACGAGGTCATTGTGTGAAGGCACAATCTTTTAAACGATTAAGTACATGAAGGGCAACAAATAATTAAGAAAACACCGATATATTAGTGATAATAAACTATACGGAGATAACATGGCAAAAAAGAAATCAGGCGGCAGCGGACTTATGTCATCCGCAGGTCTTATGCGTTATTATGAGGCCGACAAAAGAGCAATACACGTTGATCCGAAGACCGTTATCGTTTCAGGCATAGTGATAGGCCTGTCAATACTCGTATTGAGTTCTTACTTTGGAATGTGGCCTCTTCCCTGAGAGTCCATTTCATATCTTTTCTGATACTTCGCACCTTGATTTAGTATATAAATTGTAAAACGTGGAAGTTTATTGCCCACGTATTTCTTTAATCTTAGAAGATATCTTTCTGGACAGAACAGTCTTAGGAGCAGTATCGTCTATAAGAACCCTGCCACTGGATTCCCACCAGGATTTTGGGTAGGCTTTATCGGCTTCTATTTCCGGGTTGAGTCCCAGTTTTTCAGCCGCAAGATTAATTTCCTTGACTGTCGGCTCTTTAATGGATGTCTTTCGTGAGATTATGCGCCCCTTGCTTCTTGACTTGTTTCTGTCAATATATGCAGGCCAGATAACGAGTTTTCCCTTTTCCTTCATCAACATGGAGCATAGATTGGAATTCATTCAATTTAAATTTGCTTGGGAAAATCAGTTTAGATCCGGGAACGATAAATCTTAAGTATATAAAGTACTGCTTTAGACCCATGATAGATACTCCAAGAGAGATTGAAGTCGAAAAAGCAGTAGAGAATTTCATAAAAGATGCCGGGAGGGACTTCAGAGTGTGTACAACCTGCGGAGGACCTGTTATTTACCCTATTGAGTACAGCACTCCGAAGGACACGGATCTCATAATTGAGATAGGAGGCAATACGCTATATGTATCAAAGGTCCAGGCAAGATATCTGAGAAAGATAGAAATGAGGATGCTTGAAAGATACCTGATGTATCTTGAGAGAAAATCTAATAATCCTCATCCAGGGACTCATTGATCCTGCGCAGGACATCAGCGATCAGCAACTGGACCTCGGTGGCATGTTCCTCGGGAATCTCACTGCCTTCGGTGTCCATTAATTGTTTAATATCCTTGACCATTTTGTGAATGAGATTCAACATTTCTTCCTGTGTTATCAGCCCGGCATAGTAGGCGTAGAAGAATGTTGTTCCGCTGCGCTGAACTTTTTTCTTGAAGGATGCACGTGCGTTGGAAACCTCCTGCCGGGTATAGGTCTCGTCCATGAAGGGTACGAGTTCCGGAAGTTTTTCACCTATCCATGTCATTTCAGACTGGTTGGACAGGTTCTTGAAGTCCGCACATAATCTTGCGGTCACCCATTCACGCCCAGTAAGATGAGTTGTTTGTTTTAGAAAGCGGGTGACGTCAGAATAACTCTTGTTGTCCATCTTTTTGAATTTGCGATATTTGTTCATACTAAGCTTCCATATTGATGTCTTTAGTTGGTATTGCAGCCACTATACTACACAATAGAAGCAAATCCAAATATTTAATAATAGCGCAGCATTATCCTAAAGCGATGAAGATACTGATTCCTACAGATGGTTCGGCCTATGCCGAAAATGCTGCCCGGGTCGCAGCCAGGATCGCAAGAAAACACGACTATCATCTGATATTACTTCATGTAGTGGATGACAAAGGATTTACCAGAAAGACATGGCGCAAGGAGGGTGCTGAAAGCGTTCTTCAGGAACTCAGGGAAATCCTGCTTGAAGTGGGATGTGAGGAAGAGCGCATAGAGACAAAGACCGTTGACGGCAGCGCTCCCGAGAAAATAGTTGAGGTCGCAAAAGAACTCAATGTAGACAGGATCGTAATGGGAACGCAGGGAAAGAACGGAATTAAGAAACTGGTTGGTACGGTTACCGAAAAGGTCCTGCAGAGCTCTGAGGTGCTAGTGCTCGTGGTACCCCCAAGTTATAAACTACCCTGAAGAGTGCTTCATCTACTATACAGAACAGCATCTGACAGCGTTGCCCTGCCTTTTGCAACGTCCTCCATGGAAAACACTTCCATGTTGAAGATGCCTTTGTAACCCTTTATCTCTTTTAGCACATCATAATCGATGATTCCATCACCCGGTGCCATATGTTCGTCACCATCATAGTTTTCAGACCAGACACCCATATTGTCGTGCACATGCACATGTACTATGTAAGGAGCAAGTTTGCGGGCAAATTCACGCAGTTTTAACATGTCTCCTCCACAGGTCAGGTTGGCATGTCCGATATCAAGCGTTGCACCCAGATTATCGGAATTCACTTCTTCTATGGCCTTTATCTGCTCCCCTACTTCAGTACACAGATTTCCGGGATCTGTGCCTTCCTTATTTTCAAGACCCAGCATCACACCATAATCTGATGCCTTCTTTGCGAGTGATCTTAGGTTTTCGATCATTCCGGAAAAAGCCCTTTCATAGTTACCATTGATCCTGCCCGGATGCAGTACAACAGCTCCTGAGCCCAGACGTCCTGCAAGTTCTATGGATTCTTCCATGAGCCTGAAACTCCTCTTATCCATATCCGCAGAATCAACCACAACATCCTTCGGGTAGGTAGGCACATCTGCAAAATAGGGAGCATGGATCGAAGTGTGCAGATCCAGTGTGGACAGCTCATCAAGTATATTCTCCAGCAGGTCTTTCTGAAGTACCGAGTTCCTGTAAACACCAAGTTTTGGCATGTAAAGTTCTACTGACTGCACTTCGGATGCGATCTCCGGCAGACTTCCGGCAAAGGATGAGGCACCTAATATCATATACAAAAGTGAAACCAGTGCAATATAATATACTTTTGGTTTAGCCTCACCAAAATCTTTATCTGAACTAAAGCTTTCAAGCAATAAATGAAGCTTTACGTACCTCATGTGGGACATATGGAAGGGCTGGAGGATCTCCTGTCAGGGTCCCAGGACATTTATGCAGTATATATGGCCGGAACCCCTGATTATGTGGGAACCGGAAGGACGAACCTGAGCGCACCCGGGTTGGAGGAGATACAGGAGCAGACAGAATTTGCCCATGAGAAGGGCGTGAAAATGGAAATCGTGCTCAACAGCTCATGTATGGGCGGACAGCATCTGACACCCCAGGGATTCAATAAGGTCAAATGGTACTTTGACAGGCTCAATGATATCGGTATTGATTCCATAACAGTTGCCGAACCCTATTTTGTGGAAATGCTTGCAAAGGACTACGATATGGAAATTGTGGTATCGGTTCTCTCCTTTGTTGATTCACCCCAGAAGGCTGAATTCTATGAGGGTATGGGTGCCGATACGATCGTTGTGGACCCGGCGGTCAACAGGGACTTCTCAAAACTTGAGGCTATCAGAGAATCAGTATCATGTAATCTGAAACTGCTGGTCAACGAAGGTTGTCTGTACCAGTGTCCCTTCAGATATGCACATTTCAATTTCTTCTCCCATGCCAACGGACCCGGACCGAAACTGAACGTGCTTGACGATTACTATTATTATAAGTGCCTGTCACTCAGGATAAACGATCCCCAGCAATTGGTAAAATCACCCTGGATACGTCCCGAGGATATCAAAGAATACAAACATATCACAGACACATTCAAAATAGGCGGAAGGACCCATTTTCCAAACTGGATACTGAACAACGTCCAAGCATATATCCAGGAAAGTTATGATGGGAATCTGATGGACCTTCTTGACTGTCCTAAGGATATCAGAGATCTGTTCTACATACCTAACAAAGAGCTAGGAAATGCTCTCGAGCAATGGAAACGATGCGATAAGAACTGCTCTAAGTGCGGATACTGCAAAAGACTGATCGAGAAGATCGTACAGGTTTACTCAACGGACGGTACTGAGCAAACACTTCAGCCCCTGAAAAGTACAGGTGGAACAACATGAACCTAATAGAAAAAATCTCAAAGAACCGGAGTGTACTTGAAAACAGATTACGTGAACTGCTTGCAAAACCAGTCTTTCTCATAGAAGCAGATGCCTTTGCCCTTCCGTGCGGATGCCATGGAATGACGATAAACACCCGCGGACTGCAGGTTGACGACCTGGAGATCTTCGAAGAGCACATCACAAAATACTTTAAAGAAACATCCCTTGAACTGGAAGTCGAGCCATCATTCCTTTTTGCAAGGCTCATACCGGGCACTCCCGAACTGGCATCACTCAATTCACGTGTACTCTGCGACAGATGCTACATGGATTTTGCCAGGGGAAGCGGGAAGAAGCCCAGGCCGGACATATATATACTTAACCTTGTCCGCAGGGAATAATTTCTTCATTTTTCCGAAATAAAAATAATTGGATAAATATATTTATTTTTGCTTGCCCGATCTTATTAACTCACTTATAAATACCGTTTTTTAGCTGCATTCATTCGAAAGGTTTAATAAGTATTTAATATAATGCAAACCACCTGACGTTAGTCTACGCCATATCAATTATGATAAAAAACATCTAATTGAAAAGAAGTTATTATGATTTTGGCACGATTTACGCATAAATTAACAAAAAAAGGAGGAAATGTGAATGGAACCGCTCACAGGCATGGGCGTAATGGCACTGATCGGAGCAGCTGCAACTATTGCAGGCGCTTCTGAAGACCTCGAATCAGACGTAGGTTCTCAGAGTAACCCGAACTCACAGGTGCAATTAGCGCCCCAGATGATGTATCCACACAGGATATTCAATAAAGCCGTATCTGGCGAACCACCCTCAAATGCACTTATGTGTGCTATCGGTGGTACAACTGCTTCTGTTCTGATGAGCACCGGTGCATCTGTTGTTCTTGCATTAACAATTGGAGCTATTCTCGCAGCAGCAGTACACGGTACTTACTCAGTCTCATCTCATTTTGGCAGATCGGCAAGTCAGAAACGTTTCAAACAACCAATTTATCTAGATATTATAAGATCACACACTCCAGTTATAATGGGATATGCCTTTATCACAACGTTCAGTATACTTGTGGTATCATACCTCATGATAGCTGTTCTCGGACACCCGTTCCCACTGCCACTGTTGGCATTCATTTGGGGAATCACAGTTGGTGCAATAGGATCATCAACCGGTGATGTACACTATGGTGCAGAACGTGAATTCCAGAATGTAGAATTCGGATCCGGACTCAACGCTGCAAACTCAGGTAACATCGTGAGGAAAGGAGAATCCGGACTCAGGAACGGTATTGATAACTCATGGTTCTGTGCCAAGTTCGGAGGACCGGTTACAGGAATTGCCTTCGGTATGACGGTATTCCTTAGCGGATGGACCACCGTATTGTTTGATGAAACAAGAGGTGACGCATTCGGCTGGGCATCGGTCATTGCAGGAGCAATTATCGTGCTTATACTGATACTCTGGAACAGGAACATTGAGGTAGCTGCCCGCAAGGCATATGGACCTTATAAAGAAGATGAAGAAGCAGAGGTGGCAGCTTGATCGATATAGTTGGAATCTTAACAGCTAACTTTTTGAATATAATTCTTATAACGCTTGGCGGAGTACTTATTTCCTGGAGCGTTCACTTCGTCCCCGTCGGCGGTGCTCCCGCAGCTATGGCACAGGCAACCGGTATCGGAACCGGTACTGTACAGCTTGCAGCCGGTGCAGGTCTCACAGGACTTGTTACCGCCGGTGCAATGATGAATGTCACTGACAACCTTGCTCTCGTTCTTGCAGCAGGTGCTGTAGGTGCCATGATAATGATAGCCGTTACAATGATCGTAGGACAGTGGGTATACGTCTACGGTGTCGGTTGTCCACCTGCATCTGCAAAGGTCAAATACGACCCGATCACAAAAGACAGACAGGACCTCTATGTATCCCAGGGTACAGAAGGACACGCATTGCCAACAGTATCCTATGTAAGTGGTGTCATTGGTGGTGCACTCGGAGGACTTGGAGGAGCTTTGATATATGACTCACTTCTCACCATTGAGAACGGGCTCGCTGCTAGCGATCTTGTAGGAATTGCAAGCATCTTCGCAGTAGGTATTTTCTTTGTGAATGCTGTAATCCCATCATACAACATCGGCGGAACCATCGAAGGTTTCCATGACCCCAAGTTCAAGAAGTTCCCTAAAGCTGTAATTGCATCCCTTGTTGCAACATTCTTTGCTGCGATAATGGGAGTACTCGCAATAGGAGGTCTGTAATATGTCAGCAGGAGGAGCTGGTGGAGAAGCCCATGGCGGAATCCCCCAGAACAACATAATTGCCTTTGGCGCAGTTGGCGGACTTGTTTTAATATACGCAGCCTATTTCCTTGACAGCATGATACCAGGAGGATACATGTCCTTCCTCGGCGGCCTTGGTGCCATCTGTGGTATCGTATGGGGCGCCGCAGCGGTCAGAAGGGTTGCAAGCTACGGTCTTGGTACCGGTGTACCTTCTATTGGTATGCTGGCACTTGGAACTGGTGTTGTAGCAGCTACCTTCGGACTTGCAGTCGGTGGCATAGCAGGACCTGTTGTTGCAGTAATAGCTGCAGCCGTCATCGGATTGATCATTGGTGTCCTGGCAAACAAGGTACTCAATATGGGCATACCTATCATGGAACAGTCCATGACAGAGATAGCAACAGCCGGTACCATCACAATCATTGGTCTTAGCACTGCCATGGTTGGCACATTCATGTTCGATGAAGTTTTGACCGGTGTAATCGCAACCGGATACATAGCAGTGATCTTCATTGCCGGTGGTCTTGGAATTCTGCACCCGTTCAATGCAAACCTTGGTCCTGACGAGAAACAGGATCGTACACTTGCAACTGCCTTTGAGAAAGGTGCTATTGCAATGGTCGTTGCAGGAGTAGTAGCAAGTGTCAATGATGGAGCATCAGCAACCCTTACAATCCTTGTCGGATTGATCATATGGTATGTTGCTTTCTCAGAATTCTACAAGCGTGTAAAGAGAGATGCATTCAAGGTAACAGGTTCAGGGCTCTTACCTTCTAAGGAGGAATTGGAATGAGCATGGTTCACGTAGCCCCGGAAGCACATCTCGTGCTGGATCCCCTTACTTCTTTCCTCGCAGAGGAGAGAGAAGACGTAATATCCTATTCAATGGATCCTATTATGGCACAGCTTGACGAACTTGACTTGATAGCAGACGATCTTATAAACTCCCTTTCACCCGACATGCAATTAAAGAGCTCATTCCCGGGACGTGAGACCACAGCACTTAGTGCAGGTTTCTACGGAAATGCGTTCTACGGAATAATTGTGGGTCTTGGAGTTGCAGGATTGCTGCTTCTTGTTATGGGCGCATTAGGAGTGATGTAAAATGGCAACAAAAAGAGATGCTGCCCCGGGCTGGCCAATACTCAAAGGTGAGTATGATGTCGGAAATATCCAGGACAGTGTAGCTGTTATTACGTGTGGTTCACACCTTCCTGCCGGTCCTCAACTTGAAGCCGGCGCGGCAATCACAGGTCCATGTAAGACAGAGAACCTGGGTGCCGAGAAAGTAGTTGCACACATCATAGCTAACCCGAACATCAGATACTTTATAGTTACCGGAGCGGAGGTTAAAGGTCACATTACCGGACAGGCATTCGTTGCCCTTCACCAGAACGGTGTAAAGGACAACAGGATCGTCGGTGCAACCGGTGCGATCCCCTACATTGAAAACCTCAACGAGGAAGCTATCAAGAGATTCCAGGAACAGGTCGAAATAGTTGATTTCATCGGCACTGAAGATATGGATGCCATCGTTGCCAAGATCAAGGAATATGCATCCAAGGATGCTGATGCCTTTGATGCTGACCCGATGGTCATTGAAGTTGGTGAAGGAGGCGCTGAAGAAGAAGAAGTCGGCGGACTCAAGCCAATGGCAGCAGAACTGGCAACCGTCAGGAGCAGGATCCTGGAAATCGAAAAGGAAATGATGAGTATCGGTAACCTGAACAAGTTCCACTCAGGAGTACATGCAGGCAAGGTTGAAGGAATAATGATCGGACTTGCCATTACCCTTACACTGCTTGGAATGTTGTTGTTCGGAGGTAACTAACATGGCAGAAGAAGAATATGGAAAGGGAGTCCCGATGGTAATCGAGCCAAATATGGGACCCATCGAAGCCGTGGTTGAAGACATCCGTTACAGGGCTCAACTTATCGCAAGGAACCAGAAACTTGATTCAGGAGTATCTGCAGCCGGCGTAAGCGGTTTTATTGCAGGATTTGTCTTCGTCATAGTGATGGTAATCATACTCCCGATGTTCATCTGGAGCGTGATCTAAAATGAGTGAAGCAAGCGACAAGATACCAAGCGTAGTCGTAGACCCTGCAGATTTCAATGAGGTACTTGAGAAACTCAACAATATTGATGAGAAGATCGAGTTCGTAAACAGTGAAGTTGCTCAGCGCATTGGTAAAAAGGTAGGAAGAGACATAGGAATTTTATACGGAGCAGTAGCCGGGATCATTATGTTCCTGTTATACCTTCTGTTCCTCGCACCTATGCTCAACATCTAAAAAGAGGTATTCATATGTTCAGATTTGATAAGAAACAAGAAGTATTCGAGGTAGGCGGGGTCAAATTTGGTGGCCAGCCAGGACAATATCCGACAGTACTTATAGGAACGATGTTCTACAACAGGCACAAGATCGTGACTGATGAAGACAAGGGTGTCTTCGATGTAGAGGCCGCAAACAATCTCTGGCAGGGAATGGTTGACATGGGAGAAGTTACAGGAAACCCAATCGTAAACCAGATCGTCGGAGAGACACCGGAAGCTATCAAGAAGTATATTGACTGGTTCATTGAAGTAGATGATAAGACACCATTCCTTATCGACTCTTCAGCCGGTGATGTTCGTGCAGCTGCAGCAGAGTACGTAACAGAGATAGGTGTTGCTGACAGAGCTATCTACAACTCAATCAACGCCAGTGTTCACGCAGACGAAATACAGGCTATTGCAGACAGTGACATAGACAGTTCAATCGTCCTCGCGTTCAACGCAACAGACCCAAGCGTAAAAGGTAAGCTCGAGATCCTTGAGACCGGTGGTACCGGACAGGAGAAGGGTATGCTTGAGATCGCAAAGGAATGTGGCATCACAAAGCCACTTGTCGATGTAGCAGCAACCCCACTCGGAGCAGGTTCCGGTGCGTCCATGAGATCAGTTATTGCCATCAAAGGACACTTCGGACTGCCTGTTGGCGGTGGATACCACAACATGGCATCTGCATGGGACTGGATGAAGACATACAAGAAGCAGTTCGAGACAAAAGAGCAGAGACAGGCAATCTACATGCCAACCGATATCGGCACAAACCTTGTGTCACAGATAATCGGATCGAACTTCCAGCTCTTCGGTCCTATCGAGAACACCGACAAAGTGTTCCCTGCAACAGCAATGGTTGACATTATGCTTGCAGAGACTGCAAAGGAACTCGGCCTTGAAATAATGGACGAGGACCACCCGATCAACAAGCTGGTTTAAACAAACCAGCCTCTTTTTTCTTTTTTAAAATTAGTATATTATCAGCAAGTAGGCGAAGCTATGCAGATAAACTGTCTTTTATCAATTTAATATAAAAAATAAAATCAGAAACGGAATTTACGAATCTAGTGTTTTCTCAGGTTCCTGGGATGGCCTACCCCTACGATCATCAGTTTTGTTTCCAGAGGATCATGCTTCCAGTCCTCAGGAGAGAAGGTTTTCGTATTGATCTTGATCTCAAGGTCTTCCTTGCTTACCCCGCAATCACCCATGTATTCAAGGATCAGCTTTTTTCCGAGCTCTTTTGAATAGGCCACCGCTTCATCATATGTTTCGAACTCTTCCCTTCCGGTAGGAGTAAAGTTAAGGTAGCCTTCATCGGGATCTGCAATAGAGATCGGCCGGATAAAGAACTCCAGCCTCTTGATCCCCTTCCCAAAAAGCGCACCCGCAGCATTCCCCACTTCAGCATGGTCCGGAACAAGGATTTCAGCATCGATCACCCTGCCCAGCTCTTCACTGAGAGCTCCTACCGGCCCTCCAAGCAGGACAACAGGGATATCCATTTTAAATCTTGCAGGGAACTCACCATCAACTACCCTCTCGATACCTGATCTGTCCACGTCCTGCAGGATAAATGACATGAGATTAGAGGCCATGTTCTTTGCAACCATGTTCTTGACCCTGGAACAGAATTCGATCTTCTCCATCTTGTTCAGGCTGGCAAGCTTTCCGGCTCCAACAGCCGAGGCATCGGCATCCCACCGGTAATAATCTCCGAGAACATGCAAAGCATCCGTGGGTGTAAAGCCAACAGGCTGGATCAGTCTTTTATGAATAAGGGAGTCAAGAACGATAGTTGAGGGATATCTTGTTGAAACCGCTGCAATCTCATTAAGTGACACAGGCTCGTCACCGATAGCCTCAAAAACTGCCGCCTCGAACCTGTTCATATCCGTTGACTCAAAGCCGGACCTCATGAAGAATTTGGTCGGCTGTATATTGCTGTCAAGAACACTTCTTCGGGGAGTGATATTTTTCTTCAATTTATCAAGAAAATCCGGATACCTGGCAGAAGCCACACAGAGCGGGATAACTCTTCTGGGACCGATGAATATTTTCCTGGATCGCGTCCATACATGACTGTCCCCACCCATGGCAGAGGTTTCCATCCTTGTTGCCCGGACCCTTGTTTTCCAGCCACCTACCATGGCACCGGCATCGGTCAGTTCAGGAACACCGTCATAAATAGCCGAAACATCAGTGCTTGTCCCGCCTACATCGATGACAGCACAGGTATCACGACCTGAAAGATAGGATGCACCCACAAGGCTTGCAGCAGGACCCGAGAAGATGGATTCTACCGGCTTTTCCAGGGCATCCCTGAGTCCTACAACCGTACCATCGCACTTCAACATCAGTAGTTTAGCATCAATATCCCTGCGTTCGATCTCTTTGAGCACCGACTTGATGAACTGGTCCGAAATCGGCAACAACTGTGCATTCAGGGAGGCGGTCACAGCTCTCTCATATGCACCAAGATCCTGGGAAAGCTCATGGCCGCAGACCACGGGCATTCCAGTGAGTTCATGAACCACATCACGTATCATGTTTTCATGTTCCGGGTTGCGGATGCTGAAAAAGGAAGAAACTGCAAAGGCTGCAACATCATCTTTGACTTTTCCGGCAAATTCCTTTACC
>JAALLR010000213.1_pt1 | contig 18196 bp, 14 predicted proteins | sample 7245931 | NCBI WGS metagenome assembly JAALLR01 (sample SAMN13049201, study PRJNA578106) | oil field metagenome | isolation source: filtered produced water from oil reservoir B9 | place: USA:offshore Texas | collected 2016 | reverse complement strand
GCTTGGCACTTTAATAGTGCGAAATTCCGCATTAAGTCGGATATTATATTTTTTTGAAAATCAGGCCCTCCATTTTTGACCCCAAAATTGGGGTTTTTTGCATGTATTGTCAATAACGAAGTCAATTGCCGGTGTAGCTCAACGGAAGAGCGGCTCATTCGTAATGAGTAGGTTGGGGGTTCAAATCCCTTCACCGGCTCCATAATATTTTTTAGTATTTTAAGCGTCTTAAGACGCTGTTTTGTTTTTATAGGTATTACCAGATTTAATTTTGGAAGGAGAAGAGGACGTGATACTCCAAGATTTTGAGAAAAAAATATTTAAATTTATAAGAGACTATAAAATTTTTAACAAATATGATAAAATTCTATTAGGAGTTTCCGGTGGAAAAGATTCAATGTCTTTGCTTCATGTTATGTCAAAATTATCGAAAACTATGGGATTTGAAATATCTGTAGCCCATTTAAACCATTGTATGAGAGAAGAAGCCGATAGTGACGAATCTTTTGTGAGGCAAACATGTGAGAAACTAAAGGTACCTTTTTTTTCAAAAAAAGTGGATGTTTTTACATACTCAAAAAAAAACAAGGTAGGCGTTGAAGTAGCGGGAAGAAATTTAAGATATGAATTTTTTTATGAAACATTAAGAAGATTAAGTTATAATAAAATAGCAACCGCCCATCATATGGATGATTTATTTGAAACAATGATTTACAGAATTTTGAGAGGGACCGGAATATATGGATTAGGCGGCCTAATTCCTATAGAAGAAGAAATAACAAAACCAATGTTATGTGTTGACTTGGAAGAAATCAAAAATTATGTTACAATTAATAATATAGAGTATGTGGAAGATAAGTACAATTATTCTTTAGATTATGCTAGAAATAAAATAAGATATGAAATCACTCCTTTATTTAAGAAGATCAACCCAAGGTACAAGGAAAGTTTCTTCCGACTTGCAAAAATCATATGGGGTTACAGAGAAGAGGTTAAAAGAAAATTTGAAGAAAGAAGTGAGATAGGGAAAGACTCGTTAAAATTAAAATTAGAAAATGACTTTTTTGATGCCGAAATAATAAGAATAGCGTTTTTGAAGTTTAGTAAATACCCGCCAAATATGGAAGAAACAGAGAAAATTATAAAAATGCGCAATGGTGGAGTAAGAAAGATAAATGAAGTAAGTATAACGAAAAAATACGATTCTCTACTTGTTAAAATCTGAAATACTTCCAGAATTGAAAAAAGAGGAGGTCTATGTCTTGCAAAACAAAAGAAACCAACCTAGAGTTTTTTGGCTATTATTAATATATATAACAATAGGTATTCTTATATATGTTGGAGTAAACAGCCTTATCGGTACTCAAGATGTTTCAAAAATAGAATATAGTGAATTAGTTCAAATGTTGGAAGATAAAAAGATTGTTTCTTTAGAAATAGAAGACTCTGGTTATGCTAGAGCAAGAGATCAAGCAGGGCTTTATTACGAGACATATGCCCCAAATCTTTTATCGGACCAACAGTATGTTTATGGACTTGCAAACCAAGGAATAGAGATTAAATATGTCAGGAGCTTGGAAAATAGTTGGTGGATTTCTATCTTAACGTTTCTTTTACCTGTTTTTTTACTTATTTTCCTCTTCACCTTTCTGTTTCGATCAAGTGCGGGCGGTGCAAATCAAGGTATGAATTTTATAAAAAGCCCTGCTAAAAAATATGATTCCAAGAAAACTCGTACCACTTTTAACGACGTTGCTGGGGTTAAGGAAGCGAAAGAAGAATTAACAGATGTTGTAAAATTTTTGAAAGATCCAAAAGTTTTTAACAGGCTCGGGGCTAGAATGCCAAAAGGAGTCCTTTTAGTAGGGGAACCAGGCACAGGTAAAACTTTACTTGCCAGAGCGGTGGCTGGAGAGGCAGGCGTACCATTTTTTTATATTAGTGGTTCTGATTTTGTTGAACTTTTTGTCGGAGTAGGAGCCGCAAGAGTTCGAGATCTTTTCAACCAAGCTAAGGCAAATGCACCTGCTATCATTTTTATTGACGAAATAGACGCAGTAGGTAGACAAAGGGGAGCAGGTCTGGGAGGAGGTCATGATGAAAGGGAGCAAACCCTTAACTCCATCTTAGTAGAAATGGATGGATTCGATCCAAGTATTGGAATAATAGTTATGGCAGCCACAAATAGGCCTGATGTTCTAGACAAAGCTTTGTTAAGACCAGGAAGATTCGATAAAAAAGTGGTGATTGATAGGCCAGATGCTGAAGGAAGAAAACAGATATTAAAGATTCACTTTAGAGGAAAGAAAATAGCACCGGATGTTGATTTAGATGTATTAGCTAGGGCTACTCCTGGATTTGTTGGAGCGGATTTAGAAAATTTAGTCAATGAAGCGGCGCTTTTGGCAGCCAGAAGTGGAGAAAAGTTCATTACAATGAAGGATTGTGAAGAAGCAATAGAGAGAGTTATAGCTGGTCCTGAGAGGAAAACGCGAGTACTTTCCAATCAAGAAAAAGAAGTTGTGGCGTATCATGAACTAGGTCATGCTATTTTAGGGACTATTTTACCAAATGCCAACCCTGTACACAAGGTAACGATTATTCCTCGAGGTTACGCAGCCTTAGGATATACCTTACAGTTACCATCCGAAGATAGATATCTGATGAATAAATCTGAAATACTCGACGATATTGTGGTAATGTTAGCTGGTAGAGCTTCAGAAGAAATAATATTTGATGAAATAACTAGTGGAGCAGAGAATGATCTAAAGCAAGCTTCAGAAATGGCCCGAAGGATGGTTGAAAGTTTTGGTATGAGCGAAAAAATTGGTCCTGTAGCTTGGGCTAGCGAAAGCGAGGAAACTTTTTTAGCACGTGAGTTATTTAGAGAAAAAAACTATTCGGATGAAACTGCAAAAGAAGTGGATTCTGAAATCAAACGAATAATTAACAGAAGTTATGAAAAGGCTAAATCTGTGCTGTTAGAGAACAGAGAGAAACTCGAACTCATTGCCCAATATCTTTTGAAAAAGGAAACTATCACAGGAAAAGAATTAAGAGAATTATTACAAAAAGATATGGATGATCTGAAAGAATATGTAGAAGGTTTTGGTGTAACTCCAACTCGGGAAGAAGAAAAGGTGGTAAATTATGAATACCTTTCTAGAGAAAATAATCCCATTGAAAGGAAGGGAATTTAATTATTCCTTTAAGGTTAAAGATGAAAGTTATTTATGGTCAGAAGATAAAGAAGTCATAAGTTTTCACGCTTTAAGCACCTCATCACTTTTAGAAGAAATACATAAATGCAGTTATAATATTATAAAAGATCTATTGGAAAAAGATCAAATTTCTGTAATTTCACATAGTTGTATAGATCATCTGTCCTCTACCCCTTATTCTTTTAAGGTATTTATTAAATTAAAAATAACTGATATAACATACAACAAAGTGCATTTTCAGGGAGAAGCTTTTGATGAAATCAACAAAATTGCAACTTTTGAACTAACCAGGAACATCATTTCAAAAAAGATCTTAAGAAAAAATTTAAATCACAAAATGGAGAGCATCAATTTATCGGGACAAATGCCCGAGCGTTACACATAAAGATGAGTCATTGTTGAAGGCATTAACAAAAAAATATCCCAAAGGGGGGAAAGAAAAGTGGCAAAAAGAAGTATTATGATAGTAGAAGACGATCCGGCGATCTCTGAAATGTTATCTTTGAACTTGACTAAAGAAGGTTACGAAGTAATAACGGCTGTGTCTGCTGATGAGGCCTTAAAGAAATTAGAGGAAAAAGATACCGACTTTTTCATTGTAGATATTATGTTACCAGGCTCAATGGATGGATTTGATTTAATCAGAATCTTGAAATCTAGTGAGGATTACCGAAATACGCCTGTGCTCATATTGAGTGCGAAAGATGATGCTGCGGATAAAGTTGCGGGGTTAGAACTCGGTAGTGATGATTATGTAACTAAACCTTTTAATGTAAGAGAACTAATTGCAAGAATTAAAAGCATATTTAGAAGACAAGCTGCATCCGCTCAAATGAAAGAAGAAGGGCCCAAAAAAATTACAGCCAAGGATTTAATTATCGACACTGAAAGATTAGAAGTTTGGGTAGGAGGCAAACCAGTTAGTCTTACCCCACTAGAGTTTGACTTACTAGTTTTTCTTGCTAAAAATGAAGGAAAGGTCTTTAGTAGAGATGTATTGTTGGATAAATTGTGGGGGTATGACTACTACGGAGATACAAGAACTGTAGATGTTCATATCAGAAGATTGAGAACAAAAATTGAAGAAGATCCTTCCAACCCAAAATACATAATTACAGTCAGAGGAAAAGGATACAAATTCAGAGATCCTGGAAAGGAAAGAAACTACTAAATATTCAACGGCAGAGGATATTACCTCTGCCTTTTTTCCAAGTATATTTTTTAAATAAACTAGGTGAAAAATATTGGTCAATATATATGCTATTATTATTTTATTGCTTATTATCACAAATATTTTATTTATATATGCTTATTCAAAAAAGAGAAAGGAAGGAAATGCTCATCGACGGTTTAAAAATGAAATTGCAAAAAATATAAATATAAACATAAAAAATCCTGTTGATGATTTTCTTTTACATCAATTAAATTCATATATTAAAAATCTAGAAGAAAAATACAAATCCGAAAAATACAAAAGAAGAAACATATTTTCAATTTTAGATAACCTTTCTGAAGGAATAATATTAGTATCCTTTAATCAAAATGAAATCATCAGGGTAGACTTTGCAAATTCTTTTGCCAAAAATATTTTCACAACAGAAAATTTTGTGGGTAGGTCATTAACAGAGGTAATTGATAATCATAATCTCATTGAATTGACTTTAAAAAGTTTTAAAACTAATAAAGAAATGGAAGAAGAGACTTCATTCTATTATCCCGAAAAAAAATACTTCAGATGTCAAGTTAAATCAATAAATGTTGAAAACTACAGAGTTATTATTTTGCTAGATATCACGAAAGAAAAAAATTTAGAAGATCTAAGAAGAGAATTCTTAACAATCATGTCTCATGAAATGCGGACACCCTTATCTGTTATAAGCGGGTATTTAGAAACGATATTGCACGAACCTAATTTAAACGAAGAAATTTACCAACCATTAAAAAAAATAGAAGAAGAAATTTCGAGATTAACCCGGATGTTTAACGACCTTTTAGATATAGAGAGATTGGAAAAAAATATAGGAGAAGAAAAAAGATTTGTATATTTCAATTTCTCTAATACAGTAAAAAGAGCTTTTGATTTCTTTAAAATTGTTGCTAACAAGATGTCCCTTGAGTTTGAAGAACAAATAGAAGATGATCTATACGTTTTCGGTAATGAAGATAGACTTCTGCAGGTAGTGTATAATATTTTAGACAATTCTTTTAAATTCACCGCTTTGAAGGAAAAAGGCGAAAAAAAAGTTTGGTTAAGATTGTACAAAAAGGATAAAACGATAATTTTGGAAATTGAGGATACAGGAATAGGCATACCTTCAAAAGAATTAAAAAGGATCTTCCATCTATTTTACAGAGTAGATAAATCTAGGAGCAGGCAAGTTCCAGGTTTAGGAATTGGTTTGTATATAGTTAAAAAAGTTTTAGAGAACCACAATGCCAGAATATATTTAGACAGTGAAGAAAACAACGGTACGCTGTTTCAAGTCATTCTTCCTGTCAAAACAAATATCGAAACTTAGGGTTACAGGGCGAAGCCCTACCTCCCCTTTCCTTGTGGGCTAATGTGGGGTGGGGAGCGGGGCGAAGGGGCGCTGAAACAGGTTTTAGAGTCTCTAAAAACAATAATTTTAAATAGACACTTTAGAAATAAAGTAATTTTTAAAAATTAGATTTAGATTTTCAAAGGGTTACAGGGCGCTGACACAATTTCCTTAGGAGGCTTAAAATTGAGAGCATATGATATAATTAAAAACAAAAGAGATGCTAAAGAAAATACAAGAGAAGAAATAGAATTTATGATCAAAGGTTATTTAGAAAACCTTATTCCAGATTATCAAGTTTCTTCCTGGTTAATGGCGATATTCTTCCATCATTTATCAGAGGAAGAAAGTTATAATCTTACGGATGTAATGCTTAAAAGCGGAGATATTATAGACTTATCAAAGATTACAGGTAAAAAAATTGACAAGCACTCTACGGGAGGCGTTGGAGACAAAACAACAATAGCAATAGCGCCTATGGTTGCCTCGCTAGGTGTTAAAATAGCCAAATTATCAGGCAGATCCTTAGGGCACACCGGAGGGACCATAGACAAACTTGAATCTATTCCTGGTTTTAAAACCTCTCTAACTACTCAAGAATTCTTTGAAATAGCGAACAATGTAGGGATTGTTGTCTCCGGACAGACTGGAAATATAGCCCCTGCAGATAAAAAGTTGTATTCTTTAAGAGATTCTACCGCAACTGTTGAAGAACTATCCTTAATAGCTTCCAGTATAATGAGTAAAAAGCTCGCCATAACTAGTGACGGAATTCTATTGGATATCAAAGTGGGTTCAGGGGCGTTCATGAAAAATATAGAAGATGCCAAAGAGTTGGGTAGAATCATGCTAAAGATTGCAGAAAGATACAATAAAAATACTATAGCCTTAATTACCAATATGGATCAACCTTTAGGAGAAAACGTTGGTAATGCATTGGAAGTAATGGAGGCAATAGATACGATAAAAGGAAAAGGGCCTAAAGATTTTTCTGAGTTATGTTTAGAGATCTCTTCTCATATGGCTTCTTTATCTGGTATAATAACCTATGAAGAAGCGAAGAAAAAATTAATAGAAAACATAGAAAATGGCATAGTAAAAGAAAAAATGAAAGAATGGATAAAAGCGCAGGGCGGAAAAGAAGAAGTAGTTGATGATCCTAGTAAATATCTTAATATAGCACCAAAAACTTTAGAGTTCAAGGCAAAGGAGCAAGGTTACATAACCGTTATTGACACTGAAAAAATAGGTTTAGCTTCTATGGTATTAGGTGCGGGTAGGCAAAAAAAAGAAGATACTATCGATAAAAGTGTTGGATTAACAATTAATAAAAAGCTTGGAGATAAAGTTGAAGTAGGAGAGACAATAGCCAAGTTGTTTATCAGCGAAAAGAGTGACGTTGATGCCTCTCTAAAACTTTTAAATGAGGCTTACAACATTAGCAAAGAAAGACCTAAAAATATAAATAAAAATGTAATTTTTGATGTTTTGTTTTCTGATGAAAAAAGTTAATATGGATGCGGATCCGAGTAAATGGACAAACCCCTCTTCCTTATGGGTGGGCAGTGTTTGATGCAGTATGCAAACTATGTTTTTTTGCAGCATTGTGCAAAAAACTTTTTTATAATAAACTTTGATTTTGATTGTGGGGTTTTTAAGGGGCTTGCCCCTTAACGCTCGGGTGAAGGGGCGCTAAATAAAGTCAAACAACCGGAGGATCATTGATGAAAAAGCTTATCTTTCTCTTCTTTCTAATAATTATAGCAATAAATTTATTTTCTGAAGAAGCTATTTTTATATCTCAAAAAAACTCTCCTCTCAGTATGGAAGCTATCAAAAATCAAGATTATTTTTATATTAATGTTGAGCATCTTTCCAAATATGATAATATGGTAATGAATCGCACTTCCAGAATAATGTATATAATATACAATAAAAATGTTTTAGAAATTAGTTTGAACGATTATTACTCCAAAATAAATTTTATAGACAAATACAATAATTCCGTACTTATTATTGATGAAAATGTATACATAAGGGAAGATGTCTTATCTATATTCTTACAGTTGAACAGTTTTAAAGATATTGACACTATTTTCTTCTATTCAGAAATTCCTAAAATAACCACCTGTAATGCGAGTACAAGTGAAATCGAAATTGGATTTAATTCATATCTTTCAGACAATTCGATCACTTTAACGAAAATAACAAAAGATGGAGATTACCTATTAAGCATAAAGCCTGTTGCCCCGATGGAAAGTATTCCAAATAACCTCGACTATTCATACTCAAACAATACTGCTTATTTAAAGTTCAAGAGTGATTTCAACTATGAAGTTAATTTAAATGGAAAAAATTTATCTATTATTATCGATGAAAAAGCTATTTCGACGAACCATGATACGGATATGGATAAAACCATATCTGAAAATACAGGCCTTCAGTACATTGAAAGAACCGAGGAATTAAACGGACAAAGGTTAAAAATTTACCAATTAATCGTTGATCCAAAAAGATATCAAATAAAAGTTGATCTGAATAATTTAGGAACACGCTCCGATGTGTATTCATTTTTAAAAGATAAAAATCCTATCTTTTCCGTTAACGCTTCTTTTTTTGACCCTCAAACCTTAGAACCAGTGGGGAATATAATATCCGATAGCACCCTATTACATTTGAGCTCTTATTCACGGCCTGCATTAATTATAGGAACAAATTTTCTAGACATCGACTATATTAAACTAGAATACCAAATAAATATTGATAACCTACTTTTTTGGATAAAATCCATTAATTCTACGTGGAAAGGAGACGTTAAATTATATACTCATCATTATAAAGGAACCATAACTGAAACAGAAGAGGATTATGTTTTTTTCTTAATCGATGAAAATAATCGAATTATATCAAAAAGCAAAACAGCTCCTTCTGAAGGGGAAAAATTAATACTTGTAGATAAAAAATACGAAAAATACCTGGAAGATATATCTTTGGGAACAAAAGTTGATTTTACGCTTAATAAAAGCGAAAATTTATCAATCGATCCTGTTTTACTTTTAGAGGGAGGGCCCATATTAATACATTCCAAATATACTCAAGAACAATTAGATGCCGAGAAAAAAAGTTACTCCAATGGAATAATTTATGGTAAAGCTCCCAGAACCGTGGTAGCGATAGATAAAGATCAGAATATCAATTTAATGGTCATTGAAGGCCTCAATAATTCAGAAACCGGTCTTACATACGATGAAACAAGAAACCTGCTCTTTAAAATTGGTGAGTTTGAAGTCGCAATGATGCTAGATGGTGGTAGTTCTTCGATAGTTTATTACGAGGGAAAGATACAAAATTTCAAAAACGAAAAAACACGTAATTATATTCCGGTACTTTTAAGTGTTTATGAAAAAATCCCGTAGTTAAGAAATAGATTAAGAATGGAGGGGTAACATTGAGTGAATACAACGCTGAAAAAAAGAGGATCGTAGGATTCTTTGGACATCATGGATGCGGTAAAACTACCCTTATGGACGATGTCCTCGTAAATCTTGGTTTAACTGATAGAATAGGTCAAAGACATTTAGACAAGGATCCAGTTGAAAAAGAAAAGGGAGCAACCTTTTCCAACCACATTTTCTCGTTCGATTTAGATGATTCAAGGATCTACTTTTTTGATACACCGGGATCTTTAGACTTTATAGGAGATATACAAATAGCTTTAAACGCTGTGGACAACGTAGTTATTGTAATAAACGCTTCTGCTGGTGTGGAAGTCACAACAGAAAGAATTTGGAATATGGCAAGAGAATTAAATAAACCTATCGTATTTTATGTAAACCAAATGGATAAAGAAGGGGTTAACTTTGAAAACTTAATTCAAGAACTCAAAGAAAGTTTTGAAGACGAAATAAGAATCGTTCCTTTCCAGGTTCCCATAGGGGAAGGCCCAGATTTTAAAGGTGTTATAAATCTTTTATCAAATGACGTATTTACATATGAAGGAGGAACAGGCAAATCTTCTAAACAAAGCGAAATTCCAGATAACGCTAAAGATTATTTAGAAAGATTCCATTCTGAAATAATAGAAGATATTGTTGAAACTAACGAAGAACTAATGGAAAAATATTTTGAATCAGGCGAAGAAGGATTAAGCCAAGAGGAATTGATTTCCTCACTTCATAAAGCCTACGATGAAGATAAAATAATTCCTGTATTCATTGGATCAGCCTTAAAAAATATTGGTTTTGATCAATTGATAAAAGCTTTAATAAGTTTCGGAATGACACCGCTTGAAAGAAAATTTTACAATGAAGAAGGGAATGAGATTTCTTCTCAAGAAAACGATCAATTTGTAGGTATCATCGTTAAAAATGAAGTAGATCCATTCGTTGGAAAACTCACCTATCTGAGAGTCATTAGCGGTTCTTTAAAACCAGGTTCCAGTATCTATATTGTTGAAGAATCCACAAGAGAAAAAATCTCCCATATAAATATACCTAGATTTGATAAGAATGAAGAAGTAGAAAGGGCTGGCGTTGGGGATATCTTGGTTATACCTAAACTGAAATCAAGCAAGATAAACCAAACCGCATCCAGTGAAGAAACTTCAAATAGGTTAAAATTACCAGAATTTCCGGAACCAATGATATCTAAGTCCATCGCCCCTAATTCTAAAAATGAAATAGACAAAATTACTGAATCGTTAGCAAAAATTGCAGAATCAGACCCAACATTTAAATGGGAATTCGATTCTGAAACCGCAGAAACGGTCATAAGTGGAATGGGAACCATTCACTTAGAAATCATGATAGAAAAATTGAAAAAGAATTTCGGTATTGATTTTGAGGTAGGAAAACCAAAAATTGCCTACAAGGAAACCATAAGAAGTAAAACACAGGCCGAATACAAACACAAAAAACAAACCGGAGGGCATGGCCAATACGGTCACGTTAAAATAGAAATTGAACCGCTAGAAAGAGGAAAAGGTTATGAATTTGTTGATAAAATCGTTGGAGGTGTTATCCCAAAAAATTTCATACCATCTGTAGACAAAGGTATTAGAGAAGCCATCAAAAAAGGTGTTTTAGCTGGTTTTCCAGTTGTTGATATTAGAGTTACACTTTTTGATGGTTCTTACCATGAAGTTGACTCTTCAGACATTTCATTTCAAATAGCTGCAAGGCACGCATTTAAAATAGCCATGGAAAGTGACAACCCAGTTATTTTAGAACCAATTATGCATGTTGAAATATTCTTACCCAGTGAAAACACTGGAGACGTTATCGGTGAAGTTACAGCAAAAAGGGGAAGACCCCTAGGAATGGAATCAGCTGGAAAAGGATACGATAAGATAGTGGCTGAAATCCCATTGGCTGAAATGTTGGATTTTTCACCTCGTCTCAGTTCTATATCCTCAGGAAAGGGTTATTTTACTATGAAATTTTCCCATTATGCCGAAGTAAGCCCTGATATACAAAACAAAATAATAGAAGAAAGAAAAAGGGAAGAAGAATTACAGAAATAAAATGGGGCTATGCCCCATTTTTAAATAGCTTTTGCTGATTTGTGCAAAATGGTTTTTTAAGTTTGCCGCATTGTGTAAACGATGTTTTTTTGCAGCTTTGTGCAAAATGATTCTTTATAATGCCTTAGAAACAATTTCCATATTCTCATTTGTGAAACAAATGATGTGTTGCTTTAGAAATGTTTTCCAAAATCTCGTTTGCTACGCAAACGATGTTATGCGAACTTGGGGTTCTTAAAGGGCGAAGCCCCGTTTGCCGCAGTGTGCAAACAATGTTTTTAAATGATTTTGACCTTGAACTTGGGGTTCTTAAGGGGCGAAGCCCCTTAATGTTAGACAATATATTAAATAATAAAAAGGAGAGATATATCGTGTCCATTTCAACAAAAACAGGTGATAAGGGCGAAACTTCTCTTTGGAGTGGAGAAAGAGTATCAAAAGATGACATAAGGGTTGAAGCTTACGGTACCATAGATGAATTAAACTCATTCCTTTCAGAAGCAAATTATTATTTAAAATCTCATGAGGTGAAAAAAATAATAAACGAAGTACAAAATAATTTATTCAAAGTAGCCGGAGAGTTAGCTTCCAAAAGCAAAACATATAAATATCCTATTCAAGAAGAAGATGTCCTTAAAATTACCAACTATGTTCATGTATTTGAAAACAGGTTGAATTTAAATAGTTTCGTTATACCTGGAAGAACAGTGCAATCTGCTAAATTAGACATTTGTAGAACTATAGCTCGAAGAGCAGAAAGACGAATAATCTCTTTAGATAAAAAAGAACAGTTATCGGAACCCTTAAAAAAATATGTAAATCGATTATCTGATTTGTTATTCGTATTAGCTCGTTTTGAAGAGTACATAGAAGATAAAATTGAATTCAAAAAATGGTGAGGGAATTAAAATGTTCTGCATCAAATTAGAATTGAAAATTAGGTTGTTTGGGATCAGTTCTTTGAAAGACAAAAGATCGGTAGTGAAAACACTGATAAACTCATTAAGAAAAAAGTACAATGTATCTGCTCTAGAAGGAAATTATAACGACTCGAAAAATTACATGGGAATATTCGTATCGTCGTTAAGTCAAAGTAGAGATTACTTATTAAATCTTATTGAACAAATTGAGGATGACATCGAACTTAATAATGGTTTAGAGATTGAAAAGGAAGACTACTCAATTTTTTAATGGTTAAATTACCGCAATATATACTTTTAAAATATTTTTTTAAAATCAGATTTTTAAAGGGTTACAGGGCGAAGCCTCCCCTAGTGTGGACCCCTGCGGGGCAAAGGAGGAGAAACCGCTTTATTCTTATGGGGGGGAGCGAGGCCAAGGGCCGCCAACACAAAGTTTTAGAGTTCTAAAGAATGTATTACCTCAAAGTTAGGAGGACATAATTTGGATTTAACCAGCATTATAGAAGAATTAAAGATGTATTTAAAAATAACTATAAAGTCTAAAAAAAGATTAGAACATATCTACAACGTTGTTAATTTCTCAAAAAAATTAGCTCAACTCCACAAACTTCCAGAAGAAAAAGTTGAAGTCGCCGCGTTAGGACACGATTTATTTCGAGATGTAGATCCAACCAGGTTAATCAAATTGGCCCAGTTTTATAAAATTCAACTCGATAAATTCGATAAAAATCGCCCGATTCTCCTGCACGGAAAGGTAAGCGCAGAATTTTTGGCAAATAAATTCCATATTGACGAAGATATATACCAAGCGATATATTATCACACGAGCGGTTATGAAAAAATGAGAGATATAGGAAAAGCGCTTGTTATTTCCGATTCAGCCGGAGATGACAGGGATTTTGAAGGCATTGAAGAACTAAGAAAGGTATCGTTCATATCTTTGAATGAAGGTTACAAATTGGTGATAAAAAACAAAATAAGCTATGCATTAGCTAAAGAGAGATACATATTAGAAGATACATATAAAACATGGAACACCCTGTGTCAAATTTGATGAATTAGAATTAATTTCCACCTAAGCCATATTCGTTTTCTATGTTATCCAATACATAAATTCTATTGCTAGAAGGTAGAAATACCAAGGGGTCGTAACTTGTATCAGCTTTTTTAACTTCGAAATGAAGATGAGGTCCGGTACTTAGACCCGTATTCCCCACTCTTGCGATCATTTCGCCTTTTTCGACATATTGGTTTTCATACACATTTATTTGAGAGAGATGACCGTAAACATAAGAATCCTTGGAAGATTCTATTTCAACCATCAAACCATATCCGCCGTTTACACCAACGAATTTTACTTTCCCCGCTTCAACGCAAAAAACGGGTGTGCCAGTAGGTGCTGCAAGATCGATCCCTTTATGAAAAGAATACTCTTTAGTTATAGGATGAACCCTCCATCCATAAAGGGAAGAAATAGTACCATAAACCGGCCAGATTATGTTCCTTTCATTATTAAAACCTTTTCCTACAACACTTTTAGGAATAAAAAGCTTTTGATTAACAAAAATAGTTGTTGAATCGAGGTTGTTCGCTTCAACTATATCAGAAACGCTTGTGAAAAACAATTTAGCAATATAAGTTAGATTATCTCCCTTTTTAACTTCATAGAGATACCCTTCTGGTTGAGGGATTAATATTACTTGTCCAATTTTTAAATTGTTGGGAGATAAATTAGGATTCCAATCCAAAATAGTTGAAATTGATACGTTGTATTTAACTGAAATACTATACAATGTTTCATTGCTTTGAACTTGATGTTCAACGATAGAATAAGACGAAAAGGCTACTACAGCCAAAATTGAGATAATAAAAAATACAGCTGTTCTTTTAAGACTGTCCAAAAGTTGTCCTCCCCCTTAATGATTCAACGATTGAATATCCAATACAATGTTATTATATCATACGATAATCTTTCCCCTGTAAAATATAAATTAATAATTTTTAAATTAACTTCCTCGTGTTTTTTGATTTTCTAATAATTGACATTCGTTAAAATAGGTGCTAAAATAGAAAAATCTCTTCTGAGAAAAGCCTATGATTGCCAATATGGTGAAAATGGGCTTTAATTTTTTAAAATCTTCCTAAAATGGGGGAATATTTTTAATATGATTTTATTTTACTTGATCCCGGCTATTTTGTTAGGATGGTCCTTAGGCTCCAACAATTCTTCCAATGTATTTGGACCAGCTGTGGCTTCTGGATTGGTTCCATACAAAAAAGCTATTACAATATCTGCAATTCTTGTTTTTGTTGGTTCTGTTGTTGGAGGTAGAAATGGATTAAATACCTTGGGGACTTTGACAAATTTAAATATTGAACTACTGTCATTAGCTTTATTTTGTGCTTTTTTAACCATGATGTTCATGAGTTTGATTGGGCTTCCCGCATCTGCTACTCAAGCTGTTGTAGGAGCTCTGATTGGTGTAAGTATTCTAAAAGGAGATTTCAACTCATCCATTTTAACAAGAATTTTCGTTTCGTGGATATTTACTCCTATTGGTGCCTTGCTCTTTGCTTTTATATTATATAGACTTTTGGCCCTAATATTTAGAAAATTTTTAGGGGTTACAGCCCAAGATAGGTTTTTAAAAATACTAACATGGATCGCCATTTGTTATAGTGCCTATTCATTAGGAGCTAACAACGTTGCAAACGTTACTGGAGTATTTGCAAACGTTTTATTTACTCCTAGCCTTTTACTCATTATAGGTGGTTCATCAATAGCCGTTGGAATTTTATCTACCAACAAGAAGGTTTTGTATACAGTAGGAAAAGGGATTGTCGAATTGGATCATTTTTCTTCATCCGTATCGATTTTAGGGGCAGGGGTTACCCTGTGGATCTACTCTTTAATTGGTGTCCCCGTCAGTGCGGCACAGGCTACAATAGGAGCTATTGTAGGCGTTGGAATAGCAACAGGTACTAGAACTTTTGATACGAGCACAATAATGAAAGTAATTTTTGGTTGGATAGGAACCCCTATGATTTCTGGGCTTATTTCACTTGCAGTATTATTTCTAATTCAATTATTATCTTAAAAAGAGGGGAGGTACCAAACTCCCCTCTATTTTTTTATTTTGAAAGCTGTTTGTCCATTATATATTGGTCTATTCCTTGAGCCGCTTTGTGCCCATCTGCAACTCCATGAATTATATCTGGACCATGCACTATATCCCCACCTGCAAATAACCACGGTACTCCTTCCACTTGACCGTACTCGTTTGTTTTTATCCTTCCTCTTTCTATCTTCATGTTTTTTTGGATTTCTTCCGGCAGATAGCTGTAATCTGGAGCCTGCCCAACAGTCATTACAACCATATCCGCATTCACCGTAATAGTGTTACTTTCATCGTATTTTGGATTGAATCTTCCATTTTCGTCGAATACTTCTAAACATTTCCTAAACAACACACCTTTCAATTCTCCATTTTCAACTATTACCTTCACAGGACCCCATCCTGGATGGAAAATTACCCCCTCTTCTTTACCTTCAACAATTTCATCTTCATCAGCAGGCATCTCATCAAAGTTTCTCTCCAAACTAAGGACATGTACTTCGGATTTTTTATATTCTAGGTTTTGGAGTCTGAGCATGGACCTTGCAACGTCCATGGCAACATTTCCTCCTCCTATTACCACAAGGGATTTAGGTATATATGGCTTGGGGCCTTCTCCTCTGACATAATTTTTCATTTCTTCTAAAATTGTTAAAGAGTCAAAGACTTTTTCATGGTCAGATCCTTCTATGGGAAGCTTTCTACCCTTGTTGAATCCAGTTGAAACAAATATTACATCGTTTTTTGCTTTTAATTCTTCTAAAGTGATATCCTTTCCAACTTTTGTATTCGTTATTATCTTCACTCCCAGTGACTTTATATAATTTACATCCTGCTCAAAAGCGGTGTCTGGAAGCCTATAGGAAGGTCCTCCGTAATTAAGAACACCTCCTGGCCTGTTCTTTTCCTCATAAACAGTGATTTCATATCCCATTAAAGATAAGAAATAAGCTGCAGAAAGTCCGGCAGGTCCGGCTCCAACGATGGCAACCTTAGCGTTAGCCTTTTTTATAACTTCCTGATCTAAAATTTCTGGATATTTATCCTGTGGAACGTTATCCACTATATATCTTTTCAACCATCTGATGGCTATTGGTTCTCCCCTGTGACCTATGGTACAAACTGTCTCACATTTGTGAGTACACATTCTTCCACATACAGCAGGCAAAGGATTCGTTTTATAAAGATCTTTCAACCCGGTTTGAAGATCGTCATCATATATATCTTTTATATAATCTGCTATGTTCATATGGGCTGGACATGTCTTTTCACAAATACTACATCCCACACATCTTGAAGCTTCTCTAACAGCTTGTTCTTTTGAAAATCCTTTAACCATCTCTATGAATGAGGTTTTTCTGATTTCTGGTGGATCAATTTCCATTTCTTCTCTTTCTAAGTCAAGTAAGTCTGAATCTTCATCTCTAACATAACCTAAAGGTTTTTTAATTCCATGGATTCCTTCCTCTGTGGGGATAAAAAAGAAGGTGTTTGGATCTTTAGATATATGTAAATATTCTTTGGTCATCTGTAATGAACCAGTGGTACATATATCCACACACAAACCACAAAAGCTGCATCTTCCATAATCTATCGAGGGTCTTTCTGGTTTAGAACCTTCTACATCTGGGAGTTCTTCGAACTCTATCATAGTTATAGCATCCGTTGGACATATTTTTGAACAAGTACCGCAACCGATACATTTTTCCCAATCGTTTATATGAAAACCTCTATATCTATCCGAAGCCTCTCGAGGTGTTATTAAAATATCCTCCATAGGAACGGTAACAGGCTTTTTAGTAAGGTATTTCCAGGCCCTTGCTGGAGCAAAAAAACTTTTTTCAGGTGTATTCATCATATTCACCTCTTCCTTTATTTTTTATCTATCTATTTCTGGGGGACATACCCCCATTGTTTCCATCCAAAGCGCTGCATCCTCTATTCTCGTACCGGGCAAATATTTTTCTACCCCCAATAAACCTTGTGGATAGGATGCTCCTCTAACAGCAACTCTATAAGGCTTATCTTCTCCTTCTGAAACCATATAATACCCATACTCTCCTCTTGTACATTCGATATGAGTGTAAACTTGACCTTTTGGAACACGCCATCTTAAGGCACTTCCACTAGATATTTTGTTCCATACTTTACCTTTTTTGGGCATTTTTTCAAGTACCTGTCTTATTATTTTTATGCTCTGAAAGGTTTCGAGGTATTTGAAATAGACCCTTGTATATCCATCTGAGTAGTTTGCGGTTGGGACATAAAATTCTACTTGGTCATACCTTGCATACGGGTCTACTTTTCTAATATCGTATGCTTCTCCCACAGCCGATCTCATACCGATTCCCGTAACACCCAACTCCCAAACAACCTCGGCAGGTAACAACAACTTATCTTTGGTTCTTCTTTGAAAGAGGGAGTTCTTGAGAATCAAATCTTCGTATTCTGGAAGTCTATTTTCTAAGTAATCGAGAAAACTCTTTATCTTTTCAATTGTTTCTTCGCTCAAATCCTTTCTTACACCACCTGGCACTATATACATATGATAGATTCTTGCCCCAGTTATCTCTTGAAAGATATCCAATATAAGATCTCTATCTGCGAGTCCCCAATTGGGCCCAGTGTAAAGTCCAACAGGTCCTCCTATTCCTCCTAGGGACATTAGATGGTTTGCAATTCTTGCTAGCTCTAAGATTATCATCCTTATCCAATGGGCTTTTTCAGGGACTTCAATTCCTGTTAACTCCTCTATCGCCATGGCGTAAACCATCTCATTAATGTCAGGTTCTGGTACGCAAATCCTTGGTATGAGAGCCAGGTTATTCATCCAAAGTCTTCTTTCCATAAGTTTTTCAAATCCTCTATGCAACAT
>JAALLR010000211.1_pt1 | contig 18340 bp, 20 predicted proteins | sample 7245931 | NCBI WGS metagenome assembly JAALLR01 (sample SAMN13049201, study PRJNA578106) | oil field metagenome | isolation source: filtered produced water from oil reservoir B9 | place: USA:offshore Texas | collected 2016 | reverse complement strand
GCCTGATATGTAGAGACAACTATCTCTTTTAAACCTAACTCACGATGTATGCCATTAAGGGCCAAAACCATTTGAATGGTTGAACAGTTAGGGTTTGCAATTATTCCTTTATAATTTTTCAACAACTCTGCATTAATTTCTGGAACAACAAGTGGAATCGTTTCGTCCATCCTAAATTGTGAAGAATTGTCTATTACAACATTTTCGGATTTTTGTGCTATGGGAGCGAATCTTTTTGACACCGAGGCGCCTGCCGAGAAAAAAAGGTAATCAAACTTCTCTTTCATATTTTCTTCTTGTAGCTTTTCCACGGTATATCTTTTAGAACCGACCTCGATCTCTTGCCCTTGAGACCTTTCCGATGCAAACAAACGCAATTCGGAAATTTCGTTTATTAGTTTGTATTCTTCAAATAACTTTAAAAATGTTCTTCCTACCTCACCGGTAGCTCCTACAACTCCGACTTTCAAAAAAAGCACCTCCAAAAAATCGAAGACCTCTCACAGTGGAGAGGTCTTAATAATAAGAAAATATTTTTTCCCATTTTCAGCGGCTCTCCACGTTCTTCACGTGACAGTTATGTAGGTATTCCCCACATACCCAGAAGTCAGAAGATGAGGGCTTTCTTCTTACTTCTTCGGCAACCTCGCCTTTCGCTTCTTCTAAAATACCCTCTACAAACAGAAGAAGTTACTCTTCTCGGTTGCGCCTCCGCTTTAAATAATTAACTTTGTTATAAGATAACATATTCAAATAACACAAAGAATAACAAAAAGTTACTTTTTGATTATTGTTGAAATTATTGTTTTAGTTTATTCCAAGCATACTATCTATTTTGTTTTTATCAAAACCGATTATATAATGATTTCCAATTTGAATTACCGGTGTCCCCATTTGATGAGTTCTTCGAACTAATTCTTCTGCCGCTTTTGCATCTTTTGAAACATCAACTTCTTTAAATTTTATTCCTAAACCTCTAAAATACGATTTGGCTTTTCTGCACCAAGGACAACTTGGAGTTGTATAAACCTTTATCTTTACATGTTGCATGTTGTTCTTCCACCTCCTATACCCTATATAGGTATTTTTTATTATAATAACAGAATTTTATAATATTTCTTTTAAGAAGAAGTAAATATAATTTTGTAAAATAGAGATGTATAAATATCAATTTCACGTTTAAAACACGAGGTGATGAACAACGGACTATATTTTTAATTATCCTAAAACCCCAATAAATTACAAAGTAAGAGATGAAAACGATTATTCTGTTTATACTTTCGACACGGTATATACTGACCCTATCTACAAAGAGAACGAAACTCAGGTCATTCATATGTTTAAACCAGAACAAAAAGTTAAAGGGGATATAGTCTTTCTGCACGGTATTGGACCCAACAACGTTCCATACCTTGAATGGTACGGAAGGTATTTTAAGAAATTTGGATACAGAACAAGTGTTGTGATCCTTCCTTACCATCTAAGTAGAAAACCAAATGATATAGAAGATGGTGACCCTTATTATTCACCCGAGCCAAAGGAATGCACCATACTTTTTCACAATTCTGTAAAAGACGTTCGAAGGACAATAGATTTGCTTGAAACCTTCGATGATTTTTCCGAAAATCATTTGTACTTAATGGGGGTATCTTTTGGAGGAATCATTGGTACTATGACTCTAGCCCTCGATAAGAGGATTAGAAAAGGAATCTTAATGATCACCGGTGGGAATTGGAGATGGATAAACTTTTACTCGCCATATACAGAAAAAGTTAGGGTAAGATACGCAAAAGAAAAAAATTCATTTGGTTGTGATTCCGAGGAGTTTTGTAAAAAATTTAGAAGTGATGCGGCAAACTTTGTAAAAAATAATATCAATTCTATAGATGATATATTCCAAAAAACACCTATCACTTGTTATCATTACGATTCTCTGAGTTATGCTAAGTTCGTTAATCAACCTGTCCTTTTTATAAAAGCTCTTTTCGATAAGATCATGCCACATAAAGCCACAAATGACCTTCAACATTTATTACCAAATAAAAAAGTGAAAAGTTTATTGGCAGGACATAAATCAAGTTATATATTCAAAAGAATCGTGGGGCGTTGGGTGATTAATTTTATAGAAAAAGACCAACCCCAAGAGATTTGGGAGAAAAGTAATAAAAGAGAAGAAGTTTTAGAATCAAACCGTTAGATCCAAAGTTAATCCTAAAATAAACTCCAAATCTAAAGATGAGCTGTTACTTTTATAAATTTCTAAAGATTGAAGGGTGTTGAGTAACTTTTTTATTTTTTCAGGGTCTGTTTCGGCTCTTAATTCATTCATTATTTTTTGAATTTCTTTTTCGATCCTTTGCTTTATATCTTCCGTTTCGTTGACTTTTTTCTCTGTATTTTGCAGTTCATAAGCGGAATCTTGTGGAGTACTTTTGCTTATTTCTTTTCTATACAGAATAACAGCTTTAGATTTTCCTCCAACGGCGGCCAAAAAACCCCCTCTTCTTTTAAGATTAAGGTCGATGTCTGTATATATAACAATTCCACCTTTTTTCAGAGCCTGAGATTTAAATTGATTTATATTTCCCAACTCATGGGCCGCCACCCTAAGTATACTCAAAGATGCAGGAGAACTATTAGACAACCCTGGTTCACCTGGGTCTAATTTGTAGCCCAAGTATGGGTTAAAATTCTCTGGTTTGATGGAATCAATCATAAAATCACCTTTCTCTTGGAGGGATAGAGACGAATAAAGGATCTTACATTTTACTGATTGAGATAAAAAAAGATTGTATAGTAAACTTACATCACAAAGAGATAAAGATCAATAAAGGTTTGTATGCCTATATAGGTTCCGCTATGAAAAACCTCTACCAAAGAGTGGGTAGACATATGACTTTCAAGGAGAAGGCATATCAAAAACACTGGCATATAGATGGTATTTTAGAGAACAAAGCAAACAAAATAATATTTATCGCTATGCTACCTTCACACAAACGCCTTGAAGAAGATATCTCCAAAGAATTTGCCCAGAAATTTCAGTTTATTGAAGGTTTTGGTGCATCTGATTTAACTGTAAAATCAAATCTTTATCTCATTGATAATATCGACTATTTTTTTGAAATTATTAAAAACTTTATTCTCTAAGGATAGTCTTAATCGTCATTCTTATTCTTACTTCATCTATTATATCGAAAACAATATCAATTTTACCTTTTTCCGAGTTGTTTTTTAAATTTTGATAATTTCCTTCTATTTGCATTTCATCTATTTCGATATTGGGTGTAGACATACTCAAGTTAACGATTTGTTTGCCTTTACTGAAGTTTTTCACACTGATCAAAAGGTCTACTATTCGGGAATTTGCCGATTTAACTTCAACATCAGACAATTTTTCTATTTTATACTGTACATCCCAACTCTCACCTAAGTTTATCTTGAACGTGTCTCCAACGGGAGTATCATTAATGTACGCTAACTTTATTGGAAAACTTTCACTATCGAATTCCTCATGGATCCAAACCTTTCCCGAAGGTAACTCTATTCCTAAACCATTGTATTTCGTGTTTTCTACGTGTCTGATTATCTCGGTTTTTGTATAATTTGTTATATTGGTGTACAAAGAAAAATTAATTACGTTTCTGTCTTCATATGACAATATATCGTTTTGGGATATCCTAACGTTCATTAAACTATTTTGAAAATTGACTCTTCCAAGATTCATTGTATAAGTTTGACTTAGAATTGCTTCTTGTGCAACTATTTCAAAATCATCTTCACTTGCCATACGTGTGTTACTCAATAACTTTGTACTCTCTAAGTAATCGCGAGGAGACAAGTTAAGATATTCGTTGACTAAGTATAGATTGGTTTGCCCAACAGGAACACCGTTGATTTGAACGTTTTTGCTGAAAGTTCCGTCATTTTTCATTTCATAGATAATTTCCCATGAACCCTCTCCCTTTAAAGCAATTACGGCGTTCTTAGGGTTTTTCAATAAAATTTGAGTAGGGGGTTGAATCTTATCTTTATTCTTTTCATCGGTAACGCACCAACGATTTAATTGAGGATTGAAAAATAGAATTTCATTTGTTCCAACAATCTTGTAAATGTCCTCATCTATAGCTTCGATAGATTTTTGAGTGTAATCTTCCAATGAAGTGATCTTAAAAGGGAAATGTTGATACACCTTTTTGAGTTCCCAAGAATCCACTCCACTGATCCAAAGCACGTCAAAACCCTCAGGAACAAAGAATGAGGTTTCGTTAGAAACTGTATAGAACAGTTGAACATCTTTAAAGATAAAGGTATAATTCTCAGAAAGAACCGTTATACTTAAAAAAACGATGAGCATAAAAAATACATACATTTTCTTCATGAAATTCATCTCCTTTTGATTTATTAAAAGGACCTGCGGTCCTAGCCCAGTAAGGGGAGAGCTCCGCCCTGTGATCCTTTTTTAAAAGCAGAATTTTCTTTATAAAACTATCTATATCTATAGCGCCCTTCCCCCGCTCCCCACCCATAAGGATAAAGGAGCCCTTACCTCTTCGCTCCGCATCCCGCCTTTTTTTATTGAATATGATATTTTTCAACTAGATCATCGAGTATCTCTCTAGCAATAGGTGCTGCACCAGTGGATCCCATCCCTCCATTTTCTATAATGACCACAATCGAGTACTGTGGGTTATTTGCTGGTAAAAAACCAGCGAACCATGAATGAGCAGGTTTTCCACCTCCTACTTCTGCGGTACCTGTCTTTCCGGCTACAGTTATGGGGAAATCGCTAAACGATTGATAAGCAGTACCTTCTTCACCAGGTGGCCCACTGAATGAAGTTACTTCTATCATACCCTTGTAAATGTATTTCAGATATTCTGTGTTCATTTCGTATGAGTCTCTAAGTAAAGGCACATTTTTATTTATAATATTTCCAAAAGCATCTTCTTCCTTTTTAAATAAGCTGAATTGATAATATTCACCTTCTATAGCTAGAATATTATATATTCTTAGAATTTGAAGGGGAGTCATTGTGACGTAACCTTGACCTATATACGTTAATAATGTTTCTCCTGGATACCATATGGTATCGAATTTCTCATATTTCCATTCTGGATCTGGAAAGATACCAGCTTTTTCATTTGGTATTTCTATGCCTGTTTTAGAGGTAATATCAAATCTATCCGCAACACTATTCAAGTAGTCTATCCCCAACTTTTCTCCAAGCCAATAATAATAAGAGTTAACCGATGCCCTCAGGGATTTCACCAAATCGGTTTCACCATGTCCCAATGTATACCAATCGTAATAAGATGCGATAATGTTACCTTGAGAGTTTTTTAAATCGTATCTTCCAGTCGAATTTATGGTTGCTTGTGGAGATATACCCCCTTCAAGGGCAGCATATGCAACAAAAGGTTTTATAATAGACCCGGGTGGATACAATGCAGATGTAGCTCTATTTAACAAAGGCATATTATTATCATTCAAAATTCTTTGAAACTCTAAATTACTCATTCCTTGAGCAAACAAATTAGGATCTACGGAAGGATAACTAACAAATACTAATATTTCTCCGGTTTTTGGTTCTGAGATTATCACCGAACCATTGTAGTTATTTTCTTTTAAATAATTGTATGCCTTTATCTGTAAATCTAAATCTAATGTCAAATAAATATTGTTTCCATTAATAGAATGTGCGTTGGCTATAGTAGGTGAAACGGATTCATTTGTTGCAATATTGATCATTTTGTACCCTGGCTGACCCTGTAATTTTTTATCAAACACCAATTCCAATCCTGACCTTGGAGTACCTTCATTGTCAACATAACCTAAGACATGGTATAAAGATTCGTGGGCATACTTTCTTATATATCTTTCTTCAACTTGTAGATTTTTGTCAATATTTGCTATCTTTTGAGCTGTCACTGAATTTATTTCCAAATTCACTCTTTTTTGAAAATTTAATTTATCTATTACGGTATACGGATTATCTACCACACCTTTTAGAACTTGGTACAATTCAGCTTCTGTTTCTTCACTCAACGTTCCTCCTAAATTCGTTAAATTATATATCCTTTGGTTCCATGCCAACAAATTCCCATTTCTATCGTATATATTTCCTCTTTTAGGAGAATCTTTTACAATTCTTGTTGATAACTCTTGAACTTCCATCGTGTATTTATTCCAGTTTAAAATCTGCAATTGAAATGATCTAGCAAAAAGTAATATAATACCCAGAAAAAATAAAGAAAACAATATTTTAACTCTTTTTTCTTTCATCCAAAACCAGCCTCATGTTCATAAAATATAATACAAAGATGATTATCATGTCTAAGAAAAAAGGATAAAGAGAAGAAGTAATGACACTCATATACAATGACAAAACACCCGTGTATATCAATGCTTTAATTAAAGTCATTTCCAACTGATGTAAGAAAAAGTTGATGAGAAGGAATATAGCGAAAAATATTATCGCGAGGAATCCCAATTCAAACCTTGAATTGAAATAAAAAATAGTATATATAAATACGAAAAAAAGAAGTCTATGGTCATCTTTTTCAAGATTTGACACATATAAGACAATTATAGGAAAGACAAAAAAAAGAATTTCTCCTAACCATCTATCAAATGAAGCGGTAATTAGAGCTAATAAAAAATAAATCAAATACATCATATATTCTCACTTCTTCTGTTTAGTAAGGAAAAAAGTACACTAAAAAATCATCAATCACCAGAGGGTTGAAAAGATAAAGGTCTCCATATTTAGAAACAATTTCACCTGATAAAAATATACCTTCTTTTTCTACGCTCTTTACATAAGCCGGAAGATCTATGTCTAGGTGTTCTTTCATTACAACATTATAATTATCAGGTATTTCGACCAATAAATTGCCTTTATCTTCTTTTATTAAAACATCTACAACCCCTATTTTTCCAAAAAATTGTTGGTTCCCCCAACCTAATTTTCTCACCACTACTCTATCTGAGAATGTATTTTCAACAAAACCCAAAAGATTTCCATCTGTAGAAACAGCTAAATAACCTTTTTCTAAATTACCTTCATTGTTCGTTAAAACGTTAAAAGAACGATTAGTTTCATTTAAAATTATACCTCGAGGGATCGTTAAATTTATATTTTCACTACTTTTACTTTCAATTATATAAAGAGGCTCTTTTTTGAGTTCATCTAAGATACTAGAAATTCTTTCGGCACTTACATTCCTTTCTGAAATTTTGGAATGAAACAGTGAAAAAACCATATCAAACGGGTATGTTAGCGGATCTAAAATACCACCTAAGTTCTCAAAAGTATTAAATAATATTGAAATAAAGATCAAAATTACTAAAAATAATATCCCAAAATATCTCATATTAAGCTTTTTGAGATATACTTTTTATAAGATTAATCTTGTCAATAACCATTCCAGCCCCTCTAGCCACACAAGTTATTGGATCATCCGCTATTACAACTCTTATCAACGTTTCTTTTTCTAGCAACTCCTTTATACCTTTAATCATCGCTCCTCCACCAGCTAAAAATATACCTCTATTAACGATATCATACAAAAGTTCAGGTGGAGTTTCTTCAATGGCCAATTTAATATTTTCAACTATCTTGGAAACAGGGACTCGCATTGCATTTCTTATCTCTGAGCCTGTGATCGTAACACTCTTTGGAAGTCCAGATAGAACGTCTAAGCCTATCACTTCCATACTTAAATCACTGTATTGGGGGCTATCAAAAACATTACCAATCTCAATTTTTATCCTCTCAGCGGTTTTTTCTCCTATTACCATATTGTATTTTGATTTTATGTGATTGATAATTTCTTGATCGATCAGATCTCCCGCTACCCTTATAGATTTGGATAATACAATATTTCCTAATGAAATTACAGCTATTTCTGTGGTACCTCCACCTATATCTACAATCATATTACCGGATGGTTCTTCTACATCTAAACCAGCGCCAATAGCCGTTGCCATAGCTTCTTCAATTAAAAAAGCTTTACTAGAACCGGCATCCAAAGCAGCTTCTCTCAGAGCATTTCTTTCTACTTGAGTTGCATCTGTAGGTATTCCCACAACTACAGATGGTTTAAAAAAGCTAAAACCATTCAATGCTGTGTTTATAAAGTATTTAAGCATAGTCATAGCGACATTATAATCTGCTATTACACCCTCTTTTAGTGGTCTAACGGCGATTATATTAGCAGGTGTTTTTCCAATCATTTTCTTAGCTTCTTTTCCTACTTTAAGCAATTCTGACGTTTCTTTATTGATAGCTATAACGGAAGGTTCATTTAGAATTATCCCTTTACCTTTCATATAAACTAAGGTGTTTGCTGTTCCCAAATCGATACCAAGATAAGGCCTCAAATACGATCGCATTATATAAAAGTCCTCCTTAAAAGTATATTATTACTCTCTTTAGAAACTCTAAAAACTGTGTTAGCGCCCCTTCGCCCCGCAGCCCACCCATAAGGAAAAAGAAGGTAAGGTTTCGCTCCGATGCCCGCCCATAAGGAAAAAGAAGGTAAGGTTTCGCTCCGATGCCCACCCATAAGGATAATAAGGGTTTGCCTTTCCCTTCTGCAGCATACACATTTTATTTAGAATATTCCTAATCAGCTAACTAATAATTAGTATAACACAAACAACTCATTATTGATGTTGTGGAAACATAAATGTAAATTCTCGTAATTGACAAATATAAAATAAAAATTTATAATATTAACCGACTTGTTTAATTAACTGTGCATTTTTGATAGTTTATTGGAGGAACCTTGAATGCAAATAGGTGAAAAGATAAAAAGTCTTAGAATAATGAGAAACATGACCCAAGAGGAACTCGCAACTAGATCTGATTTAACAAGAGGTTTTATTTCCCAAGTTGAAAGGGATTTAGCTTCCCCAACTGTTGAAAATTTGGAAATGATACTAAGAGCCTTAGGAACAGATTTGAAAGATTTTTTTTCAAATCTTGAAAATAAGGAAAAGATTGTTTTCACAAAAGAAGATCGAATACCTATATATGATACACCAAAAGGAGTTAAAGAAGAACTTCTTTTAACAACGTCGGAACCAAAAAATATAGAACCTTCTTTGGTAGTTTTGCAACCAGGTTGTTCAACTGATATCGAAAAACCCCACGAAGGTGTAGAGTTAGGATATGTGATTGAGGGGGAAATAGAGTTATACCTCAACAAAGAAGTTTATCTAGTACGTAAAGAGGAAACTTTTTTTTATTCAGCCAATAAGAAACATTTCATAAAAAATAAAAGTACTTCAAAAACAGCAACTCTAATATGGATAGAAATATTTTAAAGGAGGATTGAGAGATGGCAAAATCCCTAGGAAGACATTTAATATCAGAATTATACGATTGCGATGAAGAGATACTAAACGATGTTCAACAAATAGAATATTTAATGAAAAAAGCAGCCATTGAATCGGGGGCAACAATAGTTACTTCTACATTTCATAGATTCTTACCACATGGGGTAAGTGGAGCAATAATTGTTTCTGAATCTCATTTGGCAATACACACTTGGCCTGAATATAATTATGCTTCTTTAGATATATATACTTGTGGAGATTCTGTCGATCCATGGAAAGCTTTTTACTATTTGAAAGATGCTTTAAATTCAAAAAGACAGGAGAGTCAAGAATTTAAGCGAGGAGTCTTTTCTACTATTGGAATTCCTGAAAATTCGTCGCATAAAGTTGAGGTGAGTTGATGGCTGAAAATAATTATACCTTTCCACATACTATTTTTACCGAGTACGATAAAGCACATAATGTGGGAGTCTTTACAGAAACAACTAATCATATTTATACCGAGCAAACAGAATATCAAAGAATAGATATATACGAAACCCCCGCGTTTGGGAAACTATTCTCGTTAGATGGAGTCATTATGACGAGAGATTCAGATGAATTTGTTTATCATGAAATGATCTCACACGTTCCTTTGTTCATACATCCTAATCCCAAGAAGGTTTTGATAATCGGTGGAGGGGATGGAGGAACTGTCAGAGAAGTATTGAAACATGATTCAGTAGAGAAAGTTGTTCTTTGTGAATTGGATAAAAAGGTTGTAGAAGCTGCTTTAAAGTATTTACCTAACATTTCTTATGAGTTAAAAAATCCAAAGGTGGAATTGGTTTATGAAGATGGGAGTAAATTCGTTTCTCAATTTAAAGATGAATTCGACGTTATATTGATTGATTCCACAGATCCCACCGAAGGTGAAGGAGGACTACTTTTCACTGAAAAGTTTTATCAAAATTGTTTTGAAGCCTTGAATGAAAACGGAGTTTTTTCCGCACAAACGGAGGAGCCTTTTTTAAAGAAAGAATGGATGGTAAGAGCGTATAGGAGAATCAGCAATACCTTCAATATAGCACGATTGTATATGGGTTATGTACCTCAATATATGCCGGGTACGTGGACATGGACGTTTGCCTCAAAAAATTTGGATCCAATAAAAGATTTTGACCCTGAAAAAGTTAAAGAGTTTAATAAAGAACTTAAATACTACGATGAAGAAGTACATGTTGCATCTTTTTCTCTACCTGTTTTTGTAAAAAAATTAATTAGTGAATTCAGTAAATAATGACGGACAATTGTCCGTCTATTTTTCTAAAACAATCAAACTACGTATATATTTGTCTTATTATATATTTTTTCTAGTTCTGAATAGACGAATTCGATCATTTTACTTTTTAATTCCTCAGGGTAGGTGGATACACCATTTGTGGTTTGATAAGGAAAAAATGCAATCGGGGATTTAAAAAACTTTTTAAATCTTTTTAAGTATTCAACCGGTATTCTAAATACTCCTAGTGTAATTGCGTTAATCTTTTTTAGGTTAATTTTCTTAGATATCGAGTTAATAAACTCCTTGTATTTCTCTTTCCAATTTTCTCCTATATAAAGTATAGGATCCAACGCTAAATTGATTTTCCATCCTTTTTGTAGCAATTGAGATATTGCTATTAATCTTCTTTCTAAAGAGGGGGTGTTTTTTTCATATTTTGATATAACTTCCTGTGGGGATAGGCTCCATGTGATGATCAAATTTTCTAATGGGGAGTAATTCAAAAATTTTTTATAATTGGTTGATTTAGTGCGGATTTCTATAGTTATCAGAGGGTTTGCCTCAGCAAAATCTATCCATTCTTTTAAAAATGGATAGATTCCTTCAAAAAGAAGGATGTCTGAATCATACGATATACTTAGATAAATTTTTCCTTGACCCCGTTCGGGGCGTTCTTTAATCTCGTTTATCAATCTGCTTAATTCATGAAAATAATCTGAGAGATTAACAAAGAATAAGATGTGGGAAGAGTAGTTCATGCCTTTCAAATAACAGTAATCGCAATCAAAGAGACAATTGACTATGAAATTTGTGTAGTAAAAATTTTGTTGTTCAAAATCATGGCACAAGTTTGACCCTTTATAGATAAAATCACCCTTGTTAACTGCCAGAATCAAAGACGGTGAGAGTTTTTGCAGAAAAGGGTCTTGGTTTTTTCTTGAGAATATTTCATTGTAGTTATCTATATATACAATCTTACTTTTGTTCAGTTTGTTTATAATTTCGTTGGTCAGGGGATAATTTAAAGTATCTTTCTCAATGTAGATGTGTGAGAAGGTTTCACTTGTATAGTTTTGTTTTGAGATCTTCAAAAATTGCATCCCTTTCTTTTTTGCTTTTTGGAATGTAGTTAAAATATTCTTCTAAGAACAAAGGACTTACTTCATTATTCGAATTGAAATAGGCATATGCGTTTTCAAGTTGTTTGATCTGGGAAAATGTCAGTTTCAAACTTTTAGATACCTTCTTTATAATTTCTTCGTCTTGTTGTTGAAGAAGAGGTTGAAATTGTTTTAGTAGAGAACTCACCGACTTTGTAAAAGTCAAAATTTCTTCTAATTTTCCTCGAATTAATTCATCTATATATTTGTTAGTCAGTCTTTCTAATGGTTGATTTTTGCTCACTTTATCAGAAACTACTTTTATTACATATATCTGATGTACGTTCAAAAATTTTGAAGCAATCTGAAAAAAAGCCGATGACTCCATGTCTACCAAATCTTCTTCAAATTCGTAATCAACGTTGAGAGTATCTATACTCTGAATGGATCCTTCTTTTAGATTGTGTTTGACTAAGATATCCGTATAGTACTTTCTTTTTCTCTCATAATCTACTACTTTATTAACTAAAACTAGATCGCCGACATTAAATTTGTTATTTAGACTACCGCATATTCCTATGTTTATTGCATAATCATTATGGTTCAGATCCTTTAAGGTATCTTTCAATAAGTAAGATGTAGCTCCGGCTGCATTGATTTTCCCTACCCCTGATATTACATGATGGACTTCTCCGTTTTGATAAGTCTCAAAAGGTCTATCTGTTGTTTTTTTTAAATTTAAATATTTTATAATCGATTGCGTTTCAATACCCATGGCAGAGATTATATAAAGCATGCAATTCCCTCAGAATAGTTTCTTTTCTCTCAAATTGGCCTTTTCTTTTTGTTGGGTCAGACTTTCCACCTCACCACCTGCAAGGGAAAAGGTGATTTCGTATGATCCATCGATCAGCAAAAATATATTCACTTTTAATTCATCTACGTACTTTTTTAGAATCTCGTATTCTAGCTTTTGGTCTGACGAGAACTTGAAGTGTATTTTATCGTTTTCAATTTCTGGATTTGAATAAAGCAAAGCAAAGTATATCGCCATGTTGGACTTCTTCTCGTGTGGGTCACTGAAATAATCAAGAATTTTCTTCATAATGGGATGTTGCGCTTCGTTGCGAATGGTTTCTGTAGTAACTTGTTTTCTATATAGAGTTGTTTCTTTACCATATGACAAGGGTGAAGACGTAGTTGAATTTTTATGCATGAAATCTAAGATCTCCACGTCGAAAATCAACCTTTTATTTTCACTGTATTTTAAATCTTTAAGTATATTGTTGAAGGCACCCATTAGTTGAATTAAGTTATCTTTTTTATTAGTAATTAGTGATTCAAATATGTATTCTATGGCCTGCTCCAAAAGAATTTCTGGATCTTTTCCTAAATTGAACAGATCTTCAGATTGTGCCAAAAATTCATCAATTTTTGAATTATAGACATTTTCTACGAATTGAGCGATAAAATTTTCATCGAACAAACCTAATATTTCAAGGGTATCTTGATGGGTGATCTTCATCTCTCCAAATTTTTCTACTTGTTCCAACATAGATATGGCATCTCTCATCCCACCTTTTGCCCTTTTAGCTATGATCTGCAGGGCATCTAACTCATATTCTATACCTTCAGAGAGAGCTATATTTTTCAAACCTTCTACTATATCTTTCTGACCTAAATTTTTGAAGTTTATAATTTGAGCCCTAGAAATGATGGTATCAGGAACTTTTTCCAAATTTGTGGTCGCTAAAATAAAAACGACATGTGAGGGTGGTTCTTCTAACGTTTTTAATAGCGCGTTGAATGCTTCCCTTGTCAACATATGAAATTCATCGATTATATATACTTTGTATTTCCCATAAACAGGTCTGTAATTGGAGGAGTCTCTGATGTTTCTAATTTCGTCTATTCCTCTATTCGAAGCCGCATCCATTTCTATTACATCCAAAAAACTGTTGTTGTTTATAGAAATGCAGTTCTCGCATTTATTACATGGATTGTATCCTTGAGGATCCTTACAATTTAATACTTTGGCGAGTATCCTGGCTGTAGTGGTTTTTCCTGTACCCCGTGGTCCCGAAAAAATATATGCATGAGAAACCTCTTGCTTGTTTAAAGCATTTTTGAAGTATTTTACTACATGAGGTTGTCCTAAAATTTCATCAAAATCTAAAGGTCTGTATTTTCTGTATAAATTGTTGTTCATAAAATTCCCTCCGAATTGCCAACAAAATTTAAATTGTACACCTTGTTTTTCAATAACGATAAAACAACATCTTTGTTATTTTCTGATATTTCAAATATAAAATAGACTTCGTCTGAAAATTTTTGTTTGGTTATTTTGAAGTTATTTTGTTTTTGCATGAGGTTTTGTATGAAGGAAAAATTACTGTAATCACATTTTGCCTCGTAAATAAATGTCTTCTCATAGGTAACCACTTTAGAAGCTTTAACAACCTCTTCAGAAGTTTTAGAATATGCATCTATTAAACCCCGAATCCCTAATTTCACTCCTCCAAAATATCTCGTAACAACTAGTGCTACGTTTGATAGACCAAATTTTTCAATTACACCGTAAATAGGTTTACCCGCGGTGCCTGATGGTTCGTTGTTATCAGAGTAATTAGAGATTTCTCTTCCTTCCTCATGCACTTTATAAGCCCAACAGTTGTGTGTGGCGTTATTATATCTTTTAGAAATTTCTTTTACAAATTTTTGTGCTTCATCGATCGAGTTAACCTTTGCGATATTTCCAATAAATTTTGATCTTTCTACAGTGTACGTAACTTCGATCGGATCTTTTATGGATTTATAATTCAAAATTTATCTTGATCTTCCCTTCAAAATCATCGGTAATGTTAAATTTATTAGCCGCATTGGATTGGTTGGCAGAAACCTCATAGAATCCTGAGCTATCAACATGCAACAATAATTCGCCTTTTTTAACTTCAGAGTAGTTCTTCACGAATCTAACGACTTCTTTTATACCATTTATTTCAACAGTTACCTCTTTGCCTATATCTAAATGCTCAAGATAGTTGGAAGATAAATTAGTTTCTATATTACCAAAATCATCTGAATATAAATAATCACATATTACTTTGTTATCTTCAATGATAGGTTTTTGCACATCGAAAGTTATTAATTTTTCAGTTTTTGGTCCAAAATGATCAATACTAATACCTTTAGAAATGTATGCAGCTACTGGAGCAAATATATCACGCCCGTGAAATGTTGATGAATAATCAGTTTTATAGAAAAATCTATTGTCGGATAACTCAACAGATTCTTTAACTCCGAACTCTTGCATCAAAAAAGTAAATAACCCGTTATCTGGTCCAACAAAATAATAGTTGTACTTTGACGTTTTTAAAGCGATCGGTTTCCTGGAGCTACCTACGGTTGGATCAACAACACACAAAAAGACGGTCCCTTCTTCAAAATCTCGAGCAGCTCTTAAAATTAGAGCTGCATATTTCCTTATGTTAAAATGTCCTGCACTATGGGTTATATCAATTATATCAGTATTTTTATTTATCCTTTTTATAACGGATTTACACACGGAGACATAATACGAAGAAAGCCCCCAATCCGTTAAAAAGGCTATATGATTCATCGAATTATACCTCCCCTATGTTTCTTGTGTAGCTCGTAATAAAAGTAATGATGCCACACAGAAAACAATTCCAAAACCTAATAATATTAGAATTTCAAAACCTAGATCACTTAAGCCATACCCTAATACCGTTATTTTTCTCCAGCCATCTAAAGAGTATTTAACAGGAAATAGGTTCGCTATCTTTTCAAGAATACTTCCTGTAGGTATTGGGATCAAAACACCACCAAATACCAACATTCCTCCTATCATTGCCGTTACAAGAAAAGAAGCAGCACGAGCCGTTTTTAAAAAAGAAGATAAAAACAAACCAAAAGAGGTGAAAGAGAATACAGATACTAAAACGAGTAAGATCAAATTCCATGGATTAGCTTGTGATTCAACACCAAAAATTCTGAACATATACCACGAGAACATCCCGGCAACGAAACCTATTATTATGTACGATATTATTTTTGATAAAATGAATTCCCACGTTTTTAATCCGTTTGATATATATAGATCCAGTAATCCAACTTCTCTAGCTTGACCGATGGAAGAGGCTATTCCTATCATAGATAACAAAAGGATTACAACCACCGCTACGATAGGAGCAAACATATCATTAATCCCTAAATTTGTGGTTGGAGAAACAACCAAAGAACCATCCGAGGCGCTTGGTATAAGCATTTTTATCTCTGGCTTGGGCCTCGTTTCATCGATTCCAATACCTCCTTGAAGTAAGAACTCGGTAGTGGAGCCCACTTTTATTTCGGGTATCCCTGCAAGCTCATCAAAAACAGCTTTAAAACCGGTATAAACCATCATACTATTCTGAATTTTGTGAGGATTTGGTATGATGTATAAAACCGTTTGATTACGATCGATCAGATCTTGCGTAAAACCCTTTGGAATGATCAGTATTGAATCATAATTTGCCTCTCTAATTATTTGATTCAATTGTTCATCATTTTTAATTTCGATGGTGTTCTCAAAATTCAAAAATTGTTTTATCAAAATGAAACCGAAATTACCTAAAAGACTGTTATCTTCATTGTATAAGGCTAATTGGAAATCTTGCGCCATATCAGCAGGATAGAATGAAGAGCCAAAATAGGCTAAAATAACAGGTATTATAATACTTAAGATTAATACTCCTCGATTTCTCAATACTTTCTTTATCTCATACCATGACATCTTTAAAATTTTCATTGTCTATCTCCTCATTTCTTCTAAATGCTCGGATATTTTAAGTATGATACTTGGTGCCTCGTAAAAAGTCAGGGACTCATCTCCCACCAAAAGATATAACCCATAGGTGTTTATATACGGTTTATGCATCGTACTCATATTACTTGGCCAGATGAACATATCTCTTATTTTCGGGTAGTACAACTCTTGTTTCTTTTGCAATTTGAACATTCCGAAATCATCTATTTCGTTATAATCAATGAACCTCGTGTAATTCCCACTTCCCAACTTAGTGTTGAAAGCTATACCTTTGTCTGAAAAACCAAATGCGGCAGTAGATAAATTAGTTAATTGGTCGATGTTTCTAATCTGCCCCATTCCAAAAAAACATATTTCAAAATCCCAATCTTCCTTGGAATGGCCAGTTTCTTTTATATAATCTTTCAAATCGTCAACTATTTTTTCATCTCTTGAGGCAACGAAAATCAAAATTGCTGCGAAAGAGATATATAAAAATATCGGTATATTTGATAGCCCAATTATATTCATAAAAAGTTGTGAGATTAATAAGAGCGCTCCTTCTGTGATGAATGGTTTTGATCCCCTCTTTTTAAGTATAAAATATGAAATAATTAATGCAAGAGATGATATCCCAAAAAAGTACCATCCTTTTATGAAAAATTGTGTTAAAGGGATTAGCCCAAAGAAAATAGAAACTAACCGATACATATATTTTACCTCCTACTTTCCAACGCAGAATGTGGAAAAGATTTTATCAAGTAATTCTTCAGTATAATTTTCACCAGAAAGTTCGTAGATCTTTTCAAGTGCTTTTCTTACGTCGTACATAATTACATCGTTAGAAAAACCTTTCTCAAGCGAATTGATGGCGTTTAAAACGTATTCTTTAGACGATTCTAAGGTCATCTTTTGCCTTTGGTTAGTTAGAGTTGGCTCTTCTATGTTGACTTTCTCAAAAAACTTTTCATATATCTTATCTTCCAAAGTTTTAATCTCTCCGTTCTTTGCAGAAATCATAACAAAATCATTTGGATTTTTTTGTTTCAAAGGGAGATAATTACTCTCTTTAAAATTAGGAGAATCCGATTTATTCAATACAATTATAACAGTTTTTTCCCCCAATTCATTTAATTTAGTATAAATTAGTTCATCTTCCTGTGTGAAAGGTGTTGTACCATCCAAGACAAACAAGATTAGATGAGAATTCTTTATGGAATTAATGGTCCTTTCTATTCCAACCCTTTCCAGCGTGTTTTCTGTGTATCGTATTCCAGCTGTATCTATGAGTTTTAAGTATATACCGTTTATGTTCAGATTTTCTTCTATTGTGTCCCTAGTTGTTCCTGGAATATCGGTTACAATCGCTCTGTCTTTTCTCAGAAGGGCGTTTAATAAGGTGCTTTTCCCAGAGTTCGGTTTTCCTGCTATAACTGTTCTGACACCTTCAACGGCTATAATACCGTTGTCAGCCTCTTTTAGTATTTGATCCATTTGATTGAAGATATAAACTAATTTGTTTTTTAAATTGTGATCTTCCAGTTCTATTTCATCGGGATAATCCATTTCTACCTCGATCTGGGCAGAGATATTTAGCAAGCTGTTTTTTATGTCATTGATTTTTTCGGAAAGGGCATTTTTAAGTTGGTTAAAGGACGCTTTTAAAGAGATTTCAGTCTCTGAAGTAATTACATTGTTTACAGCTTCCGCTTTTATGAGATCCATTTTACCGTTTAAAACAGCACGTTTTGTAAACTCCCCAGGTAAAGCTTGTCTTGTCCCATATTTTATAATTGTATTCAGTACAGCATAAGTGATAAGTTTACC
>JAALLR010000210.1_pt1 | contig 18411 bp, 18 predicted proteins | sample 7245931 | NCBI WGS metagenome assembly JAALLR01 (sample SAMN13049201, study PRJNA578106) | oil field metagenome | isolation source: filtered produced water from oil reservoir B9 | place: USA:offshore Texas | collected 2016 | reverse complement strand
CCTAATTAAAATGCTAAAACGCTTAAGCTTCGGGTTTGGAAATCGTACCCATTTCATTAAGAAAATGTTCTTGGGATGTTGCCCCCAAAATTTGATCCCACAACTATTGACATAGAGCCCCATTCTGTCGAACTTTTTCTTTTCCGCTGCGACAACAGCCGCAACGAGTTTTGATTTTACTGCAACACTTCAGTCGTGTTAGGCTACTGAATCCTGTCATCCCGCTTGACTGCAGAACAACAGCTCTTATTAAGCTGCGCCATCTCGGACGCCTTATCTTCCGTCAAGCGGCCGCATGGTGGGGAAGAGGATGACATCTCTGATGGAGGGGGAGTTGGTCAGAATCATCACCAACCTATCGATGCCAATCCCCAGCCCTCCGGCGGGCGGCATCCCGTACTCCATGGCGGTGAGATAATCCTCATCCATGGCGTGCGCCTCTTCCACGCCGCGGGAGCGTTCCCTGAGCTGCTGCTCAAACCTCATCCTCTGATCGATGGGATCATTGAGTTCGGAAAAGGCATTGGCGATTTCCCATGTATTGATGAAGAGTTCAAAGCGGTCCGTCAGGCAGGGAAATTCCTTGTTGCGCTTCGCCAGAGGGGATACCTCTACCGGATGGCCGGTGATAAACGTCGGCTGCACCAGCTTGTCCTCAACAAGGGTTTCAAAGACCTCATTCACTATATTCCCCCACCCTGCGTCCGGCGCAACCTCTATCCCCAGGCTCGCGGCCTGGCGGCGCGCCTTTGAAGGATCGCAGTGGCTGAAGTCCTCCCCGGTGTACTCTCGCACCGCATCGAGCATGCTCATCTTCGCCCAGGGTGGCGTAAAATCAATCACGTGATCCCCGTAGGTTACCTTCATGCTCCCCGACACTTCTTTGACAACGGCAGTTATCAGCGATTCGGTAATCTCCATCATATCGGTATAATCTGCATAGGCCTGATAGAGCTCCATCATGGTAAACTCGGGGTTGTGCTTGGTAGATATCCCCTCATTCCGGAAATTCCGGTTAATCTCAAAGATCTTTTCAAAACCGCCCACAAGAAGCCTCTTGAGGTAAAGCTCCGGGGCAATGCGCAGATACAGATCGATGTCTAGGGCATTGTGGTGGGTGATGAAGGGCCTCGCCGCCGCACCTCCGGCGATCGGCTGCATCATTGGTGTCTCCACTTCCAGAAAACCCCGCCCCTCGAGAAAGCGGCGAAAGGCCCGGATGATCTTGATTCTCTTCAAAAAGACCTCTTTGACCTCCGGGTTTACTATCAAATCCAGGTAGCGCTGCCGGTAACGCAGGTCGACATCTTTGAGGCCGTGCCACTTTTCCGGCAGGGGGCGCAGGGATTTGGAAAGCAACTGAAAGGTGTCGATGGCTACGGTGATTTCCTGCTTCTTTGTGGTGAAAACCTTCCCCCTGACACCGATAATGTCCCCTATGTCCAGTTTCTTAAAGAGTTCATAGGCATCTTCCCCCATGTCGTTCAGCCTGGCGTAGATCTGGATCCTGCCGGAAAAATCCTGCAGGTCCCCAAAGCTCGCCTTCCCGTGGCCTCTCTTGGCAACCAGGCGTCCGGCAATGGTTACATCTTTCCCTTCGAACTCGGGATAATTGGCGAGGATGTCGGCCGCCCGGTGCGTTACCGGAAATCTCCCGCCAAAAGGCTCAACCCCTCTTTTTCTGAACTCCTCTAGCTTTTCACGCCGGACCTCTAGGAAATCGGGCACATCTTCCTTGTGCATCAAAGGCATAAAAAAACTCCTCCTGGCATCCTTTAAGCTCGAGGGTTTATCCGCCCCCCAGGATCTGTTTTATCAATTTTCCACCGTCCAGATCGGCCGTCTCACTTGCGGATGTTCAAGATCTGGTATTTTAGGGTTCCGGCAGGCACCTTAACCTCTACCACATCCCCAACCTTTTTCCCCAGGATTGCCCGCCCCACAGGGGATTCATTAGAGATCTTATTGAGCGCGGGATCGGCCTCAGCGCTTCCCACAATCGTGTATTCAATCTCATCGCCATACTCCAGGTCCTTTAACAGAACTGTAGATCCCACGGCAACAGTGTCCTCCGGCACGTCCCTGGTATCGATGACCCGGGCACGCCGCAATAACTTTTCCAGGGTGATAATCCTGCCTTCAATAAAGGCCTGTTCATTTTTTGCCTCTTCGTACTCGGAGTTTTCGGAGATATCACCGAACTCTATTGCCGTGCGGATTCGTTCTGCAATTTCCCGGCGTTTGACGGACTTTAAGAGGTGAAGCTCATCTTCCAGCCTCTTAATTCCATCCCCTGTTAGAAGAACCTCTTTTTCTGGCAATGCGATCTCTCCCTTGAGAAATAAAATTTAATTAAATCTTATGAGCCTCAGCTTTATTTTATTCGGCCCCGGCTCCAGGGTAAGAATACCGGCCCATGGGGTTGGGTACTCCTCCCGCAACACCTAACGGCGCCCGCTCTTAAACCCGCCATAAAAAAGGAGACAATGACATCCTTATCGAATGTCCTTGCCTGCCCCGCTTAATAATAGATCCCTAAAGAACAACAAGCCCAGCCGAAAGCTGGACGTTTGACGGCTCTTTTTGCTTTTACTGTTGCTGTATTTTACCGCTATTATAGAAATGCACCGTTAATTTGTCAAGGGCTTTAGATGAAAGTTTTTGGAACACTTGCGGACCCTTTCCAGCTCCTCCGGAGTGAGGGCGCGCTCAAAGCTCCGCAGCCCGGCAAGCCTGAAGCCGTGCTTGGCTCCCAGGCGGCTGATTTCCTCCACCTGAGCCACGGTGAGTTCCCGCCCCAGGGAAAAACTTTCGCATCTCCCCTCCAAAGCCAGGATCATCGTCTCGGCCATGCAGGCGTATGAAGTCTTCGGGGGAAAACCGAAGTTAAAATTGAACTCCACATCACCCGGGACCTCCACGACCCCTCCCTCAATGACCAGAACGTCGGGGCGCTCCGCAGCAACCCGCACGGAAACATCCCGCGGGCGGGCAACATCGCAGACGACCGCTCCCGGCTTCAGGTCCTCAGGCTCAATAACAGTGTCCACAGCGGAGGTAACCGTGATTACCACATCAGCCCGGCGCAGAGCTGCTCTGGAATCGGTAGTCAGGCGGGCGGCCACCCCGGTTTCCTGAAGGATCTGATGGGCCAGGCGTTCCAGCCGCGACCGGTTTCTGGCCACCAGCGTCAGCTGCCCGACCTCTTTGGCGAGAATTCTGGCGCAGACGCTCCCGATGGATCCGCTGGCTCCCAGCACAGCTGCCTCAGCCCGGGACAGTTCGATCCCCATCAATTCCGCAGCCTTGCGCGTGCCCTCCAGAGCCATGGCCACGGTGAAGCTGTTCCCCGAAGTAACGGCGATATTCAGATTCCTGGCCACGGTAATCCCGGCATCCCCTACCACAGAAGTCATTGCGCCCAGACCGACGATCTCCGCCCCCAGCCTTTCGGCAATTTTGCCTGCTTCAATGATGCGCCGGATGACGTATTCCGTAGGAAGCTCCAGCATCTGGCGGGAGGTCAATGGGCAGATGATAAACCATCCTTCGGTTTCCGCATAAATAGACCTCACCCCCCGGATATGGGAGGCCTTATAAGCCGGAAAACGGCTGACAATCCATTCCGTCATCCGCTCCGGCAGGACTTTGAATATTCGCAGCCTTTTGGTAATGTCCGTTATATCGATGGGGTGGATGATAAAGGCGAACCTGGTCATAGAGATTGCTCCTCCTCCATATTGTTCAGGATCTCCAAGCGCGGTTTTAGCTGCAGCCGGTCGAGCAGCTCACCGTAGTCCTCAGGGGTCACCTCATCGACCTTCTTCCCCAGAATACTGATGAGAACCCCCTCCATCACATTCGTCCCAAAGGAACGCCCTTGAAGCTCCGGGGTTGTAGTTATCAGCACGGCAACCCCGCGCTCCCGAAGCATCTCCAGATCGTCTTTGGTGACAGTGTTAGTGATGATGATCTTCCCCGGCAGCTCCGGCGGCATATACTTTCTGATAAAATGAAAGTCACCGGCGATTATTTCATTTTCCCGGTAGTAGCTCTCATACTTTGTGGTCACACTCTCCTGTTTTTCCCCCGTAGGGTACAAATACTTAAAAGGGAGCTGGCTGATTACGGGGAGCAGCATCCAGGCGAGCAGCCTCAATGCGGTAAGAGAACGGATCGGGATAGGAATACCCATAGCAAAGATTAAATCCCCGTAGGTGGTCCGGCAGCCGGCTTCCCAGAGCGCCTCGGCAATCCCGAAGCGGTCAACCCCGGAAACCACCAGGGCGCGCCTGCCGGCGAAAGTCCATCCCAGCTCATCTTGAAGATAGGTGATAACACGCCGCTCCAGGGTGTTCTTTAGTCCGCTCCCGTCCACAATGGGGGTGAGCCGGGCGGCAGAGGCAATTTTTTTCGCTTCCCTGATGGCGTAGCGCCGTCCTCCTGCTACGAGATAGAGATCGATCCCCCCCATTCCAAAGGCATCGACCTTTCCGTCCAGCTCGCGGATCATCTCAATGGCGCGGTTCATATCCCCATCCGTACCGATCCGCTCGATCAGAAACTTTTCTCCCAAGAATTCCGCTTCCACCCTGTGGTTGCGCTTGGAAGAGCCAAGACTGATGCTGACAACGTGCTTCACGACATCTCGCCCTCTCTTTTAAATAAAATAATCATGAGACCGACTTCCCGAGCTTTAGTCAATCCTTTTGTACCGACAGAATGAGATCCCGCAGGTGGCCGGGATCCACATATTTGTCTTCGGTAAGCGGCGACTCCCCCAGAACGATGCCGATGACCTCCTTGTCGAGAAGAGCTGCGCTCCAGTTGATGCGCTGCCGTGACCCGATCAGGATGACCACATCATAGCTTCTGATCTCGGCCACCAACCGCATGACTTCGTTAAACAGCTGAAGACCCGACTTTTCCTGAACAAAACGCCAGCGCTCGGCGTTGGTCATGATCAGGCTGAAGTCCACCCCTGTTTCCTTGAGCAGCGACAGGATTTCCTCTTTATTCTTAACGGGAAAACCAACGACGGCCAGGCGCGCCCCTTTTCGTACCGCGCCCAGGGTTTCCAGGCGCGAAACAAAGCTCCTGTCCACTCCGAAGCGCCCGGCCACTTCCTGCTGGGAAAGACCTTCGCTGCGGAGGGACATAATCCGGGCAATGGTACGGTTGAGCTTCTCCATGCTGATGAGCTTTTCTCCAATGCGATAAAATTCATTCACATCTCATACGCCTTTCTGTGCACATTTTTGTGTACATTATTCTAACAGAGCATCGACTTTCCCGCAAGCGGTTATTGCACGCACTTCCAGGTGCGACCGGATTTAACTGGCACGCAATTTGCTAGATCACTTTCGTAGAGATTGTGAAAATCAGCACATTCCACAACCGGCGAAGGAGGTAGCAATAATGGCAGTACACTTGCGTTTGCCGAAAAAAAACATCCACCTCAAAATAGGAGGTTCCCGTGCTGAGCGGCAGAACGATAAGAAGAAGCAATCCGCAAAACACTCCGTAGAGAAGGTTACCGCCACCGATACCGATGCCAACAGCAAAAAAGTCAAGCTCGAGTTTCCCTACGACGATCTTGAGCTGCTCTACCAGTACACTCTCAAAGAAATGGGAATCAAAGACCCCTTTGAATGATCAGCCTTCGAAACGCGTAAGACAGGCGCGCCAATTTTCCGGAATACCGTGCCGCAGTTTCGGAAGGTCTCCGGGAAGGCGGCAAACAACACCGATTACCATAAAGGCGTCCGCTCAATCCGGGCCGATTTAATCGCAGCAGCTTCATTCCCGCAAAAACCAAAAGGGCCCGGATTTTTCGGCCGGGATTTTGTGAAATATTGCACTTATCCTTCTTCTGCAGCACAGCGGAAAAGGCTCCCGGCTATTAAACCCGCGGTTTTTGTGGTGTGCTGGAAAACGGATAAAGGGGGTGCGAAAAAGAGCGAGGTAGCAGAGCTGAGCGTCTAATAAAACGATTACAGCAGGCCTGTCAACATTCACAAACATTGGGAAGGGAGGTCAACCCTATGGAAAAAATCCTCACCGTCTGCCCGTACTGCGGGACGGGCTGCGGCCTCTACCTGGTCATAGAAAACGGCCGCGTCACCGGTGTGGAACCGGATAAACTGCATCCTGTCAATGAAGGAGAGCTCTGCCTTAAAGGGTACTTCGGCTTCGAGCACATTCACTCCGGGGATCGGCTGACAACACCTCTCCTCAAAAAGGAGGGCCGGTTCCTCCCTGTTTCCTGGGAGGAGGCTCTGGATCTGGTGGCAGCCAGGCTCACCCGGATCAAAGAAGAATCCGGCCCGGATGCCTTCGCCCTTTTCGCCTCGGCCAGAGCTACCAATGAAGAAAATTACGTTGCTCAGAAGTTCGCCCGGGCGGTAATGGGCACCAATAATGTGGACCACTGCGCCCGCCTCTGACACGCCCCTACAGTCGCCGGTCTGGCGATGACCCTGGGCGGAGGAGCAATGACCAACTCCATCCCCGAAATCGGGGCGGAATCAGACTGCATTTTCATCATCGGTTCTAATACGGCCGAGTGCCACCCCCTCATCGCCCGCCAGGTAATCCGGGCCAGGGAACGGGGGGCCAGGCTTATCGTGGCCGATCCCCGCCGAACGGAGATGGCCAATAAGGCCGATGTCTGGCTGCAGGTGCCTCCGGGGTACAACATCCCCCTGCTCAACGGGATGATCAACATCATCATCGAGGAGAAACTGCACGACGGTGACTTTATCGCCAGCTGCACCGAGGGTTTTGAAGAGATGAAACAGGCGGCGGCGGAATGGACGCCCAAACGCGTGAACGAGGTGACCGGGATTCCGGCAGAGGATCTCCGAAAAGCCGCCCGCCTCTACGCGGGAGGAAAGGCGGCGGTGATCCTGTACTGCATGGGGGTTACCCAGTTCAGCTTCGGGACCGGAACAGTTGTATCACTTTCCAATCTGGCGGCGATTACAGGCAATCTCGGAAGGCCGGGGACCGGGGTAGATCCCTTAAGGGGGCAGAACAATGTCCAGGGGGCGTGCGATATGGGATGCCTCCCCAACGTCTTTCCAGGCTATTTAAGCGTTACCACTGCCGAGAACCGCGCCCGCTTTTCCAAAGAATGGGGTGTAGAACTCCCCTCAACCGTCGGCCTGAAAGTCTCCGAGGTGCCGGAAGCAATACTGGAAGGAAAGATCCGCGCCCTCTATATCTTCGGTGAAAACCCGGTGATGAGCGATCCGGACTGCGACCACTTCCGCAAGTCACTGGAGCAGCTGGACTTTCTGATCGTCCAGGACATCTTCCTTTCAGAAACTGCCCGCCTGGCAGACGTGGTCTTCCCGGCTGCCTGCTGGGGGGAGAAGGACGGCACCTTCACAAGTACGGAGCGCCGGGTGCAGCTCGTACGCAAGGCAGTGGCGCCTCCGGGAGAAGCCAGGGAGGACTGGTGGGTCTTTAAGGAGCTTGCCGGGAAAATGGGATACCGCGGCCTCGACTACCTGCATCCCCGGGAAATCTGGGAGGAGGTCCGGAGAGTGGTACCGGAGAAATTCGGCGGCATCTGCTACCGGCGCCTGAACGAACAGAGGGGCATCCACTGGCCGTGCCCGTCGGAAGACCATCCGGGAACGCCCATCCTCTACAGTGGAGGCAAGTTCTCCACACCATCCGGCAAGGCGCAACTCCGCCCGGTAATTTTCGACCCGGTGCAGGTTCCGGAGGAAAAAACCAAAGCCTTCCCCGGCGCCCTCACAGGCAGCATCAAGGAACTGCCTGATGAGGATTACCCTTTTACGCTCACAACCGGGAGAAGGGTTTATCACTATCACACCGGGACTATGACCCGCCGGGCGGAGGTCCTGAACACCGTAGGGGCGGAGCAGCTCATCGAAGTCAATCCGGTGGACGCTGCCAGGATGGGGATCAAGGACGGGGACTTCGTGAGGATCGCTACAAGGCGTGGCTCCATAACCGCCAAGGCCTGGGTAACCGGCCGCGTCCCGGAAAAAACCCTCTTCACCTCCTTCCACTTCTGGGAAGCCAATGTCAACGAACTGACCAACACCGTCAGGGATCCCGTAGCCGGAATCCCGGAGTACAAGGTCTGTGCAGCGCGGCTGGAGCGGGTCACCCCTGCCGAGGCGGCCAGCTCCTATAAGGAGAAAATGGAAAAGTATCGGCTCGACCTGGTACAGAAAACGAAGGAGGAACTGGAGCGGAAAGGAGGAGAGCAAAGATGACCAACACCTTTGTGATTGCCGACCCCGACCGCTGCCTAGGCTGCTACACCTGCATGGCGGCCTGCTCGGTGAACCACCGAAAGGAGGGGTTGCAGGCCCAACCGCGGCTCTTCCTCACCCACTCGGCGGTGGGGACTATGCCCGTCCAGTGCCATCACTGTGAAAACGCCCCCTGCTCTCTGGTCTGCCCGGTGCAGGCGATAACCATCGGCGATCAAGGGGTGCAGTTGAATGAGGGGCTTTGCATCGGCTGCAAGATGTGCGCTTACGTCTGCCCCTTTGGAGCGGTGACCGTGAACGGCACCAACCCACCGGCCCGGGAGGAACCCCTCTCCCTTAAGCCCTCCCTCCTCGATTGGGTTCCGGGGAAAAAACAGGTGGCCATCAAGTGCGACCTCTGCACCTTCAGCAGCGAGGGCCCTGCCTGCGTGCAGGCATGCCCTACCAAGGCCCTGCAGGTGGTGACCGGTGAGGACATGGAGGAGTGGAGCAAAATCCGACGCCTCCATGCGGTAGCCGACATGATGGCCTTAATCAAAGGAAGGGAGGTGCCTGAACGATGAACGCCCGAGAGCTCCTGCTGCTCGCCGTCTTCCTCTACCTGGCGGGAGGTTTCCTCGCCCTCCTCTGCAACGGGTACGGCCGGGCGGCCATCAAGATCACCGGGGGAACGGCATTCCTGGCATCGCTCGCCGGAATCACCTCCGCAGTTTTGGTCCTGGGCGGTGACCGCTTTCAGGTCGTCGCCCCGGGCTGGTTCCCCTTTACCGCCTTCGTTCTGAATATGGACGCCCTGGCCGGGTTTTTCGTGCTGGTGATTTCCCTGATCGGCACGGCGGCTTCCCTTTACTCCCTGTCCTATCTGGAGGAGTACGCAGCCAGAAATCCCGGGGTTCTGGGGTTCCTCTACAACACCTTTATTGCCTCCATGATTCTGGTGGTAACCGCCGGGGATGCCTTTTACTTCCTGATCTTCTGGGAGGTCATGACCCTCACCTCCTACTTCCTGGTGGTTTACGAACACAATCAGGCTTCTCTCAAAGCCGGCTTCCTCTACTTCCTGGTCGCCCACGCCGGCACCTGCCTGATCATGGCCTCTTTCCTGCTCTTCTTTGCCGCAACCGGGAGCTTCAATTTTTCCGCCTTTCGGGGGTGCGACCTGACTCCGGTCCTGCGGTCGTGCATCTTCATCCTGGCATTCATCGGCTTCGCCGCCAAAGCGGGGGCAGTACCTCTCCACTTCTGGCTGCCAGGTGCCCACTCCGCGGCGCCGTCCAATGTTTCCGCACTGCTTTCCGGGGTCATGATCAAAACTGCCGTCTACGGGATCATTCGCGTCACGGTAGACCTTTTAGGCCCCGGGCCCATCTGGTGGGGGGTACTCGTTCTGGCTTTGGGGGCAGTCTCGGCATTCCTGGGAATCGCCTATGCTCTGGCACAGCAGGACCTGAAAAAACTGCTGGCTTACAGCAGCGTCGAGAATATTGGAATCATCCTGATGGGTGTAGGGCTGGGGATCACCGGACTGGCCCTGGGAAAGCCTGTCCTGGCTCTCACCGGCCTGCTGGCCGGCCTCTACCACCTGATCAACCACGCCTCCTTTAAAGGGCTCCTCTTCATGGGAGCAGGCTCTGTGCTCCGCAGCACTCATACCAGGGATCTGGAAAAGCTGGGAGGTCTGGCCCGCTTGATGCCTCTCACCGCCCTCCTCTTTTTGACCGGAGCCATCTGCGTGTCCGCCCTCCCGCCTTTAAACGGCTTCGTCAGCGAGTGGTTTGTTTACCAGTCCCTCTTTAACCTGGGGCTCGAAGGCGGTTTTACAGGTAAACTGCTGGCACCCCTTTTCGCAGTTGTGCTGGCCATGACCGGAGCTCTCACCGCCATGTGCTTTGTCAAGGCCTACGGGATAGCCTTTGCCGGCCCGCCCAGGAGTGCAGAGGCTGGGCAGGCCAGAGAGGTCCCCTTCTCTATGATTGCCGGGAAGGGCGTGCTGGCAATCTCCTGCCTGATACTGGGCATCGGAGCGCCCGCGGTAGCGCCGCAGCTGGCGGCCGTAGCCGGAGAGCTCATCCCCGGCGGGCCCGTCGCCGTGAATACCGGTCTGGCCGTTCATTCGGGCAGCGCCGTTCAGGGTCTGGTATCACCTCCCCTGATCGCTCTACTCCTGGTCGGTTCGCTCCTCCTGCCACTGCTGCTGGCAGCCTTCGTCGGGGGCGGCGTACCGGCAGGGCGGAAGGACCCCTCACCCTGGGCCTGCGGATACGGCTACAGGGCGGAGATGTCCTGTACCTCGCGCTCCTTCGCCCAGCCCCTCCAGGTGATCTTCCGGCCGTTTTATCTTGCGCGCACGGTCTTGAAGGAGTCAGAAGGCGGCTACTTCCCGCTTCGCCTCACCTACAACGTCCAGCTCGACGACCTCTGGGAGCATTACCTGGGTCGCCCCTTGGTGAAATGCATCCAGGGGATCAGCAGCGGCCTGCAGGCCCTGCAAATGGGGAACGTCCGCCTTTACTGTTGCTATATCATCCTGGTTCTGGTAATTCTTCTGACCGTGATCAGCATTTGAGGGGGTGAAGGCAGTGTTCGACGTCAATCTTTTTCTCCTGGGAATCCTGCAGGCGGTCTTTGTGGTCCTGGCGGCTCCCCTGCTGGCAGGCTTCGCCAGGGTGCTGCGGGCCAAAATGCATTCGCGGACGGGCCCTCCCATCCTGCAGTACTACTACGACCTCTGGAAACTGCTGAAAAGGCAGGATGTCAGCCCGGCCCCGGCGACCTGGGTTTACCGGCTTACGCCCTACATAGTTTTTTCCTGTGCCTTTTTGATGGCGATGATCATCCCCATGGTGACGCTCGAGGCTCCCTTGGGCTATGCTGGGGACCTCATCGTGGTCATCTACCTGCTGGCGGCAATCCGCTTCTTTACGGCCCTCTCCGGGATTGACTCCGGGAGCGGCTTTGCCGGCGTGGGTTCCATCAGGGAACTGGCCCTATCGGTTCTGGTGGAGCCGGCCCTGATCCTGGTGCTCCTGATCATGGCCCTTTTCGCCGGCTCCACAAACCTGGGAGCCATCAGCCTGATGATCGCCCAGGGGGAAATCCCCTACACCTCCCCGGCGGTCTGGCTGGGAATGGCAGCCCTGGCCGTGGCCTCCTTCGTCGAAATGGGAAAGCTCCCCTTCGATCTGGCGGAGGCAGAACAGGAGCTGCAGGAGGGGCCACTCACCGAATACTCGGGGCGGCGCCTGGCCGTTCTGGAATGGGGCCTCTTTATGAAACAGGTCGCTGTCGCCTCCCTCTTCCTGGCCGTCTTCTTCCCCTTTGGGAGCGCGGCGAGCCTTTCCCCACCGGCGGTCCTGGCCGGCCTGGCATTCTTCCTGGTCAAGCTGGCGGTCTGCTATTTTCTCGCCGCCGTCGTCGAAAACTCCATGTGCCGGCTGACCATCTACAAGGCACCCGGAGCAACCTGGGTCGCCTTAGGAATAGCCCTTCTGTCCTTCGTCTTTTACCTGGTTGAGATTTAGGAGGTGAACCTGGTGACAGGAGTCGATATCGTCAACTCCCTGGCCGTGCTCTTGATTATAACGTCACTGCTGGTTGTAGAGAGCCGAAGCCCCCGCCTCTCGGCCCATCTCTACAGCCTGCAGTCTCTGGTGCTGGTGCTGATCTTTATCTCTCTGGCGGTATTCATGGAAGCCACCCCTCTCTACATCTGGTCGATCACCGCCCTGCTCACCAAGGTGATTCTGGTGCCCTTAATCCTGGTACGGGCACTGCGCAAAGTGGGGGACGAAGGGGAACCGGGGACGATTTTGAGCCCGGCGGCCTCCGTCCTGACGGCGGCCATCTTCGTGGGGCTGGCCTTCATCATCGTGACCCCCTTTCACAACGAGGCCATTTTGAAGCTGAAACCCGCACTGGCCGTCTCCATCGCCCACTTCCTGCTGGGCCTGCTCTGCATCCTCACCAGGAGGAATGCGGTCAAGCAGATTCTGGGTTACTGCCTGATGGAAAACGGGTCCCATCTAACCCTGGCCTTCATGGCCTACAACGCCCCGGAAACGGTGGAGATCGGTATTCTGACAGACGCCATTTTTGCCGTTCTGATCATGTGCATCATCACGAAAGGCCTCTTCCGGGTCACCGGCACCCTGGACACGGACAGGCTGACTTCACTCAAGGGATGATTTAAACCGGGCTGTTGGTGACAAGAAGCACCGGCTGGCAAGTTCAACCGGTATCGTGAAAAATAAAGGTAAAAAGTTTTTAGACTGATGATTATCGGAACCGGCTCTTCGAGCCCTCGATAGCCAACATCTGGCATCCAAGATCCATTAACAGGGTAGGTGAACAAAAATGGATGAGAATATCCTGATCTGGCTTCTGGCATTCCCGCTCGCCCTCTCCCTGATCACCTTCCTCATCCGGGCCGTCGGGTGGCGGTCGCAGCGGGTACCGGAAGTTCTGCACCTGGGCGGGATCATCATCGTGCTGGCGCTGATCTTGAAAACGGCGTTCCTGATCTATTCCGGAGGAGAGCTCTCCGCACTCGCAGATCTGTTCTACGCCGACCGGCTCACCGCGGTCTTCCTGCTGGTGATCGGGGTGATGGGCTTCTTAAACGGGCTCTATTCCATCGGTTACCTGAGATACGACCTGGCCGGAGAGGAGTTGGGTGTTGACTCCTGCAGCACCTACTACGGATTTTTCCATCTCTTCCTCTTCACCATGCTTTTCACGGTCCTCTCCAACAACATCGCCCTGATGTGGGTGGGGATCGAGGCGACAACACTGGGTTCGGTCTTCCTGGTAGGCATCTACGGGCGCAGGGAGTCCCTGGAGGCGGCCTGGAAGTACATCCTCATCTGCAGCGTGGGGATCGCCTTCGCTCTTTACGGAACAATCCTCATCTACGCCGGATCCTTCAACCTCCTCCAGAACGCCCACAACTCCATGCTCTGGACGGAAGTGGTGAAGTCCGCCGGAATGCTCGACCCTCAGGTGGTCAAGCTGGCCTTCGTCTTCATCCTGATCGGTTTCGGCACCAAGGCAGGATTGTTCCCGATGCATACCTGGCTGCCCGATGCCCACAGTGAGGCTCCCAGCCCGGTGAGCTCCCTGCTCTCCGGGGTACTGTTAAAATGCGCCCTCTTTGCCATCATCAAATACTACATGATCGCCGCCAGGTGTCTGGGGCCGGACTTCCCCCGGTTGCTACTGCTGATTTTCGGCATCCTTTCGATAGCCTGCGCCGCCTTCCTGATCTTTGCGCAGCGGGATTTAAAGAGGATGTTCGCCTACAGCAGCATCGAAAACATCGGCATCATCGCCATCGGCCTGGGGATCGGCGGCCCTTTAGGGGTCTTCGCCGCACTCCTGCACACGATCAACCACAGCATTACCAAGTCCCTGCTCTTCTGCACCTCCGGGAACATCCTGATCAAATACGGCACCCGTGACCTTAAGGCAATCAAGGGGGTGTTCCGGGCGGCGCCCTTAACGGCATTTTTCCTGGGAAGCGGCGCCCTGGGGATCGCCGGCTGCCCTCCGCTCAACATCTTTATCAGCAAACTGCTGACCGTAAGCGCCGGCATCCAGGCAGGGTACCTCTGGCCGATGCTTCTGTGCCTGGCCCTGCTGGTGGTGGTCTTCGCCTCCTTTCTCCGCCTCATCGGAGAGACCCTGTTCGGGGAGCCCCCCGAGGGGATGGAGAAGGGGGATGTCAACTGGATAACCCTGCTGCCCATAGCCCTCCTCTTCCTGCTGATGCTGGCCTTAGGGGTCCATACCCCGGAGCCGCTGGCGGAACTGCTGGAAGGAGCGGCATCCCTTGTTACGGGAATTTAAAGTGAAAGGAGGCTGTTCAATGAATCCTCAAACCGAGCCTGTGAAGAGCAACGGGAAAAAAGAAGAGGTCGAATCCCTGCGCAGCGGCTTCGGCCAAGCAATATTAGATGAAACCTGGCAGACCCCCGACCAGGTCACCCTTACCGTGGACCTGGACTACCTGCCGCAGGTGGTGGCCGCTGCTTACTACCGGCTGGGGGGCTGGCTGTCCTCCGTCATCGGGAATGACGAACGCCGGCTCAACGGAGCATTCGCCCTCTATTATGTTCTGTCCATGGAGCACGAGCGGCCCGAAGAAAACTTCTGGCTGACCATCAAGGCACTCGTCCCACCGGAGAAACTGGAGTTTCCTTCGGTAACCCCGCTGGTCCCTGCAGCGGCCTGGTACGAGCGGGACGTTCGCGACCTTCTGGGGATCCACCCTGTGAACCACCCGGACCCGCGCCGGCTGGTGCTCCCTGACGACTGGCCGGACGGCCTCCATCCCCTGAGAAAGGATGCGATGGACTACCGCTTCCGCCCCGAGGCGGCCACGGACGAGGAAACCTACGAGTTCGTAAATGTGGAAGGTGAGGGGATTATGGAGGTCCCCCTCGGCCCCCTTCACGTAACCTCCGACGAACCCGGCCACTTCCGCCTCTTTGTGGACGGAGAAACCATCGTCGACGCCGACTACCGGCTCTTCTACTGTCACCGCGGCCTGGAAAAGCTGGCGGAAAACCGCATGGATTACGATCAGGTTCACTTCCTGGCGGAGCGCATCTGCGGAATCTGCGGCTACGCCCACTCCATCGCCTACACCACGGCGGTGGAAAGGGCCATCGGGCTGGAGGTGCCCGAGCGTGCCCGCTACCTGAGGACGATCCTTTTGGAGGTGGAGAGGCTCCACAGCCACCTTCTGAACCTGGGGCTGGCCTGCCACTTCACCGGTTTCGACAGCGGCTTCATGCAGTTCTTCCGGGTGCGGGAAAAGGCCATGAGAATAGCCGAGATCCTCAGCGGAGCCCGGAAAACCTACGGAGTGAATCTGATCGGGGGTGTCCGCCGGGATATTCTCAAGGAGGAAAGAGACCAGGTGGTCGACCTGCTGGCAGAGTGCCGCCGGGAAACGGATGACCTGATCGCCATCCTGCTGAACACACCCAACCTGCGCAAGAGGACGGTGGGAGTCGGGGTACTGGATCGAAAGGTCGCCCGGGACTTCAGCCCGGTCGGCCCCAACGTCCGGGGTTCCGGTTTTCAACGGGACACCAGGAGCGATCACCCCTACCTGGCCTACGACAGCATCCCGTGGGAGGTCGTCACCGCGGAGGGATGTGATGTATTCTCCCGCGTCCTGGTCAGGGCGAAGGAGGTCTACGAGACCTTCAACATCATTCAACACTGCCTGCAGGAGCTGCCGGGCGGCCCGGTGCTTGTCGAGGGGTTCACCTACAAGCCACACCGCTACGCTCTCGGCTATGTCGAGGCACCCCGCGGAGAGGACGTCCACTGGGTGATGACCTGTGATAACCAGAAGCTCTACAGGTGGCGGCCGCGGGCATCAAGCTACAACAACTGGCCGGCGATCCGCTTCATGCTGCGGGGGAACGCGATCTCCGACGCCCCCCTCATCATAGCCTCCATCGACCCCTGCTACTCCTGCACCGAGAGGGTAACGGTGGTGGACATCAAGAAAAAAAAGGCCAAAGACATTTCTTATAAGGAACTGGAGCGGTACTGCATCGAGAAAAAGGACTCTCCTCTTAAGGGATAGAGTTTTTGGGAACCGGCAGCAGAGAGCCGGTAGGCAAGAAGGGTTCTATCGAAAGGAGGGCTATCCATGATCAAGCTTCTGAGAAAGGTGCTCCAGGTAGGGGAGGCCACGGAGAAGTACCCCTTCACCCCGGCAACGGTCTCCCCGGGGATGCGCGGCAAGCCGGAATATCACTTTCAGTCCTGCATCTCCTGCGGCGCCTGCGCCGGAGCCTGCCCCGCAAACGCCATCACCCTGGAAAGCGACCCGGACCTGGGCACCAGGAGGTGGGCGATCTTTTACGGCCGCTGCATTTTCTGCGGTCGCTGCGAAGAGGTCTGTCCAACCGGGGCCATCACCCTCTCCCAGGATTTCGAACTGGCCGCCGTGAACAGGGATGATCTGATCACGACGGCGGAGTTCCGGTTGACCAAGTGCCGGGCATGCGGACGCTTCTTTGCCCCGGCAAGGGAATTGACCTACCTCTTAACGTCCTTGATGGAAAACGGCCTGCCCCTGGAAGAAGCGGAAGAAAAACGCCGCCTTCTGCGAACCTGCCCGGAGTGCAGGAGGAAAATCAGCATCTGTAACTTAAGGAAAGCCACGACAGGCCTCACCGGAAAGGGGGTGACGAGATGAACACGGCAGAACAAACCGGAGCCGCCCAGCAGGAGCAGATAGAGGCCCTCAAAGCGAAACTCCTGCATGACATCAGGCGCTCGGTCTACGTCTATCGCATCGACTGCGGGGGATGCAACGGGTGCGAGATCGAGATCTTCGCCTCTCTTACCCCTCTCTTTGACGTGGAGAGGTTCGGAATCAAGGTCGTCCCCTCCCCCAGACATGCCGATGTTCTCGTCTACACCGGCCCCATGACCAGGGCCATGCGCCTGCCGGCCTTCAGAGCCTACAGGGCCGCCCCGGACCCCAAAATCGTGGTGGCCTACGGGGCCTGTGGCTGCAGCGGGGGGATCTTCCACGACTCCTATGCCGTTTGGGGGGGAGCGGAGAACCTCTTCCCGGTGGATCTCTATATACCGGGCTGCCCCCCAAGCCCCTATGCGACCATCTACGGCTTTGCCACCGTTTTGGGGTTGCTGGAGCAGAAAATCAGGGGGCAGCAGCACAGGGAATCGGAAGAAGAAAAGGGGGTCGAGTTAACCGTTCCTGCCGGGATCAACCCGAACCTGCGAAAAAAAATCGAACGCACCGCCCGGCGCCTCTGCGGCTACTGGCAGGGGAAAAGAATCGCCGCCGACTACTTCAAACTGCTGGCGGAATCCCCGGATGACGTTCTCGATTACCGGCTGGAGGGGTACCTGAGCAGAAAAGGGGATCCGCGTCTGACAGAAGTCTACAGAGCCATTCACCGGATCTACAGGGAGTGGGTGAACAGCCGTGCCTGAAACAGTCGAATTCTATCGGCTCAACCGGAAGTTCGTCGACAGCGGGGAAGCATCCCCCAGCTCGGAAAACCTGATCTACCATTCCCTGGCTCTGGGACATCACATCGGTGTGCTCGACTGCTTCCAAAAGGCGCTGGTGATGCCGGAAAAAAGCTTCAGCCGCCTTACCGCCGGCCTTCCCCGGAGCGAAGGCCGGCGCAAGCTGGAGGGCATTCTGAAATGGAGGGAGATCGAAATCAGATCAGAGCAGGCAGGACCACTCCTCAGGGAAGTGGAACAGGTCGTCCCCACACTGCCACCTGAGGATAAAAAGGGAGCGCAGGAGTTCTGCGACCTGCTGCGCCTGATGGAAAAGGAACCGACGATCTACCTGGTGGTGAGGTTGACGTGAAAAAGCTGGTGCTTACCGTTGGCAACGAACTGATGGGCGATGACGCCGCCGGCCCGCTTCTGGCAAAGCTTCTTGAGAAAAACCCGTTGAGCGATTGGGAGGTCATCGACGGAGGGACAACTCCGGAAAACTGCCTCCACCGGATAAGGGAGATGCGGCCCGACCTGGTGCTGGTTGTGGACGCCGCAGACATGAACCTCCCCCCTGGGAGCATCCGTCTCATTCCTCCGGAGGCCATCGGGGAACACCTGCTGATGACCACCCACAACCTCCCCCTGACCTACCTGATCAGGGCGCTGAGGGAGTTCGTTCCCCAGGTCTACCTGCTGGGAATCCAGCCCCGGGATGTGCTGTTCGGGCTCCCCGCCTTCATCGGGGTAAAAAAGGCCGTCGCCACCGTCTACGAAAAGCTGAAGCTGGGCGATCTGAATTTCGACACCCTCTAAATCCCCATTCACACAGCGGCGGTTCACCCCCCCGTTAACTGGAACCGCCGCCTTTTTTATTCACAAGGTGCCCTGTGGGATTGCGGCACCACCGGTCGGCTACCGCCCTTTAAGAGGGCTGCCGCAGGTTTTTACATGATAGACCACCATGCCGCCAGCGGCGGCACCAACAGAGGAACGAAAAAAGGGTTTATCCTTGTCGGCGCAGCGACCTCACGGAGGTTGTTACTCGCCCTTGACGAAGGAGCAGCAAACGGCAGCCGAATCGAGACAGGATGTCGAGATAGGCGACTCTGCGGCAGGGATGCCGTCATAGGAGCCGGTCGGCTGCTTA
>JAALLR010000290.1_pt1 | contig 18600 bp, 18 predicted proteins | sample 7245931 | NCBI WGS metagenome assembly JAALLR01 (sample SAMN13049201, study PRJNA578106) | oil field metagenome | isolation source: filtered produced water from oil reservoir B9 | place: USA:offshore Texas | collected 2016 | reverse complement strand
TCAAGTCTTCCTGTTGTCTCCACTCCTACTGCAATATCTCCTTTAACAACCTTTTCTGTAGAGTATACAGGTCCCTGTGTCTCTTCAATCTCTGGTGGCAAAAGTTGTTTATAAGCATAAAAGCCTCCACCGAATACTATAACTAATATTAAAAGTATCATAAAAATACGTTGTGTCATCTTATAGCACCTCCTGATTCTATTACATCCACCCTATCTATTTCTCCATCTAGTATATGAAATATTTTTTGCCCATGCAAAGCAACATCATGATCATGGGTTACTTGAACTATAGTCATACCCATCTGAAAGTATAATAGAAGGCTCCATTATAATAGCCCTAGCTATAGCTACCCTTTGCTTCTCTCCACCGGATAGCTGGGATGGTAAATGGTGTAGCCTATCGCTGAGTCCTACCATCTCCAAAGCCTTCACTGCTTTCTTCCTGCGAGTTTTTCCCCATATTCCCCTGTATATTAGAGGAAGTTCTACGTTTTCTAAAGCACTTAAGTGAGATAGAAGGTGAAAATGCTGAAATACAAAACCTATAAATTCATTCCTTATGTCCGCAAGCTGACTATCGCGTAGTCTTTCGACTCTGTTTCCTTGGATCTCATAACTCCCTGAAGTTGGAGCATCTAAGCACCCTATTATATTAAGCAGGGTTGACTTTCCTGAGCCTGAAGGTCCCATTATAGAAACAAATTCTCCATCCTCAATCTCCAAATCAATCCCTTTTAACACCTCTACATTAAGCTGACCCATTTTATAGCTTCGATGTATGTCCTTAAGTTTTAATAATGACAAATACTACTACCCCCTTTATGACTCCATCTAATATTTAGACACCTAAAGTATCTATTTTGTTCCAAAAAATATAAACTTTTTTATCATATTTTAACACGTTTCTCTATGACAAAAGATTTTTTATGTCCTGACATAATTCCATCTTATTTACTAGAATTGTAATTTATATATTTATCCACCACAACCAGTATATAATAAAAGAATTCTTAAAAACCTTACAAAAACCTTAAAATTATATATATACTTTTATTATTTCTATAAACATTAAAAGAGCCATAGGCTCTATTGAAATATAATACTATTTCCAAATACTTTCTTTATGAATTTTATTATGGTCAAAATTACAGTCCCCATCTCATGATAATTAACTGCCACAGTAATTACTAAGCTAATGACACCTGAAAGAGCCCCAAGCAAATAAAGCCTTTCTTTATTTTTTCTTCTTTTATACTCTTCTATTTCATATTCCCATACATATCTATGGGAAATTTGCTTTTTATTTTCTTCCTTGAGATTAGTAATATTTCTACCTATCTTGGGTATATTTGCATTTGAAGCTTCTATCCTTTTAAGTATGGCTTTCTTATTCTTTTCAAACTCAGCATCTTTAGTCCAGTAGCTTTTCAACATTGCATCTCCCCTTTTATAATTTATTCTACAAAGGAATTTGTTTTCCTCCAAAATTTACTATTTTATCAACTGATACTTTTTAAAAAGTCCAATATTTCATAAACCTTTATAACATTTAATGATATAATAATTGTGTAAATTCATAAATCAATAATGAATGGAAGGTGATTGTAAGTGCAATACAGAAAGTTCGGTAAATTGGATCTTAAGCCCTCACTTCTTGGCTTTGGGTGCATGAGGCTACCCATAATAGATGGAGACAGCGGAAGGATTAAGGAAGCCGAAGCTATAAAAATGATTCGTTATGCCATAGATAATGGTGTAACATACATAGACACTGCCTATCCATATCATAAGGGAAATAGTGAACCATTGGTTGGAAAGGCACTTCAGGATGGCTATAGGGAAAAAGTATATTTAGCTACAAAGCTTCCCATATGGCTTACAAATACCTATGAAGACTTTGATAAATACTTAAATGAGCAGCTCGAAAAACTAGGTACCGACCATATTGATTTCTATCTGCTTCATGCCCTTAATGAAGAAAGATGGGTTAAACTTCAAAAAATAGGTGTATTTGATTTTCTTGAAAAAGCTATAAGTGAAGGTAAAATCAAGTATGCCGGCTTTTCCTTCCATGATGAATTAGACTTATTTAAAGAAATAGTTGATGCTTACGATTGGACATTTTGCCAAATACAGTTAAATTATATGGATGAAAACTATCAGGCAGGTATAAAAGGACTAAAGTATGCCGCCTCAAAGGATTTGGCCATTATCGTAATGGAGCCACTTAAAGGAGGAAAGCTTGTAAATCCCCCGGATAAAATAAAAAATATTTGGGATAGATCCCAAATAAAAAGAACCCCTGCAGAGTGGGCCTTAAGATGGGTATGTAATTTCCCAGAGGTTTCCGTTGTTTTAAGTGGTATGTCAAATTTGGATCAGGTTATTGAAAACATCGTCACTGTAGAAAAGGCCTTTCCAAGTTCATTGACGGGAGAGGAATTAGATATCATAAATGAGGTAAAGAATAAATACATTGAAATGACTAGGGTTAATTGTACCAACTGCGAATATTGTATGCCATGTCCAGCAGGTGTAAACATTCCTCAAAACTTTACTCTTTATAATGATGTATATATGTATGATGCTCTAGAGCATTCATCCTTTGCCTACAACAATCTGCTTAAAGAAGAAAATAGAGCATCATCATGTGTTGACTGCAGAAAATGTGAAAAGGCATGTCCTCAAAATATACCAATCAGTAAAATTTTAACTATCTAATATATCTTTATAAAGATTTTTTTCATCTTCACTTATGCCATCTACAAAAATTTTGCTGATTCTTTCACATTCTGGAAGCAATCTATTTCTGAGAGTAATTCCTTTTTCTGTAAGCTTAAGATTTCTAATTCTCTTATCTTCAGGACATGCTATTCTTTTTACATAGCCTTCCTTCTCCATTCTATTAATAAGCCGTGCCACCGTTGGATGCTTTATATCCATTTTTCTACCTAACTCTTGCTGACTTATTGTTTCAGATTGGCCCAGATAATATAAAGCTATCCATTGTACCCTTGTAATTCCAAAAGTTATAAGTTTTTCATTGAATGCATCACCCATCTTTTTTGCCGCATTATTTGTGATAAAGGCCAAACATTTTTCAAGTTCAAACAAATGCAACACTCCCAACTCCTTCTAAATAAATTGTTTATTTAAGAACTATCCTTTTTACTCTAAAGAATCTTTCTATCTTTTCAGCCATCCACTCATGGCAAGTAAAGATGAAAATCTGTCTCTTTTTACTAATTTCATTCAGCAGACCAAGACTGTTATCAAGCCTTGTTTCATCCCAATTTACCAGCAGTTCGTCAAAGCAAATTGGCAAAGCTTCCTTGTCCCTATCAAGATGATCTATCAATGACAGTCTAAGGGCCAGATACAATTGATTCAGTGTACCTTTGCTAAAGGTATCTACAACTCTCTTAGGCATAACTTCTCCTGATTCTCTTACCATTACATTACTGCCTTCTTCAGACTGCTCTAGAAATATATCAGTATACTTACCATTAGTAATAATTTCAAAATATTTACTTGCATTTTTAAGAACATCGGGCTGATTTTCTTCTCTAAATTTTTGATCTGCAAATCTTATAACCTCAGAAAGCAAAGCCAATCTATCTCTTCTTCTACGGGCATTTTCAAGTTTTTCTTCTAATATTGTAAGCCTGCTCTCTATCTCATCTATTCCAAGACTTTCGGAAAGACTCTTTATACTTTCTTCAAGTCTTGCCCTCTGAATCCCGATTTCATTTAGTTTTTGATTTATTTCCTCCTGCTTTTCTTCAGCCTTCATTACTTCGTATTCGGAAAATATCCATTTGTCTGTTTTACTATAGTTTTCAATTTCTTTTACCATAACGTCCAAATTGCTTATGGTATTTAATTCTTCTTTCAAAGATTCGATTTTTGCCTTGATTCTTGAGTTTTCCTCCGCTATATCAAGACCCCTTTCTAAATCACCATCTCCAATATCCTTTAATTTGTCCTGATACTCTTCTAATTTACTCATAAGTTTTTCTTGCTTATCCTTTAAAGAAGTTAATTCTCTTTGAATATCAATTATTTCCTTTTCCAACCCTTCATTTATAAGAAGTTTTTTTTCTAGATCTTCCAACCTGTCCTTAAGTATATATATATATTCCTCTTCCTTTATATAGTCCTCAATACAAAACTGTTTTAGAAAACTCTTCAGTTCAGCTTCTTTCTTTAAATATTCATTTCTAAGTCCATCAAGCTCCTTTTCTAATTCTCTTAGGCTATAAACCATATCCTTCTTTAAATCCTGTTTGCACTCGACAACCTTATTTTCTAAATCCTTGATTTTTTTCTTAAGACTATTTGATTCTTTCCTTTTATTTAGATGTTTTTCATAATTTTTTTTCATATTCTTATAATTGATCACCCCGGTTAATCCATAAATAATGCCCCCTAGACCTGCTGCCATAACTAAAGAGCTATCTATGAAAAATCCGACCATGATAAGAATCAATCCAAACACTATACCAAGCAAATATACCTTTGAAAATTTTATTTCAATCGTTGCTGAAGACTGCAGCTCCTTTTTTAACAAAACCTCATGGAGCTCCTTTTTTATATTTTTGTATTTATTTACTAGAATCTGTAGTTCTGATTTATTTATACGCTCGAATTCTTTTCTAATATCATCATTCCATTTTTTCGATAAAACATTCTCCGATTCATGAGATAATCTATCTCGGAGCCTTTTTATATCATTCCTTATTCTCTCTATATTTCCCTTTAGTGTTTCTATTTTACTGTAATTCTTTGAATAAATGTTTATTTTAGTCTTATTCTCCAGAATCAACATATCTGCCGGCTCAAAATTAAATTTCTCTTTCTTCTTGTCCTCTATTAACTGACTCTTTTCTTTAATTTTGCTCTTTATTTCCTCAATCTGTTCCTTTACTTCCTTAATCCTTTCTCTTATATTAATGGGAAGGGAAGAACTTATATCTTCTTTTACAAGTTTGCTTTTTAAACTATTTATCTGGTCTAATACCTTTTTTACAGGTGTAAGCTCCTTAGCCTTATTTAGCAGAGCCCTCAAGTTTAGTTTTTCTTCCCTTAGCTTTTTTATTTCATCATCTATTTCATAGATTTTCAAATCCGCCCGTCTGATTTCTTCTTCCTGCCTCTGAGCTTCTTTTTTCATTCTTTTTAACTCTTTTATCTGACCTTCCAGTTCCTTGATAAGAAAATTCCCTCTGCCACTTTCACGCCATATACTGTCGCACTCATCTCTCAGATTTTTTAGCACATCTCTTGTGTTCTTTATAACATCGGTTCCATAACCTGCTAACAGCTTATCTTCTACCTCTTCCCATGCTTGTCCTTGTATCTGAATTAAGTCCTCTACCCTCAAGGCGTATATTTTATCATAGATTTCCATTGATATATGTTTTGCCTCGGGAACTGTTTCATTTCTTAAGTTTCTATATTTATCGCCAAATCCATATTTTCCCTGAGGCCTGCTAAGCAGCTTCCTATATACAACAACCTCATCTCCTCCCCTAGTATTCAAATAGGCTGTAAACTCTATCTTTCCATTTTCCCATGAAGAATAGGGGTGGGAGTCGGCCCTAGCTGGATAAAATCCGTACAGCATTGCCTTGATGAGGTTAAAAATAGTAGTTTTACCAGCCTCATTCTTTCCATAAAAAAGCACTATACGAGGATCAATGCCATCTATAGTTTTTGCCCCCGTAAATTTGCCAAAATCCTTTATCTTCAACTTAGATATCTTCATCAACATCACCTACCATCAAGCTTACTGCTTCCTCATCCAAACCATTTGCCAGTTCTTTAAAATAAGATAATTTGTCATCTTTCTTTCTTATTCTTTTATTTGCTAAAGGTATTTCCATTAATCTTTCTATGAGTTCTCTATTTTCCTCAATATTATCCAATAAACATAGAACTGATGAAAGTACGTGATCTCCTTCTCTATAGTTCTCTATATTTAAAACATTCATCAAATTATCGACTTTAATTTCTAAATTCAATAGGTTTAAATCTAATATTAAGTCTTCAGTAAGCTGATCAATATTATCCTCCAACTGTAGTTCCCTTTTTAAATAAGCTCTTCCCTGAAGCTCCACCCTTAATATTAAATCACTGTCCGGCAATCCATTTTGCTCTACATATTTTTCTATATTGTTTTTTATATATTCTTTAAGTTCATCATAGCTTTTTATATCCTCTAAACCATCTAGAGCTAAGGTTTGCCACTGAATAGCAGATAAAGGTTTAAACTCAGTAGTAATACTGCCTAACTCATCTATAGTAACTAAGAGTCCCCCTTTTTCTCCCGTCTCCCTAGGATGTCTTCCCTGTATATTACCCGGGTAATAAATTTCACAGTTTTCACTAATCTTCTGTCTTTTATGGATATGTCCTAGGGCCCAATAGTCGTACATCTTTGATTCAAGATCTTCTCTGCTGCAAGGCAAATATCTATCATGATCCTGAACTCCTCCTGCACTAGTAACCATGGTATGTAAAAGCCCCACATGGGGAAGGTTTTCTTCCTTTATGGGAAAATGCAGAACCAGATTTCTACCTTCGGTACTTGTTTTATGCCCACAAGATACTATTTTGCAAACCGCTTTATTGTTAGAATTATATATATAGGCTGTCTCTACTCTGTCTTCCTTAAATACATATACATTGTCAGGCCATCTGATGGAATTTGCCCTATAGCTTATGTGTCCTGGATCATGGTTTCCTGTGGCGTAAAAGACCTTTATATTATGTTCCCTTAGCCTGGTAAACTCTTTGATCAAAAACTGCTCTGTTTTAAAGGACAGTTTATCGTTATCAAAGAGATCTCCGGCTATTAAAAGTGCATCTACCTTTTCTTCAATACATAAGTCTATAGCGTTATTAAAGGCCTTTCTAATACCTTCCCTAAGTTTCTTCCTTAACACTTTATTTTTAGAGTAAAAACTAGTGTCCAAATGCACGTCCCCTATATGTAAAAATTTTACCAACTCAAGTCCCCCTCAAAAAGGTTTTCATAACTATATTGTAACAAAATCCTTTAAATTTTTCTAAAAATTATTATATAAGGTTCCAGCTTTAAATAAAGGTAAAAAGAAGAATCTTTTTCACCAGGAAAAAGTATTTAGACAAAATAAAACTCTAAAGATCTTCGAAAAAATTATGTAGAAAAAGAAAAAAATTATACTTTTTTTGCAGGAAATTTGTAGAAAATAAAGAGCTTTTAAATTTAATGTATAATTTTTTTGTAAGGTAGATAATTGACATGAGGAATTCATACATTGATAAATATGATATACTTGAAATATTTAAAGATGATGCATATCAAAAGATCTTGATCGGCACAAGCAAAGAAAATCCAAATGAAGTAGCAGTAATCAATCTGCTGTCAAGAGATAAATTCAAGGACATAATTTCTGCGTCGTAGTTTCAAAAGGGGCTAAATAATCTAGTCCATCTAGAAGTATTAGATGATAAGGTAGTTGTAGTTACTGAATATAAAGAAGGAACTCCCTTTGACACTTACTTAGATTATTTTAATACTACCCTTAAGCATAAAATAAATTTAGCCTATGAATATCTAACAAAGATAGTTAAATATGATGTTTTCAACAATAGCTTAAAAAATATATTTATCGATGAATCACAAGTTATTTTAAAAAATCATGTCCTCTTATTTAATGAGCTGATAATCTTTGATGAAAATTTTGAAAAAATCCATGATTTTAGCAAAATAGCTAAAAAAATTGGATTAATCATGGAAAAGATTATTTTTACAACCAAATCCGATGAAAATGAAACTTTTGAAAATGATAGAACAATTAAAAGATCAAAGAATTTATTGATAAATTAAAAAACAATGGCCACGATTACAAAAATTTAAATGAAATCTACGATAATTTTAGAAAGATATACATTTATGACCTCTATATGGAGGATGATTACAGGATAGACGATAATTCTGATGATAAAGACGCGTCTAATAATCCGCCCTCAGATAAGCTAAATGAAGCTAAAGAATAGGGACAAGGAACCCAAAAATAAACTTTCTAAAATAGTCATGAATACTTTAGAAGCGGCAATTACTCACTAACACTTGGAGAAGAAGGAAAAAACAATTTTGAAACAATAAGCATTAAAAATTTAGATATAAAGAATAAACCTATCGTATCTATGTTGATTGCTTCTTCTACCCTAGATAATGTGAAAATTTATATCAAAGGATATAGAGGTGCAGCAAGATTTTTGAACAGTTCATATCATATACTCCAAAGAAGATAAAATCATGGGAGATGCTTGAAGTAAGTGAAACGTCAAAAAATATAGATAAAGTGGAAATATTTTATATGATTTCAACGCTCCTATATGGATAGATGATATAGTAATAAGCTCATACAAGTAATCTTGAATCATTGATTAACACACCGTCTTAAAAAGCGGGGTGTCAATATTTAAGCAAGAAATATTTTTTCAAAAAGTAAGATAGTCAGTTCATCATATATCTATTATATGTGAACTGACTATCCCTCAGATCCTAATCCACTTAGCTTTTCACTTTCTAACTGTATTACAACCTCATTCCTTTCTTGTCTTTTAAACTAAACTTCATTCAAACTTAATTTCTCAATTTCATTTGTTCCATTTAGTTTTTCAAGTTTCTAAAATTTAAATCGATCTTCACCAATCAATTTAAAGTAACTTTATTGAATTTGAAACTTTACTAATAGCTTTTTTACTCTTGATTCTAAATTCGAACTTCTTTACTTCAACATAAGTGAATCAGGATCTGATTAAGAAGAATATATCTTTTATATTCTTCTTATTTATATTATACCACAGATATATATAAATAAACAGTTTTTTCAGAAAATTTTGATATATTTTTTTACTTTACTGTGATTCCAATCACAGATAGATTTATTGCTCAATGACATTATAATCTCGAAAGGATAAAAAACTCTTTAAATTATTACAATCACCAAAGGAGGTAATAACATGAAAGTAAAAGTAGATAAAGATACATGTATTGGCTGCGGCATGTGTGAAGGTACATGTCCAAAGGTATTTAAAATGAATTCTGAAGGAACTGCCGATGTGACAGTAGAAAATCCTGATGGTGAAGCTAGGGAATGTGCAAAAGAAGCAGCAAATTCATGCCCTGTAGAAGCTATAATAATCGAAGAATAATGCAAAGCCTACAGTGCGTAACTAAGAAATTAATACAGTTGGTTCAGTAGTATTAGAACAGATAAAAATTATCTGTTCTAATACTATAAATCATATGAATAATTTTAATAATAAACTTGCCAAAATAAGCATAAATGCCCCGCCAATACGTGATGAAATTTGTGCGAATGGCATTAATTTCATTCGATCCGATGCTGACAATACGGCCACATCACCAGTACCACCCATATTAGCCATACACAATCCGGCAGTAATTGAAGATTCAATTGGATAGAAACCTACTATTCTACCTACTATTCCAGAACCTATCACTGCTCCTATAATTGTTACACCTACTAATAATACATATTGCAAACTAAATGCATCAATAATTTGATTTAAGTTTGTATAAGCTACACCTATACCAACTAACAGAACTCCTGTTAAATTCTTCATAATAAATTGAAACCATTGAAAAGCTCCTGCTTCATATTCTCTAGGCATTATGCCTAAAACTTTAACTATTGCTACACTGAGAATCATCCAAGCGTATGAGTGTATTTGTGGAAAAAATTTACCAATCATTTTACCCCATACAAAGAATATAACAGAAAGTAATAAACCAATCCCCATAGCTTTATAATCGATTTCAACATTTTGCTGCTTATCTACAACTGCTTCACCTTTGTTTATTTTCATCAGTTCACCGTTACCTGTAAGATCACGTTTGGCTTTACCAAGTTTATCTAATAATCCTGCTACTACTATCGCAAATGCATTACCAAGGGCAACCGCCGGTACCATAACTGAAAGCATTTCAGTCGTATCTTTTCCTAAAGCTTCACCAAATATTTTTGATAGCGGAACTGCACCAGCACCCATTCCTCCTCCCATAATGGGTACACCTATATATAATATAGCTTCTTTTGCACCATATCCAATAAGCGCTCCTACTAGTCCAACTAATCCTAGTGCCGTAACAACCCCTCCTATAATTGCCGGAAGATATCTGATAGCTGCTTTTACTAATAAATTTCTGTCCATTCCTAAAATACTACCGGTAATCAATGCAGCAATATAAAAGTTAAGAAAGCCTTCACTTTTCATAAAATTTGTCATTATTTCTACTGTGTATTCTGGGAATACTCCATAGGTTACTAATGCTGCAGAACCAAAAATAATTACTATTGCCCCACCACCTAAATAATCCTTTACTATTGGTAAGTGTGTCCCGATTTCATTAAATATTGCTCCTACGATCATCATTAATGCAAATGCTCCAATCATTCCCTTTGGAAGTACACCTAAATAAGTCCCTAAAAAAGCTACTGCAGCTAAAATACAAAACATTGGTAATGACAATCCGATGATTTTATAGCTTTGTTTTTCAAAAGATTGATTTAATTTTACAGCTGAAGTTGTCATAAATTAACTCTCCCCTCTAAATGATAATATATTTATATTCTTGCAACTCCAGTTTCTCTTGCTGCTTTTGAAACTGCTGCTGCAATATTTGATACTACTCTTTTGTCAAATGGATCCGGTATAACATAGTCCTCACGTAGTTCTTCCCCCCTTATTATATCTGCTATAGCATAGGCTGCCGCCAATTTCATCTCTTCATTTATGTCAGTAGCTCTTACATCTAACGCTCCTCTGAAAACTCCTGGAAAAGCAAGAACATTATTTATTTGATTTGGAAAATCTGAACGTCCTGAACCAACAACCCTTGCACCAGCTTTTTTAGCTAAATCTGGCATTATTTCAGGAACAGGATTTGCCATTGCAAAAATAATTGCATCTTTATTCATGCTTTTTACCATCTCTTCAGTTACAACATTTGCTACAGAAACACCAATAAACACATCTGCATTTTTCATAGCATCTTTTAATGAACCTTTTTTACCATTCTTATTAGTTATTTCTGCCATCTCTGCTTTGTGTCCACTAATTTTAGGTGAGCCTTTATAAATTATTCCATTTCTATCACAAAGTAATATATCTCCAACTCCTAAGCTCTTCAACATTTTAACAATGGCTACTCCTGCTGCTCCAGGACCATTAACCACTACAGTTATTTCTTCTATTTTTTTGTCTATCAACCTCAGTGCATTTATCAGTCCTGCTGTCACAACTATAGCAGTTCCATGTTGATCATCATGAAAAACAGGTATATCTAATTCTTTTTTTAATCTTTCTTCAATTTCAAAACACCTAGGTGAACCAATGTCCTCTAAATTTATCCCTCCAAAGGTTGGTGCTATTAATTTTACGCTTTTTACAATTTCATCAATATCTTTAGTTGCAAGGCAAATTGGAAAAGCATCCACATTTGCAAACTCTTTAAATAGAATAGACTTTCCTTCCATTACCGGCATGGCAGCCTTAGGTCCTATATCGCCTAATCCTAAAACAGCTGAACCATCAGTAACTACAGCTACTAAATTCCCCTTAGCTGTGTATTTATAAACGTTTTCCTCATCTTCATAAATTTTCTTACATGGCTCGGCTACTCCAGGGGTATAGGCTAAGCTTAAATCATCCCTATCTTCAACCTTGACCTTTGACAGTATCTCTACTTTCCCTGACTTTTCTTCGTGCAATTTAAGACTTCTTTCAGCATAATTCATAAAAACACCCTTTCTCTATATGTCTATATAAATATATTAAAGTATTCAAAAATAAAAAAAAATATTTAGTAATTATACTAAACATTTTGTAAATAAAAAAAATATAGATATTTTTCTAACATTCTTATATTAATAGAGCTATTTAGTATAATTATACTTGTATAGATGAGTTGGTCTGCCTACTGAACCATATTCTATCTCAAGTATAATTTCCCCTATGGATGTCAAGTATTCTAAATATCGTCTTATAGTTACCCTAGATAAGTCCATCTTTTTAGCAATTTCTTCAGCAGAATAAAAGCATTCTCTATTAGCTCTCATGAAATTTCTTATACGCTCTAATGTCTTGTTGTGCAATCCCTTTTCCAATTTATCTTTTGAAACTTCCATAACGTTTTGTTTAGTTATTTTATCTATATCTTCCTGATTAATTGGAGTATTATTACGTAAAAGATTATATCTAATCTTATAACTATCCAGTGCCTTCTTTAATCTCTCATATTCAAAGGGTTTTATTAAATAATCTACTGCTCCTAACTTAAGTACTGAATCAATATTATCCGCTTCTTTAGCGGCTGTTACTAATATAACATCTGTCATAAAAAATCTTTTTCTCATTTCCTTCAACAAACTGATTCCATCTAATTTAGGCATATATACATCCAGTACCACTAAATCTATTTTATTTGTTCTAAGAAGTTTTAAAGCTTTCTCACCATTATTGGCTATATCTACTACTTGATATCCTTCTACATTCTCTACATATTTTTTATTTAAATGGGCAACCATTGGGTCATCTTCGACAATTAACACCTTAATCATTATTACCCTCCTTCTTAAACATGTTTAGGTATAATTATACTGAATTTTGTATATTGGTTTAATTTAGACTCAACTTCAATTCGACCATTAAGCGTATTTACAATTTCATTTACTAAGAACAATCCTACTCCTGTATTACCTTCCTTGGTAGTAAATCCTCTTTTAAATATTAACCTTATATGTTCTTCTCTTATTCCTACACCTGTATCTAAAACTTCAATCTTTATTATTTCGTCAAGCTCCTGTATAAGTAAATCTATGTTTCTATTATTCTTAGTAGACTTGGCAACTGATTCCATAGCATTTTCAATCAGATTCCCAATAATCGTTGTTAAAATATTACTATTTATTCTTCCTACGTGTTTTTCTAAATAACTTTCTTCCAGTATATTAATATTAACTCCAAGTTCCTTTGCTCTGCTAAGTTTTCCCAGTATCAATGCAGCAATAGTAGGGTCATTTATTTTCTTTATGATTAAACTTACTATCTGCTGTTGCTTTTCCGATTCATTAATAATATATTTCTTGGCTTCCTCATACTCTTCTAATTGGATAAGTCCTAGTATAACATGAAGCTTATTCATAAATTCATGGGTATTAGCCCTTAGAGCTTCAATAATCTGTTTTACTCCGGTGATTTCTTCTGCTAATTTAGTTATCTTTGTTTTATCTCTAAAAGTAGCAATTGCTCCCACGATTTTATCTTGATACCTTATTGGCACTCGATTTGTAAGTATTATCGTATTATTTATTACTTGTTCACGATTATATTCAGGAACACCGGTTCTAAAAACCTCTACTAACTTACTGGTTGGAAATACTGTTTTTATTTTTTTGCCGATTATATCATTTATATCTTTTTCTTTTAAGCCAAGTATTTCCATTGCAGAGTTATTTACTAAAGTTATTTCTAAATCCTGGTTAATAGCAATTATACCTTCATGTATTGCATCCAACATACCCTTTTTTTCAATATAAAGTTTCGTTATTTCTTTAGGCTCCAATCCCAAAAGTTCATTTTTAATTTTGGCTGATAAAAGTAAAGCTACCGTTATACCTATTAATAATCCAATAAGTGAAATGAGGAATATGTTATATAAACTTTCAGCTTTAGCCTTTTGTAAACTTTGAATCAAAGTCCCAACCATAACAAATCCAATCTGTTTATTTTCCATATCATCTATAGGGGCAAATGCTCTTATTTCTCTCCCTAAAGTTCCTACTGCCTCTGAAATATACGATTCACCTTTTTGTACAACTTTTACTTCATCTCCACCGACGAATTTTTTACCAACTCTTTCTGGGACAGGATGTCCATATCTAATACCATTCATATCTGCTACAACAATGATTTCTATATTATTTGTGGACTGTAATATTTCTTCTATATATTTTTGTATTATTCCTCTTTGATCCTTTTTGCTTAGAGCCTCTCTAACTATTTTTGAATGAGATATGATTTTTGCAGTATTCATGATGCTAATTTCTTCACTCAACTCTATATTTTTAATAGCCCAGTGACCTGCAATGAAAGCAACAGTAGTGATAGATATTAGCTCTACAACAATCATTAACAAAGTTATTTTTGTTCTTAATTTAAGGTTAATCTTTTGCATGAACATCACCTTGAGTTAAATATATGTTCATTTTTAACATTTAAATCAATATCTTCTGAAGTAAAAAAAATGTAAAAACTTGTATCTGTCTAAAACTATTTTACTTCAAAAACTGTCAAGTTTGCAATAAAATAAGCTGAAGAAATCTTTATCTCCAGCTTTCAAACCTATTACTCCTTTATAATTTATTATTCATATATTTCTCTAAACACTTCTGAAACAGCTTCAAACTCTTCATCATCTTGTATGTTGCTAAGTACAGGCCCATCATTTGCTTCGTCATATTTATATAGGTAAACTATTTCTTCTCCTTCTGGAACCAGTGCAATATATTCTTGTTCACTTATGTCAAATATACCTAAAACAAAGCACTTTACTTCTGATCCATCATCTAAAGCTAGATGCATAGTTTGTTCTTTATGGTCATGATTATATCCACATCCGCATTCCTCACCATCTCTACCGTAAGAATGTCCTTCATTACAGCTGCAACCGCATTCATTTATAAATTTATTTTCTGTCATAAAAACAACTCCTCTTTGATATTTTATATATCATACCATATTTTAAAGGTAGATATTCCATATTGTTTTTTATTGTTTTTGTTATTTAATATTTCCTGAACCTCTTTATCTATACGTTTTAATTCATACCATATTCTAAACTCTTCTTTAGACTTTATACATAACTCGGTCACTATTTCAGCATTATTTAATAAAAATTCTTTTGCATATATAATTTGCCTTACTTGGTACCCCTGAACTTTAATTGGTCTTTGGAGTTCTTTCCATTCTTCTATTTCAAATCTAATATATAGTTCATTAGACTTCTTCGGTATCTCTTTTATAGTTTTTCTCTTTACTATTTTCTTTCTGCTGTTATTAAGAAATTTCACCTTATAAAAGCCGTTAAACATCAAATTTCAACTGTTCTTCACAACCTTTTCCATCTCCAACACCCCCATCATCGAACTCCCCAATCAATATCGAGCTATTTACGCAATGTTTTCTATGATTTTCTAAAACTACTTTTTCACTTCCATTGGCATAACAGTAAACACATCCGTGCAAACAAGAATTATACATTCCAAGGTCTATAGATTCAGTACAAAGGCATTTCTCCCTCTGGTTTTTATCTTTTTTATATATTAGGTTTAGATCAAAGATCTTGTTAAATAACTCTATATCTATGCACTTACTTTGCTCTATTCCCGCAAGGCTTAAGTCAATCTTTCCACAGCATTTAGAGATCTTCAATTTACTATTTTCAGCTATTTTCTTCAGCTCCTTTGCAAAGCTAATAAGCTCGTCCCTATAGGGATAGAAGGTCATATCCCTTATATTAATGTCATTTGCCATTTGTAACCTATTAAACCTATTTTCTACTTTTCCGTAGAAATCTACAAAGCTTATTATAACTCTATCGGTATAATCAGCCAATCTCTTTGAAAGTTTTTTAAATTTTTCTAAATGGTATTCTATAGGAGTTAAGTCACTTATTATTATCGGATCATATCTCCAAATTACTTTTTCTTTGCCGATGTTACTACTTAAGCTTATAAATGTATCTATTCTTTTTTCTATGTTCGATAAGTTGGGTTCAAATATTTTAGGATAGTCATTTAAAGTATATTGAAAGATATAATTATAGCCTTTTTTATCCAATTTTTTTAAATAATGTAGAATGTTTTTAGAATTTTTTGTCCAGAAGACAATTACATCCACATCTTTAGGCAATAGACTAAATCTTTTTACCTGTTTGGGATTATAGGGATTTACCCTGTAAAAATAGCCTTCCTCTATTCTTTTCATAAACCATTTTGAATAAAAGGCTGGTATATCTGTCCGCCTGCTGACACTTATTATCATAATAACCTCCTATTAGCAACAGCTACTGAATCATATCAGTAGCTGTCATGTTAATTACTAAGTTATTATTACATCCTTGCATCCGTTTTTTATAGCTAAATTCTTTAATTCTTCCATCATTTCATCTGTAGGGGTACCTGCTTTTAGCATTGTCTTTCTTACCCCTATTTTTCTGTATTTTATTAATTTATACCTTATATTGGAGTCTATAGAAGCTATCAGTTTGCTTATCATATCTACGTTATAATAATTGTTTAGAATTTTAGGTACGATTACAGTCCTAACCTCATATAGCTTATTCATATCTGCAAGGTATTTCACATTTTTTAGTACAACTTGATTTTCCCTACCCGTAAGCCTTTTATGTTCTTTGGGATCATAAGATTTAACATCCAGCATAGCCATGTCCATTATATTTAATAACTTTTTATTTTCATATAATGGTAGGCTACCGTTAGTATCGATAAATGCGGTTAATCCCATTTTTTTCACTTCTTTAAATAAACTTATTATAAACTCTGTCTGTAGAGTACATTCTCCTCCTGAAACAGTCACTCCGGAAATGAAGGGTCTCACTTTTTTTATTTCTTTTAGAACTTCCTCTACTCTCATTTGCAATACCTTTGGTGAGCTGTCATTTTGGCACACTTCCAAGCATCTGTCGCATCCCTTACATGATTTTTTGTCCCATAGGACTTTCTCATCGGATATACTAAGGGCATTATATGGACATTCCTTCACACATCTGCCGCAGTGGTTACAGTAATTTATCGTCTCAGGATTATGGCAATAAAGGCAGTTGAAATTGCATCCCTGAAGAAAAATAGCAGTTCTGTTACCAGGTCCATCTACGGAGCTAAAGGGTATGATTTTACTTACATTGCCTTTATTCATTGCTCCTTACCTTTCTTTCCAGTACTTTTTGGTTATCCACAGCGCCCAGACCCAATGCAACGGTATCCTGAAGTACCTGTTCTCCTTTTCTCAGTTTTTCTATTTCAGATCTTTTTACAAGGTATCCCGTTATCCTTATAACATCAGAGTCTGATCCATGTAGTGATAGATATCTCATTTTTTGACTAAATACACCTTTGATTATATCCAGTATAAACTCAGGATTATTTTTTGTAGTTTGGTCAAACTTAAATATATCACCTATGCCACTTGGGAAAAATCTATGGAATTTAGCCGATTGAATAAGATGCTCATGCAGCTCTGGTTCTTCTCCGATTGGTATTCTGCATCCGGGACTTGTTCCCTTATCGGTGTCTATCCCTACTTGTGCATGAAGTAGAAACTTTCCATTAAATGGTTTGCAATGTGGATTATTATGTTTGTTTACTTCTTCTTCCAGCTTTTCTATTATTTTAAGGCCCAAATCATTTGCCCTTTCACTATGTCCAAACCTTTCTTCCTGTTTATCTGAACCAACAAAGCAATTTACGCATTCTGCTAATCCAAACATCCCAAACATGGCTGTAAATTTTTCTTTATATATTAGTCCTTCTTTAACTAAGAAATTAGTTTCAAAAAAGCCTGTTTCCTCTACTAAAAATCTGATCCTCTCATCCATATATGATGCCATCAGCTTTACCGCCTTTGGCAGCACTCTATCTATAAATTCACCCTCATTTTCTGACCTTTGGGCAAGCTTTGCAAGATTCAATCTGACTAAAGTATAGCTTCCGCCCCCTATTTTAAGCCCATTATAACAGCTGGCTATACCGTATTCTTCTCCAAACTCTTTTGAAAACATTCCATGATTTGCAAAGCTCGGCTTAGCTGCTATTAGAGCTGTATTTATTGCATCTATAGCAAAATCGTCAGGAGTATATTCACTATATTTAAGGCTTAGGTTAGGCACTGCATTTTGAAGCTCTCTTTCGGCCTTTAATATTAATCTGCCGGCTCTTGTATCTTCGGGACCTATATTTCCATGACAAAAGGAGTCAGTTATAGTTCTGTCGATATGGATTAAAAACAGTTTTATCGCTCTATAAGCTTCATCTTCATCCTTTATAAAGGGTTCCAGAAGTTTATCAATATTTCCTATATACACCGGAAATGACGTTATAGAAGGAACATGTTTATATAAAATCAATAGATTGTTTGTAGCCTCCCATATATCCTGTGGTGGTTTAAGTCCTAAGAACTCACTTCCTCTTTTCATAAACTTCTCATAATCAGGTACTATATATCTTGGTCTGTATGGAGCATTTCCTTCAAAAAGATCACATATTATGCCTTCATCTCTATACTCTTGGACTTCTTCATCTATATTTAACACATTTAAAAGATTTTCTGCTTCTCTGGCAAGACTTAAGACTTTTTGTTCATAGGTTAGAATTCTATTTTTGATTACGTTTAAAATGCTATTCATTTTGTCACCCCACTCTTCCTTTTTAGCGTGTTAAAATCCTTGTATTTCAAATCTTTTTCTAAACTTATTATATCACAACTTAAATTGATCCTTAAA
>JAALLR010000206.1_pt1 | contig 18678 bp, 16 predicted proteins | sample 7245931 | NCBI WGS metagenome assembly JAALLR01 (sample SAMN13049201, study PRJNA578106) | oil field metagenome | isolation source: filtered produced water from oil reservoir B9 | place: USA:offshore Texas | collected 2016 | reverse complement strand
GGGAGGAAGAAAAGACCCTGGAGGAGATGCGGCTCTTTCTGGAAAGGGGCAGCAGCGATCAGGTAATCCTCGACCTGGAGGTGGAAGGCTGGGTGGCTAACGTCAGTGAAGAGGCCTGCGCAGGTGAGGTCCTGAGCCTGGTGGACAGGTACCGCGACCGCTGGCGGGACGTCAATACGGGGACGCTCCGCATCACCGGGGTGTCCGCCCTGCCGGGGATTGCCCGCCGGTGTCTGCAGTTTCTGCGGGAGTCGGAACCCCCCGCCGTCGACGCTCTGGAGGACTGCAGCGAACCCTGCCTGAGGGAACTGGCGCGGGAGGTGCGGGAAGACCGGGAGGGGATCTACCGTCAGGCCCTCTCCTTTATCATGAGGTATCTGGGAGCGGTGAAGTAGCTTTGCGGATTCTGGAGATGAAATGCCGGCCGGTCGGCCCCCTTTTAAAACCCGTATGCTTCCGGTGGGGGAAGAACTGTACTGTCGTTTTCGACGACAACGAGGCGGGGAAAACGGCGTTGGTTGACATAATTGTAAACATGCTTTTCCGGAGGGGCAGCGCCCAGTCGCGCTTCTGCTCCCGGCGCTTTACGGAATACGATGGGTATGTGAGGCTTGAGCACCGGGGGGAAGAGATGACCTGTGAGGGGAACGCCGATCTTGACAGGCTCCTCGGCCTGCCGGCTGAGTTTTCCAGGCTGCCCATTGTCCGGGGGAGCGACCTGGCTTTGCTCTGGTCCGGCAACAGGGAGAAGAAGGGGCCGCTGCTGGATGCCTGCATCCGCCACTTTTCCGCGGACCTCGAGGAGAATCCGGCGGGTCTGGTGTCGGAGATGCGCGCCCGGGCAGGTCTCCCCCCTAAGAGGAACTGCTGGACGAAAGGTAAAAGTGAAGAGCTCCGGAACCCTCTGGAACTCTGCCGCAAAAAAGACCTTTTTCTTTCCGCTCTGTCCGCCAGGGAAAAGGCTTCCCGGGAGAGGCAGGCCGCCGCGGGGAAGCTGCAATCGGTCAGGGAGGAACTGGCATCGCTCAGGAGAGAGCGGGAGTCCTTGAAGGAGGAGCGCCTGGCGGCGCTCTGCGCCGCCGCCGGTGAATTAGAGAGGAAACTTCAAGCCCTCAAACGGCGGTACCGGGAAGAGGGTTATGAACGCTGCTCCCGGGGGGATCTCCAGCTCTGGGCGGAACTCGCCGCCAGGGAAGAGATGCTTGTCGAGAAAGAAGCATCCCTGAAGGAAGGGGTGGAAAGGGCGGAGGCCGGCATTGCCGACCTGCGCGTGAGGATTGATGACCTGACCCAGCGCATAAGGGAAGCCGAAGGCGCCTCCGGCGCCGCCCGGGAGAGGCTGGAAGGCCTGCGCCGGGAGCTGGAGCAAAAAGGGAGGAGGCGCGCCGACACCCTGGCAGAAGCCGGGGCGCATTTGCATAACGCCAGAAGAGCCGGTGAACAGCGGAGCAGGATGAGGTGGCTTGCGGCTCTGGCTCTGATAATGGCCGCTCTGGCTGCGGGATTGATTGCAGCCGGGCAGCTAATCCCCGGCGGGTGTGCCGCCGTTGCCGCCTTAGGGGTAGGTGTCGGATCGGCGGCGGTGACCGCTGCCTGCGGCAGGGCTGTGGAAGAGGCGGAGAAGAAGGTGCGGCAGCTGCTGCGGGAATGCGGGGTGCAGGCTGTCGGTTCCCTGGAGGCGGCCGTATCCGCCCTGGAGAGGCACTTTCAGGAAGAGGAGGAGAGAGGGGCGGAATTATTGAAGAGGGCGGATGAGGACTGCCGGGACCGGGAGGAAGAGCTGCGGAAACTCGCCCAGGAGCGCCTTCTGGCAGAGCGGGAGTTGGAGAACCTCACCGCCAGCCTTCGGGAGGCCCGGTCACGGTTGGCGGAGTGCCTGGGAGAACTCGACAGCGCCAGGAGCGCTCTTTCCGGACTGATGCAGAAAACCGGAATGCCCGACCGGTCCTCTCTCGAAGCCGCCCTGAAGGAGAAAGAGCGGCTGGAAGGGGAAATCGGTAAGATAGAGGCACGGCTGATGGCGCTATTTGGTGAGGGGGAAGATTGGCGGGAGAGGCTCCTGGAGCTGGCTCCCTACCTGGAGCGGTGTCCGGCTCCCCGTCCTCTGGAGGAGCTGGAGGCCCTCATTGCCGACCTTGAGAGAAGGGGGGCAGAGCTGGCAGGGCAGGAGCAGGCCCTGCAGCAGCAGCACGATCACCTCCTCCAGCAGGAGGTGGAGAATGCCCGCAGCCTGTATGCCATAGGTTGCGAGGATGTGTCCTCCCTTGCCCAGAAGCTCGAAGAGGCGGCGCTGGTTTTGAAGAATGCCATCCGGGAGGCCCTGGCGGCTCTCTGGGTGCAGCAGGCGATTGAGGCCGTCAAGGGGGAGTTTGCCGACATCCTTTTAATGCCCTTCGCCCGGGCGGGGGAGATCTTCTATAAAATTACCGGCCGCTACGACACCCTCACCTTCACCAGGGAGGGCGGGGATGTGGTCTTCAGTGCAGGTGGGGAAGGCGTTGAATTTACCGAGGACTCCTTGAGCGACGGCACCAGGGCGCAACTGCTGCTTTCCCTGCGCCTAGCCCTGCTGGAAAGGGTGTTGGGGGAGGAGCAGGGGTTCCTGGTGCTGGACGACCCCCTGTTGAATTCCTCGGCTGCCAGAAAGCGGAACGCAATTGAAGTGCTTCTGGACTACGCCCGTCAGGGGTGGCAGATTTTATACCTGACCGTGGACGGCTTGACGGTGGATGTTTTCAGGGAGGTGGGGGGCGACCTGGTAGAGGTAAAGCGGGTTGCCGATTTCTACCAGTCGGGGTGAACCAGGAAAGAAATCGACGGATACCGTTTGCTGCCAGGTTAAGAAGCGAGTATTCGGCTCAAGGTGGCCGAACTCGGTAAAGAGACCCGGGATTACCTGCAGCCTGCGGCGAAGGCTGCCATCTTAGGGCGCTGCCCGGTGTTTCTTATTTTAATTTGCCGAAGATTTTGCTGAAAATGCTGACGAGAGATTGAATCAGGGCGATAAGAAAGGGGTCCTTGCAAACGGTAAAACTATCTCTGTATTCAGCTCCGCAGTGGGGGCAAAAGGGCATCAGGGCTTCCTCCTCTGCGCTAAATTCCTGTTTCTTCTAATGAAATTATTCTCCATTTTAAGGTAATATCCTTTGTTTTTCCCATCGCTGCGTGGCTCAACAAGGATGTTTAAATCAAAGGCAGGATGCCCGGTTGAATGCCATTAAACGGGAAGGGGCGGGAAGGAGATTTAGGGTGAGGAGTATAATTAAGGAGTATAATAATAAAAGCCGGTTGGAGCTCATGGTTTGATTTGTTTGGCCGAGAAAAACGGCGGCACTGCTCTGAAGCATATAAAGTGTAATCGGCACTTTACCGGGGAGTTTTTGTGATGAGAAGAGTGATGTCCCCTGTTGAAAAAGTCTTCCGGGAAACCCTGCCCGAAGGGATCCCCGGCTACGAGGTGCGGGAGCAGCAGATCGAGATGGCCCTTGCGGTGGAGCGCGGCCTTTTGCAGGAGCACCACGTGATCGCCGAAGCCGGGACGGGGACCGGGAAGAGTTTTGCCTATCTAGTACCGCTTTCCCATGTCGTTGCGGGTGATGCCCGAGGGATTGTCAGCACCGCTACCATCGCTTTGCAGGAACAGCTGCTGTGCAAGGACATTCCTTTTCTGGAAAAGGCGCTGGGGGTCGATTTTCGGGCTGAGCTGGCCAAGGGGAAGGGAAACTATCTCTGCCTGGTGCGCTATATAGAGGAGCTGCAGAACAAGGGGCTTTTCCCCGACGAAGAGGTGCTGGAGCGCCTCAGGGATTGGGTTGACACAACGGAAACAGGGGACAGGGCGGAACTCCCCTTTGAACCCGGGGATACCTGGAGCCGGGTTTGTTGTGATGATACCTGCCCCGGGCGTAGATGCTATCTTTATGATGACTGCTTTTTGGTAAGGGCCAGGAAAAGGCTGCAGGATGCCAGGATCATCATCTGCAACCATGCCCTTTTCTTCACCGACCTGCATCTCAGGGAGTGCAGCGGGGGGATGGCCTCCCTTCTTCCCGCCTACCGCTATGTGGTTTTCGATGAGGCGCAGCATATCGAGCAGGCAGCACGGCGTACTATGGGTATTGAGGTTTCCGCGATGCGCCTGCCGGTACTGCTCTTCCAGCTGCGCAAGAGGGACGGATGCCGTCTGGATGCCGTGCAAAGGGCTCTGGCCTTAAACAACGAGTTCTTCGCGGCAGTGGCCTCATCCCGGAAGGGGACTGGCAGTAACTTTTCCCTTCCTGCGGATGCGGATCTTCGTTCCCTCGGCGGGGAGCTTATAAAAGCGGTTGAGGATACGGTGCGTCTGTTTGACCCCGATCTGATCGGGGAGCGGGAGAACGCCATTTTTAACTGTCTGGAACGCTACAACCGGGATCTGGGGGAGGTTCTCAACGCGGCGGATCCCGAGAAGGTTTACTGGGTGGAAATAACCGAGTCCTCCGGGAGACGCCAGCTGGTGACCCTCCACGCCACACCCCTGGACGTGTCAGAAACCCTGAATCGCCTTCTCTTCTCCAACGGGGAGCTTGCCAGTGCCGTGATGACTTCGGCCACATTGAGCATCGGGGGGGATTTTGCCTATTTCCGGGCTTCTACCGGTTGTTCCGGGGCCCTGGAGGTTGCCGTGGACTCCCCCTTTTCATATGAGGAACAGTGTCTCCTTTACCTGCCGCCGGGGCTTCCCGACCCCAGGGATCCTGATTTTTACGCCAGAGTTGCTCCCGTAATCGAGGAAATTCTGCTTCAAACCGGGGGCAGCGCATTTGTGCTCTTTACCTCCTACAGAGGGATGAACGAAGTCTACGACCTCATCGCCGGGAAGATGCCTTTCAGGGTTCTCCGGCAGGGGGATCTTCCCAAGCAAAAGCTGATTGAGGTCTTTAAAGATGATGTGCAGTCCGTGCTCTTGGCTACGGCATCTTACTGGGAGGGGGTGGATGTGCCCGGTGAGGCGCTCACCTGTGTGATCCTGGTGAAGCTGCCCTTTTCCGTCCCGGATGACCCCGTCATGGAGGCCAGGCTGAAGGCTATCGAGCGGACTGGGAGGAGCGCCTTCTATAGTTTATCCCTTCCGGAGGCGGTCATCCGCCTGAAGCAGGGGTTTGGGAGGCTCATCCGGACGCGGCAGGACCGCGGCGTCGTGGCCATCCTTGACCCCAGGGTGAGAACGCGTCCCTACGGGAAGATCTTCCTGGACGTCCTCCCGCCTTGCCGCACCGCCTCCACTCTCGAGGAGGTAGCGGCCTTCCTGTCATCAGGGTGAAAGCGTTCGTATTTATGCGATAGCACATGAAGGAGGAGCTAAATAGATGAAGGAACTTCGGGACACTACCGGCCTGGTGATTAAGGGGCATGAGGGATGGCTGGAGTTCAGATCCAGTCACGGCCATCAAGGCTCACCTGTAGAAGTCCTCTTTAAGTGGGGGCACAACATGAAGGTCGATGGGTTATGCAGAAAGGAAATACTGAAATCTTACCTTGTTGACCCCGACGGGAGGAAAAGCGAGCTACCAATTGGTGAACGGGAGGACAGCGCTTATAAGATCACCTTTACACCGGTGCAAACGGGTTTTTACAGGCCGTTTGTGGTGGCAGAGGGGTATTCGACGGTAACTGTTGACGGCCAGTACCTGAGTGTTCCTAAAAAGGATTGTGAGTTTCCCCTGGAGACGATCGCCTATACCCAGTATGCCAGCGCCATTGTCCCGGTAGGTCACGATCTGGAAGGGGAGGTGCGGTCTACCGGAGCAAGCCTGGAGTTGCTGCCGCTCTTTTGGAGGCAGTGGAGGGCCGGAGACACCCTGGAGCTGCAGGTGGAATATCAAGGAGAGCCGGCCGCGGGCGCTCAGGTTGCCCTGATCTACGGCTTTGCCGAAGATGATGAAAGCCCTCTGGTTAAGGATGCGGACGATCAAGGTAAAGTTGCCTTTAAATTTGAGAAGCCGGGTTATTATCTCGCTATGGTCAAGCGCAGAGATGCTGATGATTACCGGGAAGGGTACTACGACTGCAGATACTATACGGCTACTTTATATATGAGGGTGACGAAGTAGATTTTTAAGATAGATCCCACCGAGGCGAACCCGCTAACCCGATTGCCCTGCCGGCGGTAAGTATTGCGGCGGGCGATCTCCGGTTACGGGTAAAAAATTTCGTGAGAAATTTGGGAGATAGGGATTGAGAAAATTTAGATAGAGGGAGTTGGTTGAAGTGCAAGAAGTTCTCAAATTCTTAACCGAGAACCCCACTTTTTACATTGCTACGGTTGAGGGGAACAAACCCAGGGTCCGTCCTTTTGGTTTTGTGATGGAATATGAGGGGAAGCTGTGGTTCTGCACCAATAATCAAAAGAATGTCTACAAACAGTTAAAGGAAAACCCGTATTTCGAGATCTGCACGGCATCACCTGACGGCAGGTGGATACGCTTGAGGGGGAAGGCCGTTTTTAATTCCACCCCTGCCGCCAAAGCCAAGGCGCTGGAGGTGATGCCCTCTTTAAAAAAGATGTACTCGGTCGATGACGGCATTTTCGAGGTGTTTTACGTGGAGGATGGGGAGGCAACCTTCTGCTCGCTGACAGGTGAATCCAAAACGATTAAGTTTTAATAATAATTCCCCGTCTATTGACCAGGAATATACTGGAAGGGAGTTGCTGACCGTGGAAACACTAAAGGCCATTGCCATGAGAAGGTCTACCAGGGCTTTTAAGCCCGAACAGATTTCCGAGCAAGAACTGGATGCCGTTTTAAAGGCGGGTTGTGCTGCGCCTGTTGGTATGGGGGCGTATGAGACCGTTCACCTGACGGTGTTGCAAAATCGGGAATTAATGGAGGAAATCGCTAAGGCTGCTGCCAAAGCCTTTGGAAGGCCGGGCATGGATCCCTTTTACGGCGCTCCTACGGTTGTCATAGTTTCCAGCACAAAAAACAGGATGGTGCCGAATATAGAGTATGCCAATGCCGCCTGCATTATAGAGAACATGCTGCTGGCTGCTACCGACCTCGGGCTGGGCAGCGTGTATCTCTGGGGCTTCATCAGAGCATTGAATGATTCTCCGGACCTGTTAAAGAAGCTTGATTTACCAGAGGGATTCACACCGGTGTCGGCAGTTGCTTTAGGCTATCCCGTAGAACCCTTTACCGAGGTAAAGAGACTGGAGAAAACGATCTCCATAAACATCGTCAGGTAGATTTCTGGAGCAGAAGGAATTTTAAGAAAAAGGGCGAATATTGGAAAGGTGAACAGGGTTTCAAAAGGTTCTTGCTGGGCAACATTAAGACATTAAGCCCTGAATTGTTTCACATAACCGGTACACGGAGTACCGGATTTGATGTCGACTGGAGCAAGGGGAATTTCCACTCCCCTGAGACAGGGCCGGTTTTTCTCCCTCATTATAGCGGCTTGGATTCGGCTTGAGGCGTCAAATCAGTTAGACCGGCGTAAGAGGCGCAAAAAGGTTGTTAAATCTTCATAATGACGGAAAGCAGGCCACGAAGGTCTTCGAAACAGCAGGGAGCGGTGAGAAGGCTGCGTGGCTTTTTCATTTCTTAAGGGTATCTGAGTCCTCATCCGGGATTGAGGTGGAGAGAATGAAGCAGTATCTCCTGAAGAGATTGCTGTGGCTGATCCCTGTGATGCTGGGAGTGTCCGTCATCACCTTTGCTCTCATCAATCTTGCGCCGGGAGATCCGGCGGAATTGATGCTCAGGGCAGAAGGGATGGAGCCGACGCGGGAAGCGGTGGAAGCCCTGCGCCGCGAACTGGGGTTAGATGCCCCTGTTCACGTGCGCTACGCCAGGTGGCTCTGGAATGCCCTGCACTTCGACCTGGGGGAATCCTTTCGCACTTCCAGGCCTGTGACCGAGGAGATCCTCGACCGCTTTCCGGCAACACTGGAGCTGACAGTTGCCGCTTTGCTCTTTGTGCTCCTGTTTGCCGTGCCTCTCGGGATTCTGTCTGCCCTTTACCGCCATTTCTTTATTGACCACCTGAGCCGTATCCTTGCCCTTCTGGGGGCGTCTATGCCTGGTTTCTGGTTGGGGCTCTTGCTGATCTACTTTTTTTCTGTAAAGTTAGGTATTTTCCCGGTAATGGGGAGGGGTACCCTCAGTCACCTGGTGCTGCCGGCGGTTACTTTAGGCTTTGCCATGGCTGCCACATATACCAGACTGCTCAGGGCCAGTATGCTGGATGTTTTGGGGCAGGATTTCATCAAAGTTGCCCGGGCAAAAGGGTTGCAAGAGAAATGGGTAATCGGGCGCCATGCTTTAATAAACGCCGTTCTCCCTGTGGTCACCATGTTTGGGATGAGTTTTGGGAGTTTGCTGGGGGGCGCGGTCATCGTCGAAACCATTTTTGCATGGCCGGGTGTCGGCAAATTTGCTGTGGATTCTATCTTCAACAGGGATTACCCGGTGATCCAGGGATATGCCCTCTTTATGGCGTTGATCTTTGTTGTGGCCAATCTGCTGGTGGATATCTCTTATGGGCTGCTGGATCCGCGCATCCGCCTGGAAAGGAGAAATTGATGTGGCAAAGGGAAGCGATCTGTTTTTATCGCCTCCAACGGAAAATGTAGTAGATGCAGGTGGGGAGATGCCATATGAGGAAAACCTGTTCGGCAGGGCTTTCCTCAGGCTGGCCAAAGACAAGCTCGCTTTGGTAGGGCTGATCATTGCGATCCTCGTCATTCTGGTAGGGGTCTTTGCCCCATATCTGATGCCCAACGATCCGGTCAAGGTGTCTCTGGACCAGCGGCTTGCCCCTCCCTCTGCAGCCTATCCTCTAGGAACGGATCATCTTGGGCGCTGTCTCCTTTCACGCTTGATTTTCGGAACTCGGGTATCTTTGAGCACGGCAGCCATCGCCCTCTTTCTGATTATGCTGATCAGCATTCCGGTGGGTACCATAGCCGGGTACATGGGCGGCTGGGTGGACAATCTGTTGATGCGCCTGGTCGATATCCTGCTTGCTTTCCCCAGCCTGATTCTGGCACTGGTTATCGCCGGTATGCTGGGCCCCGGTCTGCTCAATGTAATGCTGGCGGTGTCGTCGGTGTGGTGGGTGGGGTATGCCCGGGTGATCCGCAGCCTTGTCTTATCCGTGAAAGAAAAGGAGTATATCATGGCTGCCAGGGCCTGCGGGACGCCGGAGTGGGCGATTATGATCCGGCACATCCTGCCCAACGTGCTTTCTCCGGTAATCGTGCTGGCTACCCTGGATGTCGGGAAGCTGATTCTCTCCATCTCCGGGCTTTCTTTCCTGGGCTTGGGTGCCCAGCCTCCGACCCCGGAGTGGGGTTCGATGCTCAATGACGGCAGGTCCTACATGCAGGTAGCCCCTCAGTTGATGGTTTATCCGGGCCTGGCCATTATGATTGTTGTGCTGGCCTTTAACCTCTTGGGGGATGGACTGCGGGATGCTTTGGATCCCAGGGGAACAAGTCGGTTTAATTTTCGGTGACAGATGGAATGTTCCTTTGACACCCATAAAGACTGCTGTCTTTAAAGCGCGCAGGGTGCAGAGGAATGGCGCAGAGGAGGTTTTTTACGGTGACGTCTGAAGCGATCCTGGAAGTGGACAATTTATCCACTCGTTTTCATACCAGGTATGGCGAGGTGCGGGCGGTGAACGGGGTGAGCTTTCGGCTTGCGGCGGGTGAAACCCTAGGTCTGGTAGGGGAGAGCGGGTGTGGAAAAACCGTCACTGCCCTTTCCCTGGCCGGTTTGATTGATCCGCCGGGTGAGATCTATTCAGGTAAAGTCTTGCTCAACGGGAGAAACATCCTGGAAATGAACAGAAAGCAGCTGCGGGAGATCCGGGGGAAGGAGATCGCTTTTGTCTTTCAGGACCCGTTGACATCCTTGAATCCGGTGCTTTCTGTCGGCACTCAGATGATCGAGACCATACTGGCACACCACAAGATGACCCGGGAAAGGGCGCGGCAGCGGGCTGTGGAGCTCTTGGGCAGGGTAGGGCTTCCGGAGCCGGAGAAGCTCCTTCGCCGCTATCCTTTTCAGCTTTCAGGGGGAATGCGACAGCGGGTGATGATTGCTATGGCATTTTCTCTCCGTCCCCGTATCCTGATTGCTGATGAACCCACAACTGCTCTGGACGTCACAGTTCAGGCCCAGATCCTTCAAGAGATGAGGAGGCTCAAAAAAGAGTTTGGCACCGCTATTGTTCTCATCACCCACGACCTGGGGGTGGTGGCGGAACTGGCTGACAGGGTGGCTGTGATGTATGCCGGCTCTCTTGTTGAGGTGGGAAACATTGCAGACATCTTCGAAAACCCTGGCCATCCCTATACGCGTGCTCTGCTGCAGTCTGTGCCGCGGCTTTCCCGAAGCGATACTCCTTTAAAGCCGGTGACCGGCCAGCCTCCCAGCATGCTCAATCTCCCTGACCGCTGCGCCTTTCTTCCTCGCTGCCCGCAGGCAAGGTCGGTGTGTTATGAAGGGAAACCGCAGCTGCAGGACTTAGGGAATCATCACCTGGTGGCCTGTTACTGTGCCAGGGCGGAGCAACAGGAGGTTATCTTTGCATGATCCTCCTGCGAGCAGAAGACCTGGTCAAATATTATGCCATCGGAGGAGGTTTGTTCGGCAGGGCATTTGCGAAGGTGCATGCTGTGGACGGGGTTACCGTCAGCATAAAAAGGGGAGAAACTCTGGGGTTGGTTGGGGAGAGCGGCAGTGGCAAGAGCACCCTGGGCAGGCTGATTGCCAGATTGGAAAACCCGGATTCCGGAAGGATTTTTTATAGGGAGAGGGAGATCACCCGCTGCTGCGGTGAAGAGTTGCGCCTTTTGAGGAGCGAGATCCAGATCATCTTTCAGGATTCTTACTCTTCTCTGGATCCCCGCCAGACGGTAGGGAGTATCATTATGGAGCCCCTGGCCAATTTCGGTGTGGGCAACCGGCAGGAGAGGAAAGAGATGGCGGCAGAGCTCCTGAAGACGGTGGGTTTGGAGCCGGCACATATCTCTTGCTACCCGCACGAGCTCAGCGGGGGGCAGCGCCAGCGCATCAACATCGCCCGGGCGCTGGCCTTGTCTCCGGAACTGATTATATGTGATGAGCCTGTTTCCAGCCTGGATGTTTCCATTCGCGCCCAGATCCTAAATCTTCTTAAGAAACTAAAAGATGAGTTTGGACTTGCTTATCTTTTTATATCGCATGACCTGGCTGCAGTGAGCTATATGGCCGATCGGATTGCGGTGATGTACCTGGGTAAAATTGTGGAAGTACTGGATGCCGGGGATTTTACCGATCGCTCCTGTCATCCATACTCCAGGGCGCTGCTGGCGGCGGTTCCCGTTCCGGAGCTCCGTAAAGGTGATTATAAGCGGGAGATTCTCTGGGGAGAGCCGCCCAGTGCAGTGAATCCCCCGGATGGCTGCCGCTTCCATCCACGCTGTCCGCGGGCGGTGGCGCTCTGCCGGGAGCAGGAACCGGAATTAAGGGAGGTGGAAGAGGGGCATCTTCTAGCCTGCCATTTGTTGAGCCGGCTTAATGGGTGAGAGGATTTGCGTAACTACGGTTTAAGGGGGAATTGAGATTTCATGAGGGCCAAAAAAGCTTTTGTTCTTTTAACTGCGGTGTTTTGTTTCGTGATGATGGCAGCAGGGTGTGGGAATCAAGCATCCGAGTCTTCGCAGGAAAAAGCAAAAACACTTACTGTTGGGTGGGCTCAATGGTGTAGCAACCTTGATCCTGCGGATGGTTATAACGGCTGGTATACTACGGAGTTCGGCCTGGGAGAGACTTTAGTTAAAATAAATCAGGATATGGAGCTTGAGCCGTGGCTGGCCGAATCCTGGGAAATGGTCGACGAGTACACTTGGAGCATCAAGATCAGGGATAATGTTAAGTTTCATAATGGGAAAGATGTTGATGGGGCAGCTGTGAAGGCCTCTCTGGAGCGCACTATAGCGATTAATGAGAGGGCTCCTGGTCTTTTGGATATTGCTTCCATAGAAGCTCAAGGGAATGAGGTTATTATCAAAACCAACAACCCCAACCCGTCCTTTATGACATCACTGGCCGATCCCTTTGCTACTATCGTCGATGCTGCAGCCGCTGAAGAAATGGGGGATAAATTTAAGGAAAATCCTGTCCTTACCGGGCCGTTCAAGTTGAAGGAATATATGCGCGATGAGCGTGTGGTGGTGGTCCGGAACGAAGACTACTGGGGTAAAAAGGCTGAGTTAAAAGAGGTTGTGTTCAAACACATCCCTGATGCCAACACACGGATAATGGCATTACAGTCAGGTGAAATCCAGGTGGCAGATAAGATTCCTGCCGAGCAGGTGGAGCTGCTGGAAAAGAATAAAGAACTGAAGGTATTAAGCGAGTCTTCGGTGCGGGTGCACATGCTCGTTTTCAACCTGGAAAGGCCAGGCCTTGATGATATCAATGTCCGGAAGGCGATCAACATGGCCATCAACAGGGATGACCTTGCCCAAAAGGTCATGTCAGGGACGGGTATTCCGGCCGTTGGCCCTTTTCCACCGGTGCTTCCCTTTGGGGGAAGTGAATTGAAAGGATATCATTACGACCCTGCGGGGGCGAAGAAACTTCTGGACGAAGCGGGGTGGAAAACGGGGAGTGACGGCATCCGCCAGAAGGGTGGTAAGAAACTCGAGTACACCTTCCTTTCTTATAAGAGCAGGCCGGAATTGCCGGTGATCATGGAAACAATTCAGAGCCAATTATTAGATATTGGGATTAAGATCGAAATCAACAATGTTGAGAACATTTCTGAAGCTATGGAGGGTGGAGATTTTGATGCTGCTATTTACAGCTTCAGCACCGCTCCTACCGGGGATCCCCAGTACATGCTGGAAACCGTCTTTTTAACCGGAGGGGATAATAACTTCGGGCATTACAGCAGTGAGAAGCTTGATGCTCTGGGTAGAAAGCTGCAGTCTACATTTGACACTGAGGAAAGAAAAACCATAGCTAAGGAAGCACAGCAGATCCTCATTGATGATGCGGCATTTGCCTTTCTGGTCTACCCCAAAATCATCACAGCTGTACACAAAGATGTGGAAGGGGTGGTTATAACTCCTACAGAATGGTACTTCTTGAATTCAAATGTGGGTTATAAAGGGTAACTGACTGTGCAGAATGACGTTTGATTTTGTTGCCCGGCGGGGCATAAAAATGAAGGAGGAAAGTTACATGATAAATTTTCGTGATACTACTTACCTTGTTGTTCAGGGGCATGAGGGGTGGCTGGAGTTCAGGTCCAGCCATGGGCATCGCGGTTCACCTGTAGAACTCTTCTTCAAATGGGGGCACAACATGAAGGTCGATGGGTTGTGCCGGAAGGAGATACTGAAATCCTACCTTATTGAACCCGACGGGAAGAAAAGCGAGCTGTCTATTGGCGGGCCGGAGGAAACAGCTTATAAGATCACATTTATACCTGAGCAAACAGGTTTTTACAGACCGGTGGTGGAAGCGGAGGGGTTGTTTACGGTAACCGTTGACGGTCGGTATTTGAATGTCCCCAAAAAGGACTGTGAGTTTCCCCTGGAGTCGGTCGCCTATACCCAGTACGCCGGGGCTGTTGTTCCGGTAGGGCACGACCTGGAAGGAGCGGTGCAGGCTGTGGGAGGCAATCTGGAGCTGTTGCCTCTTTTCTGGAAGCCCTGGAAGGTCGGGGATACCATCGAACTGCAAGTCAAGTATAAAGGGGCGCCTGCAGCCAGCACCCAGGTAGCCCTGATCAACGGTATGGCTGACGACAAGGATGAACCCCAACTGAAAGATACGAACGGTGAAGGAAAGGCTGCCTTCACCTTTGATAAACCGGGCTTTTATCTGGCGCTGGTCAGATACATAGATAATGATGATGTCAAAGAGGGGTACTACGACCGCAGGAACTATACAGCTACATTATTTATACTGGTGACAAAATAGGTTGGTTTCCGCTCCTTCAGTGCGGTGGGACGGTTCCGCTGGTCGGTCGGTTTATCCCTGGGCTCGCTCCTTAAACTCCGTATATTTTAATGCTGAGGTTAAGCGGCTTCATACAAAACCCTTTGGGGTGGCGGGGGTTCCATTTGAAGCTGCTTCCTTTTTATCGTTGATCGATTTTCCCCTCATACAGAAAACATACCACTTCTGCGATCTGTTAGTTTTGCAGTAAGCTCTTAAGATCTGTCCAATTGAATGAAAAATATTGCAGGATTTTTTGTTTTATCTGTTGAATAAAAGATGCTGTGTAGAACGGATAACTGGAGTTATCCCGTCAAGGCCACGAAGGTCTTTGACTCTGTTGAAACGGGGTGGGGCTTTCGTGGTTTATTTGTCTGGGGTGATCAGATGAAGGCCATTATTGCTGCCCTGCCTGTGCTTCTCGATCTCTGGAAAAGCGTTCTTCCCTTGATGTTTCTGGGCTGTTTCCTGGGAAGGCTTTTTTTAAACACTGCGCTGATCCGGCAGCTGGGGAGAGTGATGCGCCCCCTGGCCCGCCTCGGCAACCTGCCTTCAGGGGTTGATGCACCCCTTACCCTGTGTCTGGTTAATGAGGTTGCTGCCTATTCCATGCTTGCAGAACTAAAAAACAACAGTATTGTCAACATGAAAGAAGTGGTGCTCTTTTTTCTCGTTTCCAATCTCCCTAAGGGATTATATAATATGGTTTTCTACATGGCTCCTGTGGTTTTGGGAGCCCTAGGCATGCGTCTGGGACTGATTTATCTGCTGATGTACCTCGGTGTATTTTCCACCGCTGGGTTCGTGGGGCTATTATTGGGGAGGTTGCTGCTTTCTCCTCAAAGTGCCCGGGATTCGTCTGAACAACTTCCCCAGCCGACCTCCGACCCTCTTTGTAAAAAGATCATCGATGCGGCAAAGGGATGCCTTCCCACCTTTGGGTGCATTGTAGCAATGTTTGTTCCTGTTACCTTTCTTGTTATCACCCTGATGCAGACCGAGACAGTTACAAGATGGCTTTCTCTTGTAGACCCTGTTCTCCGCCGGTTTGGTCTCCCTGCCCCGGTGATGATCGTGATCACTACCGGAATGCTCAGCATGATAGCCGGTATCGGCACTCTGGGGCCTTTTTTACAGGCGGGTATCGTCACCCCGGTGGAGGCAATAACTGCCTTGCTCCTGGCTTCATCCATCCATTACTTTCTCAGCTTCTGGTCCAGTAATCTTCCCTTAAGTGTCTCCTTTTTCGGTCCACGCCTGGGCAGCAGAGCAGGTATTGCCAATTTGGTGGTCCTGGAAGGAGTGACCTGTTTGGTGCTGGGTGTGGTTGTGCTCTTTAAGTAAACAAGGCATCATTGAATTAGGCTTTGAAGGAAATATGCCTTTTATGGCGAATAAAGCCTTACAAGTGATGTAATCCGGAAAATAAAAAATCTTCTACGCAATAGGACCACGAAGGTCTTCTGCCTTGCAGCAGCAGGGGGAGATTCTTCGTGGTTTTTTATTGGGAGGTGAAAGATTGGGAGTTGCTTAATGTGTTTTTGGGGTTATCCGTCAGGTAGATGATGGCTTGTAAATGGCTGTTAAGATGGGAGGGATTACTCATGTTGCGTAAAAAATGCCTGTTGGTCACTGTGTTAGTGATTTTTACTGCTGCTTGCCTTCTTACAGGATGCGGCAAGAGCGGTCAAGAAGCAAAAGAGAAAGAGGCTGTTCCCCAGGAATTGGTTATCGGCATTGGTAGGGACTTCTATAACGGACCGGAGAGCAGCAATTTTGTCCATGGAAGCACCGGGGTTTGGGAGAGTCTTACCTACCTGAACGAGAATCTCGAACCGGAGATGCAGCTTGCTGAAAAGATTACCTCTGATGAAACCAAAAGGGTGTGGACCGTTACCCTCCGGAAGGGGATTAAATTCCATGACGGCAGTACTTTGAACGCAGATGCTGTGATCAAAAGTGTTTTGCGATTGAAGGAGAAACTGGAGTTTGATGAATACGGTACTTTTCTTGATCTAGAAAAAATAGAGGCCGCAGGGGATAATGTAGTGATATTTACCTTTAAAAACCCTGAACCGGCCTTTCCTGCTAAGGTTGCTTACCACGGCTGCCCCATCTTCAGCCCGCAGAGCTTTGATGCTGAGGGAAGAATCGTTCATCCTTACGGCACCGGCCCCTTTAAGTTTGAAGAATACAAGAAGGACGACGCCCTGATTGTAACCCGCAATGATGATTATTGGGGGACTAAGCCCAAACTTGAGAAAGTGACTTTTAAGGTTATCCCCGACCCCGCGACCCGCCTGGCAGCTTTGAAGACAGGAGAAGTTCATGCCATCGCCGATGTGGGTGGGGTGCTGCCTGAGCAGGCTCCGGATATTAAAAGGGATGATGATTTGGTGCTTCATGCGCAGGCGGTTACTACGACTCACTATTTAATTTTTAATAATCAAAAGCCGCCCTTTAATGACCGGAAACTGCGCCAGGCAATCAGCATGTCTGTCGATCGCTCCCAGTTGGTGGAAAAAGTGCTTTCCGGATACGGCGATCCGGCAAGCAGTATTTTTACCCCCCTGGCCAAAGAGTGGGTGGTAACCGGCCTGTGGAAAACGGACAAGGAAAAGGCAAAAGAATTAGCAGGCCGGGCGAACCTGAATAAGCCGGAGAAGGTGTCTTTGGTTGTCAGCAGTGCTCTGGCCAACCGCTGGCCTTACAAAACCATTGCTGAAATTATTCAAGCGGAGCTGAAAAATTTTGGCTTGGATGTGGAGATCGTGATGATGGAAGCTGGGGCCTGGAGCGAAGCATTGAAGAGCGGCAACTATCATATGAGCCTTTCCCCCTACACCCTTATGACCGGTGACCCTGATTTTTACTTCGGCCGCTGGATTTATTCAGACGGGCAGATGAATAAGGCTCGGGGGGTTGGTTACAAGAGTTCCGAGGCCGACAGGCTGGTGTTGAATGCTGCTCGGGAGACCGATATTGCGAAAAGAAAGGCCCTCTATCGGGATCTGCAGAAACTCGTTGCAGAAGATGTTCCTGTAGTCCCCCTTTTCAATGATGTCTCTCTTTATGCCGTACGCAAAGAGGTCAAGGATCTAAAGCTGGATCCGTTCTTTAAACCGTCTTTGGAAAAGGTTTGGTTGAGTGAGTAAAAGAATTCTGCCGGATGTTTTGCCATCATTTTATTGATCCGAGAGAGGATAGAATTTAGATAGGGTTGGGGGATTCAGGCGGTTTCCCAGCCCTTTTTTTAAAGAACCCTGAAACCGCGATTGTTTACATCTACTGGTTCAAGTTCGATAAGGCTCAGCTGTTCTTCTGCTGATAGTGCCCCAATATCATGTATTAAAGCAGCCAAAAATATGTCTTTTGTCTGTTCGTCGGAGAATTCCAGTTGTTCACATAAGCGATAAGAAAGATAGGCTACCTGTTGGTGGTGTCTTGTAATAATAGGCGAAATAAAACTTTGGGCCCTGGAGAGACAAAGCAGGATATCTCCGATGTTAACCCGGATCTTTTCCAAGCTGAGTTGCACCCTTTCATCGGTTAATTTGGGTTGAAGTGGAGGAGCCCTGCGGGATGTTCTCTTAGCACCTGTTTGGAAATATGTTATCATAAAATTTACCTCAAAGTCAGTCCAGAAGAAGAGGACGCAATCTGCTTTCCGGGGCTGCTTTCCGGAATTATGGTGAACCATCCCTGAGGAGGTAGTTACCTTTATACTTCCGGCTATTGCCCCTCGCTGCAGGTCTGGATGGATGCCTGGGAGGAAGAACTTCCTGTGGAGGAGGCCGTCTCAGATTACAGGGAGTTCTTTGCCGGATATACTGCGGTGACTGCTGAGATTGAGGAGCTGATCAGGAGTTATGTGCACGATCGCGCTGTGAACGGAATTTTCCGTGAGTCCTCCCGGGTGCGTTTTGGGGCTCTGCTCTGGATGGTCGGAGAAAGGTTTGGTTGAGGTGCGGGCCTGCTCATGTCGTCCGATTTGCTCTTTTGGATCAGCAACCGATGTCGATGGGTGAATAAACACGAAAAGACTTCAAATATCTTGAGATAATCACTTATAATAGAGATGCCGGCAGTCCTGCCGCTAGATTTTCAACTCCCGGTTGGTTTTGTCCTATCTGGCATCAGAGGTTGCTTGGAAACAGATAACCGCAGTTTGGTGCTTCTCGACTACGGTCAGTGAGGGGTGAGGGGATGTTCGACGACTTGCAGATCGAAGTGACGGAGGAGATGCTGGCAAAGAGGGCCGGAAGCCGCGGCGGCGTGAGTGAAAAAATCCTGGAGCAGTGCCGTAAGGCCATGGAGATCGGAGAAAAATTACTTGAGCCGCGGACCATCCACGATGTATTCACCATTGAGAAGATCGGTGAAAACCGGCTCTTCCTGGAGCAGGGGTGTTGTTTTGAGAGTGAGCACCTGGCAAAACTGCTCGACGGGGCCGACAGGATCGTGGTGATGTGCTGCACGATCGGCTCCGGCGTGGAGAAAAGGGTTGGTGAGTTAAACAGCAATGGTTACCTGGCAGATGCCTACTTCCTGGATGTTTACGGTTCGGTAGCTGTGGGGGTTCTGGCGAGAAAGCTTTATCGAAAGATCAGGGAGCAGTTTGCCGGTTACGGGGCCACCGTCTATATGGAACCCGGCCAGCTGGACTGGAATGTGCGTGACCAGCAGGTGGTTT
>JAALLR010000205.1_pt1 | contig 18773 bp, 20 predicted proteins | sample 7245931 | NCBI WGS metagenome assembly JAALLR01 (sample SAMN13049201, study PRJNA578106) | oil field metagenome | isolation source: filtered produced water from oil reservoir B9 | place: USA:offshore Texas | collected 2016 | reverse complement strand
GAATTAATGAGAAGTTTCTAATCACTTTCTTTTAAAGGAGGGATTAACATGTTTAGAAATAATAAAAAGTTAGAAAGAAATTATGATAGCGCCAGAGAAGATTTATACAATAACCATTCTAATATAGTTTTAGAATTAATGAGATACTAACCTCAATAAAATAAATTCATCTAAAAAGACGCCTTTTTTTAAAAAAGGCGTCTTTTATTTATTTCACTTTTCTTTCTAATGCATTTACTATTTCACAGTCAAATTTTGCTGGGCAGCCTTCTTTTAGTATGGTTAAAACTTTTTCTTTTGGCCAGGGATCTTTGTAAACTCTTTTTGCTGTTAATGCATCGTATATGTCTGCAACAGCCAAAAGCTTTCCAAATAAAGATATTTCATCTTCTTTTTTTTGGTAAGGATATCCTGTGCCATCCAACTTTTCATGATGCTCTAAAGCTCCCAACGGGATGTTCTTTGACAAAAAGTCTATTTCAGATAAAAGGTCTCCGCCTATTATAGTGTGTGATTGTATTATTTTATATTCTTCGTCTGTCAATTTTCCTGGTTTGTTTAGTACTTCATCAGGAATCCCTATTTTTCCAACATCATGTAACAAAGCGGAAATTTCCAACTCTTCTAAAATCGAATCATTGAATCCAAGTTCTTTTCCTATTGTTACAGCAACTTTTGATACATTGTTTGAATGAGTATGTGTATATCTATCTCGCAAGTCAATGGCCGTAGCGACTGCAAGAATTATACCTTTTATAGTGCTACTCAAATCTTCATATATTTTGGAATTCAAAAGTTTGTTGGAAATTAGAGATGAAAAAAGTTCTATTACCGATTGATCTTTTGAAATATAATTTCCATTTTTATTCACTGCTTCTATAACCCCAATCGGTTCTTCGTCAACTAATAACGGAGTTGCTATTAAATTAGTTGTGGTATATTTTGCTTTTTTATCCGTTTTTTTAAAGTGTTTTGGATTTTTTTGAGCATCGTTTATTATTATAGTTTCTTTCTTTTTAAAGCACTCTCCAGCTATGGACCCTTCTATGGGAACGTCTATAGTTTCGATATTTCCACTGGCCCCTCCAGAAGTTATGTAGAAGTTTAGCACGTTTTTTTCTTCGTTGAACAATAAAATTGAAGCACCATCTGAATTCAAAAGCTTTCTTAAAGCATCTTCTGTCATTTTTAAAACTGTTTCCAGTTTAAAATTACCATTTATTAGATTTATCAAATCCAAAACGTTTGATTTTTCTTCGTAAAAATCTATTTCTTCAATATCCTGATTATGTAGTGCGTTTTCAACTGCTATCTTGCCAAGTCCTTCCAGCTCTTTTTCTGAAAAAATCAGGTAATCGTTGATTTTATTAACAAAATTTCCTTTCTTGCCATAAACCTTTTCTTCTTTTTCAACTCCGGATATTTTTAGATCATAAAATATCGAATTATACATTTTTAAAATTCTCTTGATTCAAAACTCAAACTGTATACAAATTCTCTTTCTCTCATGTTGTAATTCACAGAATATATAACCCCAGAGCTTTCTAAAACTGGGTAATAAATATATCCATTTAGGTTTGTATTGTCGTTTAAAAATGCGTTATCTACAGTATCATCTTCTAAGAAATTGTACTGCATATACGTAAATCCGGCTTTTAGTTCTGGGAAACTACCCATAGCAGGCAAGTTTAACGATAGGTCACCTTTTAACAAGCTATCTCTGCTTTCGCTGAATGGTCTGTTGTAGTTGAATATAACGTTTAGATAAGGGTCTATGTTAAGCGTTGCTTTACCCATCAATCCAAAAGATTTATCTGTATCTAAGTCCATGTATATATCATTTGCTACATTGTATTCATAATATGGATTTAAGTATTCCATATTGAATCTAGCTGAAAGGTAGTTTACCCCAAACATGAATTGGAAATATGGTGGTAAGTTGATCGTTGGTCCTACCAAAGCACCATAAGTCATGCTTCCATCTTCAGTTAATACAACGTCGCCTTCAACTCCCAATCTAAAGAACATAATATCTCTATAGATTGTTGCTAAATAGGCTTGTGAAAATTCGTTGTTTGGTATTTCTTCTCTTAAGTTGAACACTCCAGTTACTTCTGTGTTAAATGCGCCTAAGTTTAAATCTGCGTATCCAAAGAAAACATCAGATGCTTGAGAATAAACAAAAGGTACAAATGAGTTAACCTCATAAGGAACGTGTGCTCCAACTCTAACATTCGCAAGTCTTAACTCGGCATCTAAAACTCTTGAATATGGAATGTAATAATTGTTCATAAACAATCCAAGTCCTTTAGTATAAGCCGGACTCTTCCCATATCTTAGATAAAAAGATGAGAAATCGAATTTTAAATAATTTATTGAAAAAGCACTCCAAAGATCTTCAGATGGAGAAGCTGATTGTGTTGGGATCCCATAGTATAATGGGCTATCAATTTCTGTTTGATAAGCGTTAAAGCCTATTCCAAAACCAAATCTACCAAAATCAAATTCTGGTGCAAAAGAGTAAACTAAGTAACTTTCAGATCTTTTCTGTTGTTTCCCAAAAGATACATCCCCTATTGATGCCGATACTCCTGTTGGAGCTGGTGAAGTGGGAACTGATGTCGTTTGCGGCTCTTTTTCATCTTGAGGTTCCTTTGGTTTTTCTGTATCTTCTTCTGGTTGATTTTCCTGTTCATAATTTTCTAAATTGGTATCAATGTCAGAAATATTTGGTTGTTCTCCTTGATTATATGTAAGCATGTTGTTTGCATTAATTGGAAACAATACACCATTTACAGATGTGAACACAGTTCCTTCAAAGGTTCTTACCTTTGTAGTTCCACCAGTTTTTTCAAATCCAAACTGTGTACCTCTAACTCCAGCTACTACTGAGCCAGAACTCACTATGTATTTTGAACCCGGAGCTAAAATTTCATCAATTTTATTTATTGTTTTACCCTTTTTCAACTCGTATTGAATGTCTATATCTCCATTTTCGGCAGCTCTTAGTCTGGTTATAAAAAGCTGAGTTTCTGGAGAAACATTTATTTCTATATCATTATTTGGTTCTTTCAAAATGATAAATCCATCTTCCAAAGTCATTAATTCTGAATTTTCTTCAATATTTTTGTTGGGATTCAAAGTATCCCAAATTTCTTCGTCTGGTTTTTTATACAGTACATTTCCCTTTTTCTCTAAAATAACCAATGAGGTTTCTGGCTTTTCTGTTGCCTCGTCAATTATATTAATTTTGATAACTTTTTCAACGGTTCTTTCTTCGTTATAAAAAGTAATCGTTGATTCCCCCGCTATCAAAGGGGCTAAAAACAATATTTCTGCCTGACCACTTTCCAAATCAATGCCGTCAAACAAAATAAATGGATCGTCAAACCCCCCATTTGATACATCTACATATAAATGGGTAATTGTTGATTGATCAGTTGTGATTTCAATTGGTACACTTTCACCTACCAAAACATTTTGTGAGTCTAAGTTGATGGTAAGCCCTGCAAAAACAAACGAAAAACTCAATAGTAAAAAAATTAATAATCCCCTTTTTTTAAACATAGTATCACCTCCATATTGATAAATAAGTTATTATAACACTCATCGCCAACGGTCCTAATTCTATTTTTATACTTTCTTCATTCTTTTTCGCAAGATAAATTGTTGTTAGAACAAATATCAAAGAAAAAATAAGAAAGAATGTATTACTATAATATTTTATAATTGGCAGAGAAAATCTGAGCAAATAACCAAGATAATCTCTTTTATATGCCTTTTTTGAACCTTTAAACATATAAAAAAGTAATCCTATAAAATATGCGTTAAACAATCCTAACGAAATTACCTTTGCCAAATCAAAATTTATAAAAAACTCTGTTTGATTGTATATCAAGCTGACAATCATAAGAGACGAAAAATGCATGAATTGATCTAAGACATAGTATTCGCTGGTATTGAACATTTTTTTATCTCTGTTTTTATATTTTAGTATATCGATCAATAAGTGTACAAATGTGAGAATTACCAACAATAATAAATTATACAAATTCAAAGAAGATGGAAGAAATAACAAAAACATAGATATAAATATTATAAAAATATGCAACAATAATACAGATAACTTAGATACTTTGTATTTTGCTATATAACTAGTTTGAAAGACATAATCACCTATCAGATGAGATAATAAAAACAAGAAAAATATATTATTAATCATCGTTAATCACTTCTTTTAGTTTATCGACTAATTTTGGATTATAATATTCTCCTTTGTAGTTTTCTAAAAAATTTAGTGCTTGATCTTTTGTTAATTTTTCTCTGTAAGACCGTTTTTCAGTCAAAGATACATATTTATCCAGTATCCCTATTATTTGAGCAGATAAAGGAATTTCATCCTTGGATAATTTTTTTGGATATCCACTTCCATCCCATTTTTCATGATGGTATAAAACTATTTCTCTTACTTCTGGCGAAATTGCTGGAATTTTTGAAAGAAGTTCGTATCCATAATTAACGTGTTTTCTTACCTCGTCTTTTTCTTCTTTTGTCAACTTTTCCTTTTTATTGAGTATATTTTCTGGAACCCCAATTTTTCCAACGTCAAAAAGCAGGCTGCCATACTTCAAATTCTCTTTTTGCTTTCTTGTCATTCCAAATTTGTCAGCAATTAATTGAGAGTATTCCAAAACATTTTCACAATGTTTTTCAGCTCCAGGTACTCTGACTTCCAAAATTTTTGTCAGGATTTTTAAGGATTTATCCAATATAATGTTGAACTTGTTTTCTAAAAATGAATTTTCTATATTTTTTCTTACGTGTTCTTCAAGAGTTTTTATAAGATAAATATCGTATAAATCAAAGCTTTGATTTTTGACAAGTTTAAAATATCCTAAAAAACCATCTTCTAAGTTAATAGGTAAGTACAATTCATTTTTCAAACACTTAACAGTTCTTATTTTTTCTGTTGATATAAAATTAAAATCATTTCCTTTCAGCATCTTCAAATCTGGGTTTATGTAAAAATCTATTTTTTCAATATTCATAAATTCCATAAAAATATTTTTTATATTTTCTATGGTATTTTTTAATTGTATGTTTGGTTGTAGCTTTGAAAGGAAATTAACCATAAAATTTTCTTGTTTTTTATCTTCAATTCCACAATATTCTTTAAATAATTTATCCAGGCTCAATAAATAGTAAGAATCAAAATCATCGTATAATTTGGCTTCTATTTTACTGTATTCTTTGTATTCAACGTGTATTAAATCATTATCCTTAACGTTATTTTGATAAAGATCATCATCTATCTTAAATTCATAGCTCGAGTTTATTCTTTTTAAAAATTCTATATTTTTTGTTATCAAATCATGCGTCATCTAAATCACCTTCTTTTACTCTATACAGTTTAAGTGGTTTTTCTTTACCCTTTACTTTGTGATCTCCTATATATTCAAAATTATATTTTTTTGATCTTTTGACTATTTCTTCTGAAACAATCAACCATTCGTCTAAACTTCTGGTCAAACTCTCTATTCTGGAGGTTGTGTTAACGGTATCACCGATACATGTATAATCCATTCTAAAATCTGCACCAATGTTCCCTATTACCACTTCGCCATAATGCACACCTATACCAGAATTTATCTCAAAGTCAAACCCCTGATTTTTTAACTCTATGTTTATTTCTTTTAACTTCTTTCGCATATCTATTGCACAAGAAATGGCTCTATCTACCTCGTCTCCAAATTCTATCGGAGCACCGAAGATTGCCATTATAAGATCACCGATAAATTTATCTATAGTTCCATAATATTTATTTCTAATGATTACAGCCATTTCAGATAAATAGTAGTTTAAAAATTGAACAACTTTTTCAGGTCCCAATTTTTCCGATTTTTCTGTAAACCCAACTATATCGGACATTAACAATACGACTTCTTTTCTCTCTCCACCAAGCTCTGTCTTTCCTTCCTTCAACAATTTTTCTGCGACAAAATCTGGCACGTATTTGAAAAAGAATGATTTAATCTGCTTTTTCTCTCTTGATTCTTTTAAAATAGCCTGTCCTGTGTCTACAGCTGGAATTATTAAAGACGTTATAACTGGATAAAAAGTGTCTATCCATATATTATTTTTAAACAAAAAGTAAGAGATAAAAATATAAGAAACAGGTATAGCAAAAGAAAAAAGTTTAACTTTGATTTTTTTGAACGAGCTGAAAATCAAAGAAATGGTTAACAGCAATAATAAAATCAACGTTGAGTAAAAAAAATTAAGTCTGTACAACCTATCTTCATTTATTAGATTTTCTACTGCGGTAGCGTGAATATAAACACCTGGTTCATTGTTTGAAAAAGGTGTAACTCTGAGATCGTATAATCCCTTTGCTGTGGCAGAATAACCAAGTATTACAATCTTATCTTCAAAATCATAATCTTCGTAGTCATTTCCATAAACAAAGTCATAGAAAGAAATGGTATCAAACATATTTTTACCTTCCCCATAATAGTTGAGAAGATATGTCCCATTTTTGTCTATTTTTATTTTTTCATTTTCTAACTCAAGTATGTAATTTTTGGGATCTAATACGATGTTGTTTAAATCATATCCTTTATACAGGGCATATAACATTAAATCCATGTGTGGGAAAAATCCTGTACTTATTCCCTCTTCGTACGACCATGTTTCCTTGAAAAGTAGGGGGATTCTTCTTGCAACTCCATCTGGATCTAATTCCCCAATTTCATATGTAGAGGAAGGCACTAAAGAAGAAAATTCCCTTATAGGTGGAATTATTTTGTAAGCTTCTAAAGATTGAAAAATCGATAAATACTCTGGATTTTTTATCTTTATAGAATAATTGTTGTAATAGTAATTGTTTTTTAAAAAAGCTTTATATTCCTCGTTATAATCTGAATAGTTGTCTTTTTCAACTGTTAAGTAAGAACCCAGAACAACGTTGTTGAACTTTCTCAACATAGCAGCTAATAATGCATCATCTCTTGATTTTCCATTTACCACATTACTTTCAGAAGGTGTTGTAAAAGAAACGTCAAACCCTACAGCTTTTGTATCATTCTCAAACAATTTAATAAGCATTCTGGCATAATGTTCTCTATTCCATGGCCATTCATCGTTGAATTCAGTAGACATCTTTGTCAAAGATTTCTCATCTATAGCGATAACCAAAACTTCTGGAGTGATTTGTTTTTCTCCTCTTATTCTGTATCTCAAATCCAAGGTTTTTAACTCAAAAATCTCTATCCAAGGATTGTTGAAAAAATATGTTATTATGTAAACTGCTATAAAAATGATGAAAAGTAGGTATGCCCATTTAAGATTAAATGATTTCACATTATCACCACTGTAATTATATCAAATATTAATATAATTATAACATTCATAACAATAATTACATATGCTTTAAAAACTATTTTTAATAATATGCTATAATATGTGTGCAAAAGTAGATAATAAAGGAGTTTATAATATGAAAAAAAGATACGATTTCCACACTCACACCCTACTTTCAGACGGAGTATTGTTGTTGAGTGAACAGTTGAGTTGGGCAAAGAAGAAAAATTATGGTGCCATTGGAATTACAGATCACGCCGATGCTTCTAACATAGAAGAAATATTGAACAAATTACAACTTTTCATTGAAAAAGAAGAATTGTATTACGATATACAAATTGTGCCTGGGGTGGAACTAACACACTGTCCACCAAAAAGCATAAATAACTTGGCAAGAGAAGCAAAACAAAAAGGGGCTAAAATCGTCATTGTTCATGGAGAAACAATTGTTGAACCAGTCCCTGAAGGGACAAACAAAGCAGCAATTGAGTCGGAGTATGTTGACATTCTTGCTCACCCTGGTTTAATTGAAAAAGAACTTGTAGAACTCGCAGCAAAAAACGGTACCTATTTAGAAATTTCAACAAGAAGAGGGCATTCTCTTACAAATGGATATGTAGCAAAGTTGTCTTTAGAAAAAGGAGCAAAATTATTAGTTAATTCTGATGTACACACACCAGACAATTTTTTAGATTTTGAAGAGGCTAAAACAATAGCTCTTGGAGCTGGCATTCCAGAAGATAAAATAGAAGAAATAATGCAAGGTAACCCGATTGATTTGTTGAATAAAATAGGATGAAACGAAATTGTTTCACAATTTCTGTTGGAAACTGGAAGTTAGAGGTAAAAAACTTTGCATGAGTCATGTCGAGTTCTGTTGAAACGAAAGAGAGCATAGATTTTTTGTGGTGTTTTTAATAACAAATATATAACTAAGGAGCATAAAAAATGAAAAAATTTTTATTACCTATTTTCTTGTTAGTTGGAATTTTTGCCATTTCAATGAATTTTGAAATAGGATTATATCCAACTTTGGGTTTGGACAAGAACTGGAACGAAGCCAACTTTAAAATCAACCACTTTTCAGAAAGTTTTGATTTTCTTGCAGATTTGTCTGCTTTAAACGATGGAAAATATCAACCTTCTCACGGAGAAGAATATTATTTTGGATACTATTTTTTCATGAATGAAGGTGGAATAAAACTTCATTTTGAAGATATTGATTTTTCTTTCGGAAGACTCAGACATCATGACTTGGTTGATTCTCCTTATTCAGTTTTTATTTCTTCAGCAGATAACGCTGCAAATATAATGGACTTGAAGTATGAAAACGATAATATGTTTTATGAAACAAGGTGGATAGGACTAAACCATGATTCCAATGTGGATCTTAGTTATGAAGCTGGCACTAAATACCCAGAAAGAGGGGCGAACTACAAAACTTATGGATTGATATTTGGAAATTATAGGTTTGCTTATCAAGAGTCGGCCGTTTATTATGATGAATATTTTGGTTTTGAATATTTTGCAAATCCTATACCAAATTTCTTTGTTCAATATACAACTCATTCTACTGGAAAACCTTGGTCTTATGGAAACAATGCAAATGCCATTATGGGTTTTATGCTTGATTATAAAGATGAAGATAAATATTTATATTCGCAAATTTTGGTCGATGATATCAACATGAACAGGTTTTTGAACCCAGAAGGAAGGCAAAACCCAGATAAATTAGCCTGGTCTATCGGTGGAGATTTTTACACCGAATACGGGAGATTTGGACTCCACCACGGAGGAGCGACAAAATACACTTTTTCTCCTGTTTCGTTGAGCACTCCTTATGGTTACACTTATTATCCTGATGTAGTTTACCCATATGATGGATACAAGGCAATTAATAGAGAAGATAACAATATAGGTTATATTCACGGAGAAAACAACCTCGCGTTTATGGTTGATTATTACAACAAATTTTTTGAAAATTATGAATACTCTGCTTCTGTAGAATATTCTATAACAGGTAGCCAATCTCCAATTGACCCCTGGCATGAGTTAGGAAATACTCCTACAGGTACATATTTATTAGACGAAGAAATTCTCGAACATTCTATGATTTTCACTAACAATATAAATATGAATTTAAAATATTTTGATCTTGGTTTTGGTTTCTCTATAGGTCAAATAAAAAATCAATTAGATTTGGTTTTGATAGAAGACACAGGAAGATATATGTTTAAACCAGATCCGGAAATAGACAAAAACATTTTTTCTTTTAATCTCAAAATCGTAAAACAATTTTCTTTTTAAACAAATAACCAACTCAAACGAGTTGGTTATTTTTTATCTATATTAGAGTTGTTTTTATATCTTACCTCTATACAAACCCTATTAAATCACACTTTTTCCATCAGTATCTCAATATATAACCGTATTCATAACCATCTATAGGGTTGAAATACAAATCAAAATTGCTATTATTTGAAGTTATCGCAGAAAAAAAGCTAAATTCTGTGACATTTTCAGGATACCATATATCTTGCCATCCTGATAAGCTAGAAAGATCTGGCATATTATAATTATATGAATTTGAAGAACCTAACCAACCTGTAGTATTAGTTATATACCATTTCCTTAAATAATCACTACTTTGAACTTCAAATTGATACGCTCTTGTTTCATGCGTAGAAATCCCAGAATCATAATTATTCCAAGATAAAGATACTACATTTGAATCATTTGTTAAAACTGGTTCTGCCCAATTAGATGAAGGTAAGGTGTTCATATATTCCGTTGAATTAACAGAATTTTTATATTTATAAATTCCTGTATATAGATCAGATTCATTTTCTGAAATTACCAAAATATGTAAATCTGAACTATCTAAGATCGAATTTGGAATCTTGGCGCTGTTATAGCCCTCTAGATAAGGGAAAACTAATGTTTCTCCTCCTACCAATATTTCAGACCAAACATTTACACCTTCAAGCGTTGAAGTTGCTGAAAAAGTTTCTAAAGTAACAAAATCACTTACTGATATATTTTTAGTAACTTCTCCTGAAACCTCTAAATCTCTATCTATATAAATACTATCGTGGTAAAGATCATAATCAGTTGTAGTTGTTATGACAAAATCTTTTGTTCCATTGACAACAGGAAGTTCATAACTTAAATCATCGTTACCTGATGGAGTATAAAACGTATGATAAATTCCATAAAACATAGCTGTATTATTATTCAAAAAATCATATGAGAAATTTACGTTAATTGTTGCTGGATTTGTTTCTACAGTCCAATCTTCAAAATTCATATTTAAAGTTGCTAACTCATCTTTATTTGCATTTATTATTTCTATATCATAACCATATTTATTTTGATATTGGTTATAATATTCATATACAACAAAAACACTGTAGTTTCCATCTTCTGCTTCTGGTGTAAAAGCATATCTTCCTAAAGAACCTGTTAGTTTATTCCAATCCCCTGATTTACCATCTTTGTAAGCAAAAAATTTAACATTTGTCTCTATTTCATTTACAAGCGTATTAATTACTATTTGTTCTGGGCTTCCGTCGTCACCAACATTTTGACCAGGAATACAAGAAACAAATAAAACTGCAGTAGAAATAATTAGTACAAAAAACAAAAATTTTTTCATTTAAATCCCCTCCTTTGTGTTTTCTTTTTTTTGTAAATATTATACTCTTTATTTATTTAATATTCATATATCATTAATTTCATTTTAATTATATAAAAATAAAAATAAACAAAAAAAGAATATAATTAACAATAATGAAATCATTATATTCTGACTTGATATATATATAATTTTTGTATATAATATAATAGATAGAAATTGTTTCACAATTTCTATTGTTAGATGCTGGTTTTTTGTTGTTTGTGATAACAAGCACTTAAATCTTTACAGATGTCATGTCGAGCTTAGTCTAAATGACAGCTGTGACTATTTTTGCTCTTGTTTTTTATCTCCAACTTCCAACATCTATCTTCTAACAGACTAAACACAATATAAACGGAGGTGTAATATGAAATTAGCGATACCAGTTTTGGATGATAACGGTGGAAGCAGTAAAATTTCTGAGCATTTTGGTCATGCTCCTTATTTTGCTTTTGTAGAAGTAAACGGAAGTGATTATAAAATTAACGTAGAAAAAAACCCAATGGCTGAAAGTCATGGGCCGGGACAAATACCAAATTATGTTCACGAAAAAAATGTTAACGTAATGGTAGTTAGGGGAATTGGAGGAAGAGCTATTCAATTTTTCCAACAGTTGGGAATCGAAGTTTATAGAGGTGCTGCTGGAACAGTTTCTGAGATTGTTGAAGAATATATTAAAGGAAATATAGAAGATAAAGATTACGAAGTTGAAGATAAACATCATCATGAACATGAGTGATTCGAATGCCTAGAGGGAGAGGAAAAGGTTTTAGAGGTAAAGGATGGTTGATGAATGCATATATTTTGTTGATAATTGCAGAAGAACCTTGTCATGGTTATAAAATATCAGAAAAACTCCTTGATTATGGAGTAGATCTTCCAGGTCTTTCCAACAAAGGAAGGATATATAGAATTTTATCTGATTTAGAATCGAATGACCTGGTTGAATTCGATTGGGATACAACTTCATCTCCTCCAAAAAAGATTTACAAAATAACTTCTTTAGGTGAAAAATATTTGGAAAAAATAAAAAAAGAAATGTTGGATTTTAAAAGCAATATCGATAAATTTATAGATAAAATGGATGAACTATATGGATAGAAAGTATACTTTCTATCCTTTTTTTATTTTTTAAAACTTTTAAATCTTTATAACAATTCGACATATAAAAATTCAAAGTAGGTCATCTAGTAGAAATTGTTCCACAATTTCTGTTGAAAGTTTATTGTTCGAAGAATGGAAATCAGAAAAACATCTTATTTGTAAGATTTTTGATTATAATTAATATTATTCAGATGTAATTCACCATAGTTTCACTTAATGCTATATATCCACATTTTATATATATACAAAAAACATATATAATAATATTGAATATATATAAAAAACACATAGGAGGTGTTAGTATGCCATTTGGAGATGGAAGAGGACCTTTATGGGCAGAAAACAATGATAATAGAGATTTTGGTTATGGAAGAGGAAGAGCCTACGGTGGAAGAAGAGGTGCAGGAAGAAGGCCCAGAGGTAGATGCTATGAAGGAAGAGGGTACGGCAGAGGCTTTTCAAGAGGTTTTGGACCTGGATATGGATACGGTTATGAAACACCTATAGATGAAAAAGAAGCATTAAAAAGAGAGAAAGAGTTTTTAGAAAGAGAACTACAAGACATTAATAACAGATTAGGTGAGTAGGTTGAAAATAGCCGTACTTAGCGGGAAAGGTGGTACAGGAAAAACTCTTGTTTCCACCAATCTTGCTAATATATTGTCAAAAAATATGGATGTAGAGCTCTTAGATTGTGATGTAGAAGAACCAAATAGTTCTTTGTTCTATAACGTTGATTTTGAAAAAGAAACATCTGTAAATATCGATTTGCCAGTTGTAGATAACGATATTTGTACTAAATGCAGAAAATGTGTAGATGCTTGTCAATTTGGGGCTATAAACGTATTTTCAACTGGTACTATGGTTTTTGAATCATTATGTCATGGTTGTGGTGTATGTAGCGATGTTTGTCCTGTTAATGCTATAACAGAGAGAAAAAAAGAAATTGGTACTATAAAATATGGAAAATTGAATAAAATTAATTTTGGTGAGGGTTTGCTTAATATTGGAGAACCTTCTGGAGTTAAAGTTATTAGAGAATTAAAAGAATTTTCAAATAAAATAGATGTTCAAATCCTTGATTCTCCTCCTGGTGCAAGTTGTTCTGTTGTTGAAACATTGAGAGATGTGGATTATGCAATCTTAGTTACAGAACCAACACCATTTGGATTACATGATTTGAAATCAGCTCAAGAAATTGCAGAAAACATGGGTATAAAACATGGTGTAGTTATAAATAGATTTGAAGAAGAGTATGATGAAATGAACGATTTTTTAAAGGAAAAGAATGTAGATATTCTTCAAAAAATACCTTTTTCAAGAGAAATTGCAGAGATTTATTCAAGAGGAGATCTTATTTCAGATAAAGATGAATATGTCGATCTCTTTGAAAAGATAGCAGAAAAAGTAGGTGTATTGAATGTATAAACAAATCGCAGTAGTATCTGGAAAAGGCGGCACTGGAAAAACAACGTTGTCATCTTCTTTAATAGATATTTTTGATAATGTTCTTGGTGCTGATTGTGATGTTGATGCATCAAACTTATATTTGCTTTTCGATCCCCAAATTGAAAAACAACATGATTATTATGGTGGAAAAAAAGCCATTATAGATAATGATAAATGTACAAGATGTGGACTATGCCAAAGTTTATGTAATTTCAATGCAATATATAACAATGAAAATGGATATTTTGTTGATGAATTTGCTTGTGAAGGGTGTAATAGATGTGTTATGAGATGTCCCGTCGGCGCTATAGAACTTTTGGATAATAGAGCTGGAGAATATTACAAATCATCAAAAAATGGAACAAATTTTGTTCATGCAACTCTCGAACCCGGAGAAGAAACCTCTGGAGGTTTAGTAGCTGAAGTTAGAAAGATGGCTAATAAAGTTGCTGAAGAAGAAAGAAATGATTACATTGTTATAGATGGGGCCCCTGGAGTAGGTTGTCCAGCCACTTCTTCTATAACAGGAGTGAATTACGTTGTTATAGTAACAGAGCCTTCTAAATCTGGAATACACGATTTGGAAAGAATTGTAGATACCGTAAAACATTTCAAAAGAAAATTTGATATTGTTATCAATAAGTATGATATTAATCTTGAGAATACAGAATATATAGAAAATTATTGCAAGGAAAATGGAATAGGATTATTGGGAAAAATCCCTTTTGACAAAACTATAGTAAATGCCACTAATGAAGGGAAACCTGTTACTCAATATGACTGCGAAGCAACTAAAGAAATTAAATCTATTGCAAATGAAATTAGAAATAAAATAGGATAATTTATTTCTCAAAAGTAATTCCGAAATATAAAAATTCAAAGTAGGTCGTTTTTTAACCCTCGTTCAACAATAAAACTCCAATACTTTTCATTTTTATATTTCTTCATTATCCTTTAGATAGTTATATCAATTAAGATTTTTAAATAAAATATAATCGGAGGTAGATTATGAAGATATCTTTATGTGCGAAAGAAGGAAATCTGGATTCAATGGTAGATGAAAGGTTTGCTAGAACTAAGAATTTTATTATTTATGATACAGAAACAAATGATTTTAAAGTTATTGAAAATAGTGTGGATGATGCTCACGGTGCAGGGCCAAAGGCTATTCAATTGCTTGCAGATGAAGAAGTTTCTGTTATTATAGCCCCTCCACTGGGGAAAAACGCTCAAATGGCTGCAGAAGGAGCAAATATAAAAGTTGTAGAACAAATTAATTCATCTGTTAAAAATAATATTGATAACTATTTAAAAGGTTAAGTAGTATGAAAATCGCTATTGGTATGAGAGATAAAGAAAGAGTAAATGAAGATCATTTTGGACAGTCTAAATTCTATAATATTTATGAATACGATGGTTCAAAAATCGGTTTAAAAGAACAGAGGAAAAATCCCCATTTTGGTGTAGATAAACATGCCAAAGTTGAAGACATTAAAGAAGTTGCACAAGTTGGTAATAATCGCCAACAGAAAACGGGCTTGTTAGCCCGTTTTTTTAATACATTTTATTGATTTTTCAACGTCTATATCAAATTCTAAATATGATTCATTTCTTAAATTATAAGGTTCATGATAATTGTACTGAAGTTCTTCAAATGAATTAAGGTTGACTCAACCAACCAATTTTATTATGTTATAATTTTATTTATAGAAGATTGTTAGTTTTTTCATCAAAAATAATAAATAGATGCGATGAACTATTGAAAATTATTGTACAAAATTTATCTGAAAGAACGATGGAAATGCGTTAAAAAAATTGTATGTCTGAGCTGTTTTTTGCGAGTTTGCAATTTTTAGCATTTTCAAGTGATTGAAGATATTATTTTTTCAATAATTTGATCTAGTGAAGAGCTCTTTTTATTATTTAAATAAAAATGAAAATCCTAAACACCCCCATGCTTCGCATGACCCCTCTTAAACATTAATAGGGGATTTATTTTCTTCGAAAATTGACTGATTAGATCCTTACGACTCACTTCGTTCGCTCAGGATGACATAAGTAATTTTTTAAGAAATTAATTATATAGGAGTTGATCATTTTGCAAGCTTTATTAAGCATATTACCAGAGCCATTTTATTCTGAAATTTCAGAATTATGGGAAAAACTTGAAAATAAATTTGATGTCAAATTTATTCAAAACAGCGTTCCTTTTCCACATTTTACCTGGAACGTGGCAGAAGAGTATCTTATAAAAGATAAACTCGAATATTTTAGAAAAGGTTTTAAAAAAGTTGATTCTTTTGTTATTAAAACTTCTGGAATAGGTGTTTTTACAGGAGATAAAAAAGTGTTGTATATACCTATAAAACCTACTGAAGAACTTTTGAATTATCACGAATATATTTGGAATTTGTGCGAAATAAACAAAACTCAAATGAATGAATATTATTCACCAGAAAATTGGTTTCCACATATTACATTAGCTGTTGAGGATATTAAAACTGAAAATATAGGAAAAGTTGTAGAATTCTTGGCGGATACAAAATTCAAATACGAAATAAAAATTGACAATATCTCATTTGTATATAGAGAAGTTGGAAAAGAGCTCAAAGTAGAACGTTCCTATGGGTTGGATTATTAAAGGTCAAATTTTACTTTGAAATTTTGTATATAACTTCTACCAACTTTTAAAATAGTACCTTCTTTGTCGCTAAGCTCTACAATATAATCTCTCAAGAACTGTTTTTGTATTTTGGCAACTTTATCCATTGCCACTATATAACTTTTGTGTATTCTCAAGAACTTTTTGGGATTTAAATTGATTTCTAATTTTTTCAAAGATGCATCATAAAAGTGTTCTTTATCGTGTGTACACAAAAATGTGTACTTTTCTTGTGCTTTGAAATAATATACATCTTCTTCGGGAATTATATTTATTTCATTATGCCCTTTTATAGAAAACCTCGTAATATACTCTTCTTTTTTAATTAATTCTTTGATCATATCAAGCATGCTTGAATCCAATTTCTGATTTTTATCTATCACTCTGTTTAATGATTTTTCTAATCTACTCTTATCCATAGGTTTCAAAATATAATCCACTGCATTTTCTTCAAAAGCTTTTAGAGCATATTTTTCGTAAGCAGTAACAAAAACAATCATTGGGTCGTATTGGATTTCTTGAAGAACTTCAAACCCATTTTTCCCAGGCATATTTATATCCAGAAAAATCAAATCTGGTCTTTTAGAATTAATCTCTTTTATCGCTGTTTCCCCATCTTCAGCTTCTCCAACTATTTCGATATAATCAAAATCCTCGAGCATGTTTTTTAGTCTATTTAAAGAATGTGGTTCATCTTCGGCAATAATACAACTTATGGTCATTTTTTAGCCTCCTTTAGAGAAAATTCTATTTCAACTGTTACACCATTTTTTTCATTTTGTTTTATTTCTAATTTTGCATCTTCTCCATACAAAATTTTTAATCTTTCTTTTACAGACCTCACACCAAAACCGAGTTTGAAATCTTTACTTTCAATTCCTACCCCATCGTCTATAACAGAAATCTTTATTTTTTTATCCACTGTTTTTATAACTATTTGTACTTTACCATTTCCTTTTTTTGGTGAAATTCCGTGTATTATTGAATTTTCCACTATTGGTTCAATACACAAAGGAGGTATTTCTGCATTTTTCAATTCAGGATTACAAATTATTTCGTATTCCATCCTGTTTCCGAGTCTGACTTTTTCAATGTCCAAATATTTTTTTACCAAGTCAATTTCCTGTTCTAAAGTATAATATTCATTTTCAGACGAATACAATATTTTTCTGTAAATTGTAGATAAGTTCAAGATCATTTCTTCCACTTTTTCGGGATGATCGTAAACCAAATCAAGAATTGTATTCAAAGTATTGAACAAAAAATGGGGGTTTATTTTTGATTGTAAAGCAGCTAATTCAGATTTTAAATTCAATTTTTCCAGTCTTTCGTTTTCTTTCATTTCATTTTCTATGTCTGTTTTAAGCTTTTTATATATAAATCCTAAAAACACTACAATAAAAATAAGAATTATATTAGTTATCATCAAAAAATTTTGAACTGCCTCTGATACACTGAACATTTGAATAGGTAATAGAAGTCTGGATAAAAATAAAGATAGCTCTATTCCCAAAAACAACGACAAGAATATCAATAAAAGTTTTGAAAGTCTTTTGAATATCTTTATTTCTATCGTTTCTCTAAGATATCTTTTGAACAGTGAATCAATAACAAAATAAATATACCCAACAGAATTAGTGAAGATAAGCGATATAGCTATATTTATATTGTATCTGTAAAAAGTAGAAGAGATCAGAACTATGATCATGGAAAGGATAAACCCAGATATTTGGTTTATAATAGTTATTTGCAATAATTTTTTTAACATCATTTTACCCTCTGAAGAATATCTATTCTATCTATAATTTCTGTTCTCATTTCTGGGCTTATATCTTCAGAGATAAGATGTTCATAAATTTGAATGGCTTTTTCATATTTTTTTTGTTTTTCATAAACTAAGCCTAACTTATATTTTATTTTTTCTATTTCTTCTTCAATTTCACCATCTTTATAGTTTATTATTATATGATTATAATCTTCAGAAGCTATACCTAAACAAAAAGAATTTGAACTTGTAAAGCAGCTTTCGGCCCTAATAAATCTATATTCTAATTTATCCTCTCTTTCTATCACATCTTCCATTTCGGTATAACCTGAAATGATATACCACATTTTAGAAGGTGGAAACCACTGATAATTAGATATTTTTATCAAAAGAGAACCATATTTTAAATGATAATACGGTTTGTTTTCTATTCTAAAAGCTTCTTCATAAAGTTTTTTTGCCCTATCTAAAGATTCTTTGTCCCCCAAATCTTCATATATCTCTGCGAGCTTTGACCTGGATTGATGATCAGTCTGATCATATGCAACCCATTTTTCTAAAACTTGAATTTGTTTTTTAGTTTGATCAATATTCAAAGAAAAAACAATTGTTATTAAATTTATTATTAAAAATATAGATAGTATTTTTTTTAAACCCATGAGTTAGTCACCCTTTTTGGTAAAATAAATTTATTAAATTTATTTTGTTGTTAGTTGGAAAAGTGAAAAAGTTGAAAACTTTTTCAGATGGAAGTTGGA
>JAALLR010000202.1_pt1 | contig 18881 bp, 22 predicted proteins | sample 7245931 | NCBI WGS metagenome assembly JAALLR01 (sample SAMN13049201, study PRJNA578106) | oil field metagenome | isolation source: filtered produced water from oil reservoir B9 | place: USA:offshore Texas | collected 2016 | reverse complement strand
GCTAACACAGAAAAACAGCAGAAGGAGGTGAATAATGCCGATACCCAGGTAAATGTAGCTTAAAACGGGGTGATCTTATCTGCCAGAGGGAATTTACACACAAATTTGGACTTGACCGACACAAATTGCCTCTTAACTGAAAGTAACATTTTGTATCATGCAACCCTTGATCTGAAATTGTTATTGATAAATATTCCAGATACCAATGTTTGTCAAGATATTTATATTTTTCCTCATAACGTTTTGTGTTTCTAGCAACAACATTTACAATATCTTTAGTCATTAATTGTGTACACTCAGAACTGTTCTTCACAATGCCCACACCCCCATAGGTTCTCTCTAAAATTAATCAGACACAGACATTGTGCCAAGAAGTATCTCTTTCTAGCTTGCCTTATTTACGCTTGAATCGGTAAGACTTACCGAAAGAAGTCACAACCATTTCCTTAGTCTTTTCATCATAGAATGCAGTTACTTCCCCAAAACCCGTACTAATATGCAACAAACCATCCTTGAACGTCGCCGGAAACTTACCATCACCACAATCCACCACAATCGCTTCCCCGTTCTTATAAATTTTCATCCATTCTGATGGGTCGTCCACCTGTACCCAATCACCCATGAATTTGCTGCTTCCTCCACCGCAACCTGTGATCACGGTCAACACTCCGAATAACACAACTAAGGCAAGCAGCTTTACAGTGTCCTTTTTCAAGCCAATCCCTCCTTTAAGCCCGTTGTTGTTCAAAACTGAGACAGTAGATGTTGTCTAGCCGCCCGTACTTTGCGTAAGTATCACCGTATTGGCGTTTTCCCACCGTTTTGTACTGGACGAACAATGTTGGTAACCGTTTTAACCGTTCCTCTTAGCTTAAAGCGTGAAAGTACCCGCTCGTATTCCCGAATAAACTATCATCCTGTTACGCACTAAGGCACCGGCTAAAATCAGGGTATTTCCAATAGACCAATTGCAGCTTATCCCCAGCAGATAATCTTGAGGTACAAATTAGCTCGCCCTCAGCTGAATATGACAAATAACCGATGCATATATCGTCTCTATGGGCTGGATCAATAATGAGTTGTAAATCCCAACTTACTCGTGGTCCACAATAAGCCACCTGCCGTTGGGCTGGCGCTCCAGCTCGTAGATCCACACAATTGTGTGAGGCTCATACTCTTCAACGACAGTTCCGCTGGAATCGTAAATCTTAGACTCCCATGTTTCCTCCACTCGCATTTTAACCTTGTTGTCAGCTACAAGCTCAGCTCTATCGTATATGACATCGATCAGTGTCAGGTCAGCTTTCTTCCCATCTTCCTTCATCATCTGCGTCTTCTCCACCAACTGTTCCCATAAGGAATCTGCAAACCAGAACGAACCAGCGCCCTCCGTCTGCTTCACATACGGTTTGTAGTGGTCTACGTTCCAGTCCATCCCTACCGCTATGTCGGCTTTATTGAAGCCGTCGATAACTTTTTCGAGTTGGGACTGGAGGCTGTCGCTTACCGGAAGAGTCTCGAACCCCATCGAATGCTGGCTGCTGTCAAGAACCACCTTTGTGGGCTTGATATACGGGCCGCTGACGGTAACCTCGATCCTGTCCCCGGCGAAAACGTGGAAGGAAACCTTTCCATCCACCAGAGCCACCTGCTTCCCATCAGCCAAGACAGTACAGCCCTTGATGGCAGGTATTTGGAGACTGTAGCTGTCGTACCAGTCGTCAACGCAAACGCGCCATATGGGGCGCTTGCCAGCGCTTGCGTTCCTCATGCTGAGGATCAACTCCTCAGGCTGGCCCATTTTGGAGCGCCTGTACGTCACCAGGTAGTCCTGCCTCTTGCTCGGCAAATATTCGGTTTCGCCAATCAAAGCGCTGACACCCTGCTCGATGCGCCGCTCCTCATCGCGGAAGTCGATCCGGAACTCCGCAATAGGGCCAAGCTCTTTCTCCAGGTTCTCCTGCACCTGAACAAACTTCTCTTTGCTGAGCATCAGCGAGTCGGTTTGATAAAGCATTTCATATGCCTTTGCGTAGTTGCCGGAGGACATGCACTTCATGAACTTTTCCGCAGCGTCTCTGGGAGACAGAGGGCGCAGCAGGAAGAACACAAGCAAGACGACCGCAGCTACGGCCACAACTGCGACCAAGAGCTTGGGGTTTTTTAATGCTGTAAATGCTTTTTTCTCTGTAGCTCCGCTAACCTCTGAAGCAAGCTGCCGGAGAGAGGCTCCATCAGAGTCACCATCCAAAGCCTCGCTTTCAGACAACCTGCCCCCGCAGCTGGAGCAGTAGGCCGCACTGTCGTCCTGCGGCTTTCCGCACCACGGACAGTACAAAGCTTCATCCCCCTTTTATCTTGAAATAATCTCAGAAAAGCACAGACTTCAGGAAGGCGATTGCGACCACAAGCGTTATCAGGTACGCAAATGAGGCTGCATAGACTGTTTTATCGTCAGACACCCCCAACGCCTTTCTGAACCCCAGGTAGGCACAGAACAGCGACACAAAGCACCACAGCAGGTAAAGGGCTGCACCCAAAATAAGGTCAACATGCGAGAACAGGTACAGGCACGCAACACCGGCTGTGTACGGTACAGCAGAAACAGCAGCTACACCTAGCGCATCCGGCCACCTGGCGCTGGAGCCCAGTGCATAGCGGCCTGCCGAGTAAGCAATCGTAGAGAGAACAACTATTGAGAGTAATGCGACAGCGAATATGTAGAAGAAAACTCTACCGTAAGAAAAGTCCATATACCCTGTTATGCCAACTATAAATCTTATGAAGCTGTCGGCAACAAAACGGATAAAACCCATCCCTAACAGCCCCTGCAAAGCTGCCAGGATGCCCACCAGAAGGAGCGCCGCTTCTGGCCGAAGCCCAGAAGCGGCTCTTTCAACGGCAGATGCCGGATGTACAAAAGCCTCTTTGAAGACAGCAAGTAGATCCTCCAAAAGTTTGCCCCGCATTAAGCCAGCAAACTCTCGCGGCTTTCCAACAGAGCTGCCCTCAGCAGATTCCCTGCTGGCTGCCTCTACGCTGGCGCCGCATTCTGTGCAGAAGAGCGCTCCCTCAATGATCCTCTTGCCGCACTTTGAGCAACAGTTCAATACATATTCCTCCTTTGAGAGAAAGAATCTCAATATTGTTAAACAAAGCTGCTTTCTCAGATATCACCCGAGGAATAACCTTCTACCAGCTTTTCCGACGGAATTGTATAACTGGTCTGCTTCCAGCCGGTTCCGATATCTACAATTTTCTTATCGGTGGTAATATCCCGTACACCGATCCCATAGCTGGCTGCCCCTGGTATGCTGTCCCAACGTACTGTGATGTCATCCTTCTTAAGCGTTTCGCCGTTTCTCGGGTATTTGATCACCGGCTTCGCCAGAAGAACTTTGGGCTCAACCCTGAAATTCTATAATGCAACGCCTTGACGACTAATCAGCCGGATAAATATTGAAATAGCAGGGATAAAAATACGCAGAGCCCCATATTGGGATTGTACTTAAAACGTATACCGACAATTTAGCACTGACCATCGCTAAGAGGTAATCCCTGCTCAGCACTCCTATTCTATTTGCATCTCTGCCAAGTCGACCGCAGTTAGCAGAAAAGTATGATCAAAATAAAATTCAAAATCCAGGCGAGTAACGCCTGTTACGTCTAAATCCAACTTAACGGGCAAATCACCTGGGTCTAGGTCATACCTCTTGATGAGCTTGCCGTCACCGTAAATTGAAACATGAGTACTACTAAAAGCATAATTATCATCAATTCCCATTAGACCTGTAATACGGCGATAATTGCCACCCAGATTAAAGGATGCCTTTCCCCGTTCATTGAATCCGTTATTTAACATCCAGCCCTTATAATATTGCTTCCCACCCATGACCAATTTATAATCCCAAATGCTTACCCCGCTAGTATAATAGGGCTTCATAATATCTGCCATGTATTGAATTTTAGTAGATCTTGGCTCTGTATAAGGCTGACCAGGTGCGCCGCCACCAATATAAATGCTTGATGTACTGCCATCCCATTCAACACTCAATCCCAAGGATTCCGCTACAAAACGTAGAGGAACATAAGTTCGCCCATTATAAATAAAACCTTCCTGCCCGGCGGGTGGAAACTTCTGCACGCCATTAAAATAATACTTAAGTGGTAAGAAATCGACGGTGATATAAGAACTGGCAAGCGCAACGGAACCTGACAATAAGATCCCCATCAGAACTGCCATTAAATGGGTAAAAACAAGTCTCTTTCTCACATCGGGCCCTCCTTGCAAAATTACTTACTTACCTCTTTAAACCGGGCTATCGCCCACGCATTTGTGATGTAGTGCTTCATAAAAGCAAATCTCTAACGCGAGAGAACTTTCCGCCCTTAGTCCATTTTTGTACCTCACCACCCTCCTGAGTGTTAAAAAATAAAGACACCTTCTGAACGTTAGCCTGACACCATCCTCTGTCAGCAACATAACACCATCCCATAAAAAAAATACTATACATATCCGGCTCTCTCCATATCTCAGGCCTCTAATCACGGAATTGCGGATTTAATTCCCGCCTTAGTGGAATAATCTTCTGCACTTGCCTTCCCGCCAGTTAGAGGGCGGATTTTTTACCCAGCGGCTCAGCAGACATGCTAGGCAAAAATAAAAAAGGGAGCATTACGCTCCCTCTTATAACCAAACCGTTTTTCTTTTGTTCCGGACTATTCCACAGTGAAGGGCAGCAGGGCAACATTGCGCGCCCGCTTGATTGCCGTCGTCAAGCGGCGCTGATGATAGGCACAGTTCCCTGAAATCCGCCGCGGCAGGATCTTGCCCCGCTCGGTAATGTACTTCCGCAGTCTATAGACATCCTTGTAATCTATCGTATCCACACGCTCCACGCAGAAGCTGCAGACCTTTTTTTTCTTCTTCCCGCGCTCGCGCTTCAAGATAACACCTCCTGAAATCCGAGTATTAAAACGGCGGTTCCTCCATACCGAAACCCTCATCGCCAAAAACAGGATCGTCCAGGAAGCCGGGCTCTTCTCCGGATTCCGGAGGCGGCTCCGGCCCGGTAGGCCCGGCGGCTGCAGTTCCCTCACGGGCACGATCCAGGAACCTTACCGTATCCGCTACAACCTCCGTGGCAGTTCGCGTCTGCCCTTCCGGCGTCTGATAGGAACGCACCTGCAGGCGTCCCTCGACGGCCACCAGGCGCCCTTTACCCATGTAGTTGGCACAGGTCTCGGCGAGCTTTCTCCAGACCACAACCCTGATGAAATCGGTTTCCCGCTCACCACGGGCATTCAGGAACGGCCGGTCCACGGCAAGGGTAAAATTGGCCACTGCCGTCCCGGAGCCGGTGAACCGCAGTTCCGGCTCCCGGGTACTGCGGCCGATCAAGATCACCCGGTTAAGAAACAATGCCTTCCCCTCCCCCTTGCCAGCTTTTATGCGGCATCGCGCCTGACTATGATGTGGCGCAGCACTTCATCGGTAAGGAGCATCACCCGGTCCAGTTCTTTTGCCGTTGCCGGTTCGCCCTGGAAAAGGATCAGGGTGTAGTAGCCCTCGCGGTAGCCCGCGATCTCGTAGGCCAACCGCCTCTTTCCCCAACGGCTGATCTGCTCAACAGATCCTTGATTCTGCTGGATCAGGTTTGCGAACCTATCGATAGTGGCAGTCGTCGCCTCCTCCTCAAGATCCGGCTTGAGGACGAAAAGAATTTCATAAGGCCGCAAACTTTCCACCTCCCTTCGGACTGATGGCCCCCGCAGGGGCAGGGACAATTCTAAAAAATTATACCATGAGAAGCAGCCGGGAACAAGAAGATCAAAGGCCTTCGCAGGCCTCCGGGCGGGTGCTTTAAGCTCTATACTCTTCTTCCGAGAGCGCCTCCCTGACCACGGCCTTGACACTCTTTTCGAACTTCGCCCTGGGGATCATCACCTGGCGCCCACACTTCAGGCAGCGGATGCGGAAATCCATCCCCACCCGCAGGATCTCCCACTCGTCGTTCCCGCAGGGGTGCTGTTTTTTCATGCGCACGACATCGCCGAGGCTAAACCGCATCGGTGCCATCCTCTTCACCTTTCTCTTTCCGTCTTGCTTTTTTCTCTGCCCTGAAAATACGTTTCGGTTTATCCTTCACGCTTGCTCCCGGACTCCGGTTTAACTCGCCCAGACACTCGTCGATAGATAAGCAGCCGACCGGCTCCTATGCGCCTTCCCTGGCGCAGAGTCGCCTATCTCGACATCCTATCTCGATTCGGCTGCCGTTAGCTGCTCCTTCGTCAAGGGCGAGTAACAACCTCCGTCAGGTCGCTGCGCCGACAAGGATAAACCCTTTTTTTCGTTCCTCTGTTGGTGCCGCCGATGGCGGCATGGTGGTCTATAGAATAGAATCCTTCCTGTTTGAGGGTTTAGGGAGCTTACCGGCGCATCCGAGGCGCCGCCTGCCGCTCCCGGCACGGCACCACCGGGCGGCGTTCGGCCATATCATTCAGGCAGCTCCACGAGGCGAAGCCGGCGACGATAAGGGAAAATATGAGGAGGGCATCCTTTCAACGGGGAGCTCCCCTCTTGAGAACGACGAAGCCCACCCCCTTCGGTTGTTAAAGAAAAACAACGCGGGGACACTGCTGAAGGTATTCGACAATGGCGTACATGTTGGTGACCTCGCCCACACCCAGGCTGGAACGCAGCTGGTAATAGTCCAGGCAGGTGCCGCAGGAGAGAATGGTGGCGCCGTCCTGCTGAAGCTCGAGGAGATAATCCAGCACCGGGGAACCGGTACAGGTCAGCCTGACCCCGCCGTTTAAGAATATCAGGACCTTGCCCAATCCTCCCTGCTCGCACAGGGAATAGAAGAAGTTCTTCATCAGGGTCCGGCCGAGCTCTTCACTCCCCCGGCCCAGGCAGTCTGAGGAAAACACAAAGAGCTGGGTTTCCTGTCTCTGCAGTCGGGTGGAGAAGTGCTCCGACCTGGTGATGTGGATGTAATAGTCGCTCCCCGCCCTGTCGATGTCCACCTCACAGGAGAGCGAGCGGGCCATCTTTACGATGTTATCTCTGGCGACTTCGTTATCAACGACAGCCGTCACCCTCCCCTCAGCGGCCGACTCCAGGGCTTTCCTGGTCATGATCACCGGCTGGGGGCAGGAAAGCCCGCGGGCATCCACAAACACATCTTTGTCCGACAAGGCAACTCCCTCCTCTCGTTTTTTTAAAAGACTCGCCTTAAACCCCCCGCACCAGAATCTTGCCCTTTCCCCTTCCCGTAACCCGCCCGACGACACGAGGGGAAGCGACCCCTTTCTCACGCAGAGCGGAAAGCAGCTGCTCCCGCTTTTCCCCGGGGACGGCGATAAGCAGCCCTCCGGATGTCTGCGGGTCATAGAGGAGGTCCTCCTCGGCAGGAGAGATCCGGCCGCCGATCTCCACATGGCCCTTGAGATACTCCCTGTTTCTGTAAGCACCTCCTGGAATCAGCCCTTCCTCCGCAAACTTCTTCGCCTTGGGAAGCAGCGGGAGGGAAGCGAGCTCTATTTCCACATCCACACCGCTGTTGACGGCCATTTCCCGCAGGTGTCCGAGCAGGCCGAATCCCGTGATATCGGTGCAGGCATGGACGCCCACCAGGCGCATGGCTTCAGCGGCGGGGGCGTTGAGCAAGGCCATCACCTCCGCCAGCTTCCTCTCTTCGTCGGGGGTGAGAAGGCCTCCCTTCAGGGCCGTCACCATCACTCCCGTCCCCAGCGGTTTGGTAAGGATGAGGAAATCCCCCGGGCAGGCACCGCTGTTGGTGACGACTTCCGCGGGATGGACGACACCGGTCACCGCCAGCCCGTACTTGGGCTCATCGTCCTCAACGGAATGTCCGCCCAGCACCAGCGCACCCGCCTCGGCCACCTTGTCGCACCCTCCCTTGAGGATGGCGCGGAGCACTTCCGGGCCCAGCTTGCAGGAGGGGAAGGCAACCAGGTTCAAGGCCGTCAAGGGGGTTGCCCCCATGGCGTAGATGTCGCTCAAGGAGTTGGCTGCAGCCACCTGGCCGAACCAGTAGGGGTCGTCCACCACCGGTGTGAAGAAGTCCACCGTCTGCACCAGGGCGAGATCCGGCCGCAGACGGTAAACCCCGGCATCATCGGGTATCCCGGTGCCGACCAAAAGGTCGGGATGCTCGAAGCGCCGCAACCCGGCCAGTATTTCCTCCAGGGCACCCGGCCCCAGTTTGGCCGCTCAACCGGAGTAGCGGGCAAGGCGTGTCAACCTGACGGTATCCTGCTCTGCCGGCACTATCTGCTCCCTCCTTTTTCGGGGCGAGAATTGCTCCCCTGAAAAATTCTCAGCTCCTTCATCGCTTGAAAAAAGCCTCCCCGGCCGAACGGTGCGCCGGGTCTGCCCGCCGGCCTTGGAGCCGGGGGTTGGCCGCCCGAGCGGGTCCTCGCCTGCAACCGCCGGCCTCCGGCGGCCCGGGAGCTGTAATTACCCGCCGGTTTATCCTTATTATACTACTCACCGCCCGCCCGCAAAACACTCCGCACAGCTTTCCCACCTTTTTAGACCATTTGAAAGACGTGCGCCAGCACCAGGGCGAGCGCTCCCCAGCTCCTGGTGAAATAAGGTATCAGCAGTGAGGTGTTCCAGTTGTTGAGAAGCGCAAGGCGCAGCCCCTCGGCTGCCGGTTGGCCCAGGGCGAGACCGAAGACGAAGGGGGTCAACATCCCCACCGCAACGGCCACGAAGAGGGCGCTGGTCACCAGCCCCAAGGCCAGGCCTCCCAACCTGTTGACACCTCCCAGCAGGAACAGGCCGGCAATTCTGGTGCAGATCCCGCCCAAGAAGCCCGCCAGGGACCCCAGGAAAAAGGAGGCCAGGGCATAGATGAGAAAGAAGGCCAGCAGCTTCACCAGGCTGTCAGCCAGGGTGCGGGCGAGGGCAACCCCGCCGATGCCCAAATTCAATGCCTGCACCGGTTCCCAGAGGGAAGGCGGAAAACCGGGGATGTCCGCACCCGGAACAGAATGGATAAGAGGCCCCCCGCCGCTGACGGGAACTCCGGCGCAGAGGGGAAAGAGGAGGTGGGTGAAGAGCTTCTCCAGACCCAGGTGCTGCTCCAGGATCCCGGCTAAAGGGATGTAATAGCGGCCGGCCAGCCAAATCCCCCCCAGGAACCCCAAAAAAGAGGCTGCCGAGCCGATAAGCCCGCGCCGGTAACCGCGCAGGGCACCTGCAACCAGTAGAATAAGGATGATTCCGTCGAGAAGATTCATCTCTCTCCCTCCATTCATTTCCCGCCCCGGCCGAAAGGCGACCGGCAGGCCGGGTTGTCCTCAAAGCCTGGAGAAAGCCTTCAGGAATCGCCGCAGCCCCTGCCCGCTTCCCACAGCCGGAGGGCGCCGGATTATGCTGGCCCTAAGCTTAACCGATTTCTGGAAATTTGTCAACGAGCTTACTTGTAGCGCAGCCGAAAGAGCCCGGATAAGGCGTTGGAACCCTGGGATATAATAATCCCGGAAACGCAGTAATCGACCAGAGGATAACTGGTCGTGAGCCCCAGACTGCTGAAAATGCCCACCTCGTAGGCACAGCAAAGGGTAATCCCGACCAGGATCGTCACCAGCTCCGAGGCCTTATTGCTGACGAAGCGGCGAAAAATCGCCGTCAGCGCTTCCACCACCACCGACATGAAGATAAGCGTTTGCAGGGCCTCCAGCGGCTCCAAAGGGAAGCACCCCCTTGTTAATGGTGATCCCTAATCTTTATGCAAAAAAAGGGCGGCTCTTTCCCGCCCGGCAGCAGCAGTAATGATCCCGGCGGAGCCTAGCGGGCAGAAAGCCCGGGAAAAGACACCCCGGCCAGCGACTTTCGAGCCGACAGCCCGGTGTTTTAGTCTTGAGGTGGCCGCCGGGCATTGCTACAATAGTTTCAAAGAGAGGGCAGTTGCCGCCTGGCCAGGGGGCGGAAAAACCGCCTCCGGCGACAGGTCTTCCGAGACCCGCCATTCGGCAACCGGCAGCCGCCCTCTGGAGGTGAGCAAGCTGGTTTTTTTAGACCGCAAGGATGCAGGCAAGAGGTTGGCCGAAGAATTAACCCATTACAGGGGGAAGAATGTGCTCGTCCTGGGCATCCCCCGTGGGGGAGTAATCGTGGCAGCAGAAGTGGCCAGAGCCCTGCAGGCCCCCCTCGACGTGATAATTCCCCGCAAGATCGGAGCTCCCTTTAATGAGGAACTGGCCGTAGGGGCGGCAGCTCCCGACGGTACGGTGATCCTCGACGAGCGCACCCTGTCCCTTTTAAACCTAACGAAGAGCGACCTTCAGGAGCAGATCGTGCAGGAGATGGCCGAAATGGAACGGCGCAGCCGCTACTACCGGAGGGGACGAGGCGCCCTCGACTGCCGGAAAAAAACGGTGATCCTCATCGACGACGGAATTGCCACAGGGATGACGGTAAAAGCCGCCCTGCAATCGCTCCGCAAGCAGGAACCGGCTGCCCTCGTCCTGGCGGTGCCGGTAGCCTCCAGGGAGGCCGCCGCCGAACTCCGCCTGCTCGTAGACGACCTCATCTGTCTCCATGTCCCCGCAGCCTTTTACGCGGTAGGGCAATTCTACGAGGACTTCCGGCAGACCACCGACGAAGAGGTCATCGCCGCCTTAAAGCAGTAGTCACCCCTTCACCACCAGGACGGCTCCGGCAAGGATTACCAGCCCGCCCAAGAGCTGGCTGGCAGTCAAGTGCTGGGAAAAGAGGAGGGCGGAGAAGACGACCGTCGTCAGAGGCTCCGTCATACAGAGGATGGACGCCGTAGTCGGACCCACGATCTTAAGCCCCGCCAGAAAGGCGAAGAGGGCGAGATTGACGGTGATCACCGCACAGAGCAGCGCCATCACCCAGCCCAGCGGTTGCATCCCGAAGGAAAGGTCCCCCGTGGCGGCACCGAGGGCTCCCAGCGTCAGGGCTGTGGAGACGGACATGATGGTGGAAGCGTAAAGGGGGCCTACATCCCTGATCGCCCTTTTGGAGAAGACGACATAAAAAGAGCAGCCCAGTGCGGCAGTGATGGCGAGAAGGACCCCGTAAGCATTCACCCGGCCCAGGGAGGTGCCCACGACCAGAACAAGGCCGGCGCTGGCAACAGCAATTCCAATGCCTTTGCGCAGCGACAGCCTTTCCCACCGAAAAAGAAGACCCCAGATGGCTACCCAGGCAGGATAGGTGTAGAAGATGAGCACGGTCAGACCGGCGGAGATGTACTGGAGGGCGGCCACATAGCAAAAAGACTCCAGGGGCTGCACAAAGGCGCCGACCGCGAAAAGTATGAGAACTGCCCTTCTGTCAACGTTCGACGGAAGGCCTCTCCAGAACAGGTAGGCCACAAAAAGAACCGCCGCCAACGCGGCGCGCAGAAAAGCCAGCGTGGTCGCCGTAGCTCCGCCCTGGTAGGCATAGATGGCGATAATCGGCAAGAACCCGTAACAGATGCCGGAAAAGAGGACGAGGAACACCCCGGACTGAAACCGATAGCCACCCATAGCCTATCGACCCCTCCTGCAACAACAAGCATCCCCTGGTAAATAAATAACTGCCCCTTTTCGGTTTCAGCCCAGCCATCCGGCGGAACTGAAATCCGCAGATTAATTCTCGGCAGAGCGGGGGAAGTCCTTCTCCAAATACATTTTATTCGACTTTCCCTGAGAATACGTTCCGGTTTCATCTTGCGCTCCTTCCTGGATCTTCAGTTTAATTCACAACAAAGACTTGTGTCCGCCGGCAGCCGACCGGCTTTTCGTCCCCGCAACCGGAGAACACCCGTCTCCGCATCCCTTCCCGATTCGGCTGCCCCCCGGGGCTCCTCCGTCAAGGGCGATCGGCAATCATCCTAAGGTCGCCGCGCCGTGAGAGACAACCCCTTTCCTGCCGGCCGAACACGCCGTTAAGGTCGCGCTTAAAAATTTCGCTCCCGGGCGAGTTCCCCTGCCCGGGAGCGAATTTTCCACAACCCCTTGTTTTTTAAGATTCGGAACAGCCCACCAAGAATATTTCCGCATTATGGGCCGCCCTGCCCCTCTTCCCCGAGGGACCCACCTTCCACCAGCTCCGTCACCGGCACCTCCAGCCGCCCCCCGGTTTCCAGAAAGCGCACCTCTGCCGTATCCCCGTTCAGCCGTTCGATCCAGACGGGGAAACCGTTGTACAGCACCTCAACAACCCCCAGCGACTCCACAATCTCCTTTGCCCTTCCGCTATCCAAATGGATCAACCCCTCTTTTTCCACTTAGGATTCCTCATCCCGCCGGGTATTATTAATACCCCAGGCTACCGGCCGGTTTCCCCAGCCATCTCCTTCAGCACCTGGCCTAACTCCTCGATGGCCTTGCCGTAACCCGACCAGTCTCCGGCGCGGAGGCGCTCGCCGGCCTCCTGATAGAGCTGCCAGGCCCTTCGGGCAAGAGCGGAGGAATCTCCCGGAGCCTGCGGCGTTGCGGCTCCCTGCTCCGGGGGCTGTTCGGCCCGGCCGAAGAGCCTGTCCAGCGCCCCCTGCAGATCCTTTTCCATAACCACCCTCCCGTCGTAGAAAGCGATCACCCGGATTAGCTCCGGCATGGCGCTCTCCTCGGCCTGGAGAAAGAGGGGCTTGACGTAGAGGAGCTTGCCGGCCAGGGGGACGGTAAGCAAATTTCCCCGGATCACCTGGGAACCGTGCTGGTTCCAGAGGGTAAGCTGGGCGGAGATGTCGGCGTCCTGGTCGATGCTGGCCTCTACCTGCATGGGGCCGTAGGCGTGCACATCTTTGGGAAAGACGTCCAGAACGAGCTCACCGTAGTGCTCCCCGTCGCAGCGGGCCGCCAGCCAGGCCACGGCATTCCCCCTCTTCATCGGAGTAAAGGGGAGGATCAGCAGGAACTCCTCCTCCTCTTCCCCGGGGAGCTGCATGATCACATAGTAGGGCTCCATCTGCCGGCTGGCATCGGAGTACTTCTCTTTAGGGACCTCCCACTCGTCCTCCCTGTTGTAGAAAACCCGGGCATCCCGGACGTGGTACTCGGCAAAGACGTCCGCCTGCATCTTAAAAAGGTCCTCAGGATAGCGCAGGTGCGCTCGCAGGCCGGCAGGCATCTCCGACAGAGGTCGGTAAAGGCCGGGGTAGATCCTGCTGTAGGTTCCGACCACCGGGTCGGAGGGGTCGCTGGTGTAAAAGGAAATATCCCCTTCGTAGGCATCTACAACCACCTTCACCGAGTTGCGGACGTAGTTGATCCCATTTCTGGCAGCAGAGTAGGGGTAGTGACCGGCAACCGTATAGGCATCCAGGATCCAGTAGATACGCCCCCCGTCCACCACCGGATAAGGGTCCCCGTCATACCGGAGATAGGGAGCGAGGCGCCTGGCATCCTGAACGGTGCGGTTGTAGAGAATGCGGCTCTGGGGAGTGATTTCAGAGCTCAAGAGCAGGCGCAAGTCGCGGAAGTGCAGGGCGTAGAGCAAGCGCTTGATGGGGGTGAGCCTGACACCACCCTGCCCCTCGTAGTTGGTGTAAACATTCCTTTCCCCGGAGGGGTGGCTGAATTCCCCCGCCCTGGTATTGACCACTACCATGTTGCCGGTCAGCTCCCCGAAGTAGATCTCCGGGCGCTTCACCTCGATTTCCGGTGAGGAGGCAGCAGGTGGGATGTTCTTAAGCAGCATCACCGGAAGGCCGGCGTCGGTGACCTCGTTGGCCGGACTCATCACCACCCCGTAGCCGTGGGTGTACTGGAGCCGGCGGTTCACCCAGGTTCCGGCGCGCTTGGGGAGATTCTCCTGGTTCAGCTCCCGCACCGCCAGCATCACCTGGCGGTATTGATCCCCCAGGCGGTAGCGGTCGACGTCCACGTCGGCAAAAACGTAGTAGCGGCGCAGCTGCTGCAGCTGATTGTAAACCTGCTGCAGGGGGCGGAAGTCCCAGAGGCGCAGATTGCGGAGGAGGCCTGCGCTCTTCTCCAGCGTCTCCTCGTCCAACCCACCTGCTCCGGCACCCGCCGCCACCGTACTGACGCTTCTGACGTCATCCAACCCGAAGGCGAAGCGGGTAGCGTCAAGGCCGTACTCGATGTAGGGCTCCTCGCGGGCGAACTCATTGGGCTCCACCTGAAATTTCTGCACAAAGGCGGGATAAAGCGTACCCAGAAGGAGGGAGGCCGCCACCAGCACTGCCGCTCCGGCAGCAACCGGGAGAACCCTCCCCTTAAAGATGCCGACGAAGACCAGAACGGCGACCAACACGGCCAGCACCGCCAGAATCTGATATGCCGGGAGGCGGGCATGAATGTCGGTGTAACCGGCGCCGGGGAAGGCACCGCTCCCGCCGACGAGGAGACGGTAGACGGACAGGTGGTAGTCCCAGGCCTTCAAAACCAGGAGGCCGGCGATGAGAGAGCCTAGGTGCAGCTTGACCGGGGAAAAGAAACGCCATCCCCCGTGCAGAAATTCGCCCGAAGCCAGCAGAAGGTAAACAAAAGCGCAGAGAAAAAGCGCCACAATAAAAGCCGAGGCCAGGGACGACTGAAGGAGTTCGTAAAAGGGCAGTTTGAAGACATAAAAGGCAGCGTCTCGGCCGAAAATGGGGTCGGTTCGCCCGAAGGGCACCGCATAGACGAATTTCTGAATCACCTCAAAGCGGGCGCCGAGGCTCACGGCGTAGATAAGGGATAAGGCGACGCTCAAGACGGTAAAGAGATATTTGCCGGCATCGGAGGTAATAAGGCGGTGCAGGGGGTTCACCATCGCCGCCAAAATCCGGCCACCGTGGAGGTCGTAAACCCGGTGCGGCGGCAGGCAGCGCCGGAGGCATCTGAAGTTGAGCTGGAAGAAGGCGAAGAGGACCAGGAAAACGGCGGCACCCACCACAAAGCGCGTCGAGAACAGCGTCCAGAAAACTCCCTGGTAACCAAGGGACTTGAACCACTCGTAATCCGCCCAGACATTAAGAGCCCTGTCGCCTAGAACCAGCGCCAGCACCACAAACAGCAGCCGGACAAGCCTCTTCCTGCCATCCACGACATTCCCTCCCCGCAGCACAAATAGAAATCCTGGACTTGCGAAAAAGCGTTTTCTCAAGTATGCTAAGAGTACTACACAATTGTCCCGGGCACGAGGGCAGGGTGCCGGCGCCTAAAAACGGGAGAAATTCCGCAACCGCAAGCCGGCCGGCAGCAGGCGGTGTAGGATCAACCTTGTGGAAACTCAAGATACCCTGCAGGAACGGCCTCCGCCAGCCATATCCGGTCATTGCCCCGGAAGAACTTGACCCCGGCATCCCACGCCCTGCGGGCCCAAACCCTGAGGATCACAGGCCTGCTGTCGTGCCGCCGGCCAACCTCCAGGGCGGTCGGCACATCCACCGAGAGATGAACATACTGCCGCCTTCCGGGCAGCAGGCCATTTTCCTTGATGGAGGGGAGAAAGCGCCTGGCGGTACCGTGATAAAGAATCTCCGGCGGAAAAGCTGGTTCCTTGACAACCCGCTGGGAGCGGGAGTGCCCGTAGAGCGCCCGGATCTTCCCCCCGGCCATTTCAAACCTCTTCTTCTCGGCTGACCGGATCATTTCCTGCAAGCCTCGCACATCCAGATCGCTCCAGCCCCTGCGGTGCAGCGCAGCCAACAGATCGGAAACCGGAGCCCAACCCTCTTCATCGAGCCGCAGGCCGAACTCCTGGGGAGCATGCCGGAGGGCATAGGCAACCAGCTTGCTGAGCCTTACATGGTCCATTTCTTTCCATTCTCACCCCTTCACGGCAGAAGAGAAAAAGCCACACGCAATTCTCGAATTGTTCGCCCAGAAAAGCACCAGACTCCTTTTTCGCAAAAGCCCCACAAAATGCCCGCAGCTCTATTATAGCACTTGCGGGCCGGAGGAGCTTATGATTGCGCTTCCGCCTTCCCTCCGGGAGCGGAAGCGATCGGCACAACCGATAAAAAAAGGAGTGATGCTGATGGCCACCTTTTGGGAGGAACACCGCGATGACTCCCTCTGCGCCGACTGCGGTGGGAAGTGCTGCTACGTTTACGGCCCCCCTTACAACATGACCCGGGAAAGGCTGCACGAGGATAAACATGGGGTCCACGGCGGAGGCTATTATAAAAATTACGGAGTAGAACCCCTCTCTCAAAAGATCCACCCCCATGCCTGCGAGTACTTAAGCCCCAGCGGCTGCATCATCCCCTGGGAAAAACGCCCTCCGATCTGCAAGAATTACCGCTGCGGCCTGTGGAGGGATCTGGTCTTCAGAAGATGAAGAGATGAGTCGCCCTGCGAGCCGAGGTTCTTTTTCGCAATACCTCCTTCAACCACTCCTTCGCACATGCGGTGGTCTTGCCGAAACACCGGGGTCGGTTATAATAAAATCGGAAAAAGTCTCTTAAAAGAAGAAAGACCGTTTCCGGCAAATTGCCGGCGCCCGTCTGCTCTGGTGGAAAAGGGCGTTCCTCGGGGTTCAGAATCGGCACAAGAGAAAACGGCCTATGAGCGGCAACCAAATCGACAGGGGGGACAAGCGGTAATGAGCGACCTGGGAGAGGTCTTCATGAAGCTCTTCGAAAAGCCGGAGATGGAGGTGCGCAACTGCGAGAACTGCAACAGCGGGATCATCACCAGCAACGGCATCGTCTGCTGCATCGACAAAAAGCAGGAGTGCCTCCCCGACGGGTCGTATAAGTACTGGACCCCGCTGGTGGTGATCGGGGAGGAAGATCTAGAAGATGAGGCTTAAGGGTAGGCGTTTATTTGCCCATTGCGCTGCTGCTTTTATTGTTTCAAAAATTTTTAAAAATTTTTGGACTGGAGATTTTGCCCCTATTGCATGAATCTCTTTTTATATATTGTATAATTTTTGTTGATATTTTTGTTCGATTTTCGCATAATATAAGTAAGGAAATCGTTTTTTGAATTTGTACAAGGAGGTATTATTATGATTGTAACCGCTACTGAGTTTAAGAAGAACCTGGGTAAATATTTAACCCTGGCAGCCAAAGAAGATATTTATATTACCAAAAACGGAAAAAGCATTGCAAAACTAACAAGCCCAATTCACGACAAGGTGGAAATGGCAAAATCCCTGTTTGGTATTCTTCCTGCAGATGCCTCTTTAGAACAAGCTAGAGAGGAGCGTCTGAGCCGTCATGAACGTGTTGATTGATACCAATGTTATTTTAGATGCCATGCTATCACGTTCTCCTTTTAAAGAAGCTGCAGAAAAACTGTTCCTTTTAGCCGCTGAAGATAAAATCGAAGCCTGTATCACCGCAAGCAGCATTACTGATATCTATTATTTATTAAAGAAATATTTAAAAAACGACGACCATTGTAAAGAGGCTTTGCTGAAACTTTTTGCCCTTTTTAAAATACTTGACGTTACCGGCACAGACTGTGAAAAGGCCTTGGAACTGGCTATGCCCGATTATGAGGATGCATTGCTTGCTGTCTGTGCCAAGCGTAATAAGATGGACTTTATTATCACCAGAAATTTAAAGGACTTTACCAACGCTCCGGTAAAAATTATTTCCCCCGACGATTTTCTTTCCACCCTTTAAAGTACCAGCGAGAAATTTCGTGGGATTGTCGCTTGCCGGAAAGAGTTTTCAGCCAAAAGCAGCCGCTTACTCAGATAGGCACCTGTAGTTGTCCCATAAATGTATCTAATACCGCAGGCAACAAGGCCTTATTATTTCCAGCCCACCTACGGGAGAATCCAGAATATACTGGCCGTCACCGTTGTAATCAACATTGCAGGATTCTTCTCTTCGTTCGTATACTTTTTTTATCCCCGCCCGTTCCCCTCAGGCTAAAGGCCGCATCTAACGTTCCTTCCAGACCCTCCAGGAAAGGCCCGTTCTTGAGTTGCGCCTGGCAGGTGCTGCTACCAGCATGGTGGCCTGGGAACAAAACCTTGCCGTCGCGCTTTGTTCTGAAATTCCTCCTTCTCTATTTGAAAAATGATATGCGGGGTGGAGGTCATTAAACCGTTTCAGGTGCAAAGAAGCCCCTTTTTCTCCTCCACTGGCAGAGCGCATCCCATGCTTTGACGGCTATGTAAAGATTGACCCGCACATCCGGTTGGGAAAGGTCGGCATTAATCAGCTTTTCGATCTTGTTCAGGCGATAGTGCAGAGTATTGATGTGAACATACAGGCTTTTAGCTGCAGCCGAACGATTAAAGCCATGATCAACCAGGCTTCTCAAGGTCGGCACTAATTCGGCAGCGGTGTTATCATCATACTCAATCAGCGGCCCCAGGGTTTTCAGGCAAAAGCTCTTAACAGAGCTCAGGCCCTGGGAAAAGAGGAAGGAAAAGACGCCGAGTTCGGAAAACTCCTTCACAAACCCCTTCTTCCCCATCACCCTGAGCAGGGTCAGGGTAAGGCAGGCCTCCTGATAGCTCTTATACAGATCAGACAGCGGATAGGGCTGTCCTATGCCGATAGAGGTCTTCATGCTGAATGTTTTCTCGATAAACTCTTTGCTCCTACCAACTGACCCCGGCCAGTTCACCTCCGTCTCAAAAACACCGTCTGCATAAGGGTTCGGCATAACAAAAACCAGGCCGGTAGGCAAGGCAACCGGGATCACCTCCGATCCCGTTTTCTTTAAGTACTCCCGGGAATATGAGCCGACCAGCCCCCAATCGATTCCGCCCTCCGCCTCCTCGGCCTCCATAACAGCTGCTGAGTAAGGTACATTTATATTCAAATCTTTCCCACTTGACATAAAGATCTCTCTAACATCGGTCAAGTCCAAATTTGTGTGTAAATTCCCTCTGGCAGATAAGATCACCCCGTTTTAAGCTACATTTACCTGGGTATCGGCATTATTCACCTCCTTCTGCTGTTTTTCTGTGTTAG